>Ga0310696_10004261_pt1 | contig 17604 bp, 12 predicted proteins | sample AusTroGonzalo_MG_4_FD_203885 | JGI IMG/M metagenome (GOLD analysis project Ga0310696, IMG submission 203885) | Bovine rumen microbial communities from tropical cattle in Woodstock, Queensland, Australia - Gonzalo_02 (v2) (version 2) | ecosystem: Host-associated > Mammals > Digestive system >...
TTGGAACACAAACCCAATTGCGGACATCTTTTCTTCTAAACTAAATTCCTTTTTCATTTGAACCTTTAAGTTGTGTCCAACTTTCTGGGTTCACTTCAGAAGCCCCCATGAGAGGGTACGTGTTAGCATCAATTGCTAAATAACGTTAACCATATTCGATTTCTTTATTACAGTTCATATTTTGTATATTATATTTCTATGTATTGCTAAAAAACCACCATTTTACGTCCAACGCTTCTTCTAATTCATTCAAGACCGATTGACGCTTTACCCTGATTTTACTCAGGTCCAGATTTTTGATCATCTCGTGCGTTGCATAACCCTTGCTATAAGTTCTTCGAGCCTTGGAGTACAGGTCACTGAGTTCATCCGTATCGCCCTCTACGAAGATAACTATGCGTTGAGATTTTTTCTCTTTCTGTTTTTTTATTTTTCTACCAATATTCTGGCATCCACCGCAATGACGTCGTTTTCGTCGGCAAGCAGGGGGTTGATGTCCATTTCCTTGATCTCTGTAGCAAAACGAAGGAGCGTGCTGAGTCGCACGATAATCTCGGCATACTTACGCTCATTGATGCCACGCTGACCTCGCGTGCCTTTCAGTATCTTATACCCACGCAGGGAGTGAATCATAGAATAGGCCTCCTCGTAGGAAAGCGGAGCCAAGCCAGAAGACACATCTTTCAACACCTCAACGAAGATGCCGCCCAAGCCGCAAAGCACCACATGGCCAAAGCGAGGCTCGTACTTCGCACCGATGAAGAGTTCGGTGCCCTTGATCATCTTCTGCACCATCACTGCAGTGGCATCTGGAATCTGCATCATACGGTCGAACTCGGCAGCAAGGACCTCTTTCGAACGGATATTCAGGGCCACGCCACCCACATCACTCTTATGCACAGGACCCACGACCTTAGCCACGACAGGATAGCCCACCTTCTCGGCAAAGGCAATCATCTCATCCTTGTCGGCACTGACAAACTCGGGCACTGTGGGGATACCTGCAGCAGAGAGCAGTTCATGAACCAGACTGGGAGCGATATAACCATTCGTGTCTATCTCATCAATAATCTTACGAATCCTCGGCACGTCAACTCCATTAATCACTACATTCTGCTCGGCAGGTTCCGGTGTCTTCATGATTTGTGTGAGCGCCGTGGCCAACGTTACCTCATCGCTGAAATTCACATGTCCACGCTTGAGGAATTCCTGCACCTCAGGACCTGCCGTGCTGACACTGGGCAGAATGGGGAAGATGGGTTTCTTGCACTCCTGAATTTTCTTATGAAGTACATCATAGACCTCAAAAATCTTCACCAACCCAGGGGTTCCAAATATCACCATGATAGCATCAATATCGTCCATTCGTTCACAATAGTCGATAGCAATACCCAAATGTTCGGCTGTACCAGTAGCCAGTATATCAATAGGATTAGCCACGCTACTGCCAGGCAGCAACTTCGACTTCAATTCCTCTGCAACAGGTTCGCTCAGTGGCGGCACTTGCATACCACCTTTCGACAGGGCATCGGTCAGCATGACACCAGGACCACCGGCATGGGTGACGATGGCAACGCGGAGTGGTGAGTGAAGAGTGAATCTACACTCTAAACTTTTCAAGATACATCCCACCGTAGTGAGTTCCTCACGAGAGAAACAACGCACAATGCCAGCCTTGCGGAACAAAGCCTCGACGGCGGAGTCGCTGGATGCGATGGCACCCGTATGACTGCTGGCGGCACGACTGCCGCTCTCCGACGAGCCCGCCTTAATTGCTGCTATGCGACAGCCTTTCTTGATGAGCGATGTGGCATGATAAAGCAACTTATCAGGATCGGCAATATTTTCGATGTACAGCAGTTTAACTAATGAATCGTGCTCGGCATCGAAATGTTCGTCCATATATTCGAGCACAGTCTCGATACCGTTTTGCTTACCATTACCAATACTCCAAACACTATTAAACTGCAAGCCCTTGCTCACGGCACTCTCCAAGATAAATACAGCCGTAGCACCAGAACCTGAGATAAAATCCACGCCCTTAGGATTGAGATGGGGGATAGGCTTCGTAAAGACTGAATGATGCCAGCGGGTGAGCAGACCGATGCAGTTAGGACCTATCAAGGCACAGCCATACTTCTCACAGGTATCAAGGATGCGCTGTTCAAGTAAGGCCCCCTCATGGGTCTCCTCGCTAAAACCGGCAGATATAATAATGAACGCGCGCACGCTTTTCTCGCCAGCCAGGAAATCCACATAGTCAGGACAGAAACGAGCTGCCACCACGAGAATGGCCAGGTCGGTGGGCGGCAGTTCCTTGACATCGTGGAAGGCCTTGATGCCCTGCACCTCGTCCTCTTTGGGATTCACAACGCGAAGGGTTCCCTCGAAACCACCACTCAACAAATTACGAACGACAGCACCACCAGGTTTATGTACATTATTCGAGCCACCGATGACCACGATGCTCTCTGGTTGCAGAAGTTGCTTGTTAATCATAGATATCAAGTATTTTGATGCAAAAATAATACAATTTAAATAAAAGACAAAAAGTTTCGTGATGATTTTTTGGCAATCAGTAAGATTTATTGTACTTTTGCACTACACAACCCTAAAACGCAAAACATGATTTGGAATCCTAACAAAGAGTGCATGAGCCGCGACGAGATGAGCGCGCTACAAGGCAAACGCCTGCACAAGATTGTAGAGTATGTGTACCACAATGTCCCGTTCTATCGCAATAAGCTGCAAGAGCTGGACATCCGTCCTGATGACATTCAGACCATCGAGGACATTACGAAACTGCCGTTTACCACCAAGAAAGACCTGCGCGACAACTATCCGTTCGGACTACAGGCCGCTCCGCAGAGTGAGATTATCCGTGTACATGCCTCATCGGGCACCACAGGCAATCCCACCATTGTGGGCTATACACGCAAGGATATCGGTGTATGGAGCGAGTGTATGGCGCGCTGTCTGACAGCCTTTGGCGTCACCCGCGACGATATTTTTTCTGTGGCCTATGGTTATGGTTTGTTCACTGGCGGCCTGGGTGCCCACTATGGTGTGGAGCACTTGGGAGCATCGGTCATCCCCGCTGGCACAGGAAACACTGAAAAACACCTGAAGCTGATTCGTGACCTTGGTATTACCGGCATCGCCTGCACACCATCTTATGCCCTCTACCTGGCAGAGACGATGGATAAGTTGGGCATCACGAAAGACCAGATCAAACTGCGCGTAGGTGCGTTTGGTGCAGAGCCTTGGACCGAACAAATGCGCGAGGAGATTGAAGAACGTCTGGGTCTGAAAGGCTTTAACATCTATGGTCTGTCGGAGGTGATGGGACCGAGCGTGAGTTATGAATGCCAGATGCAGCACGGCTCACACATCAACGAGGATCATTTCTATCCCGAGATTATCAATCCCACTACACTGGAACCGCTACCACTGGGGCAGACAGGCGAACTGGTGTTCACTACACTGACCAAGGAAGGCATGCCCGTCATTCGCTATCGCACCCGCGACCTGTGCTCTCTGTTGCCAGGCACCTGCGACTGCGGACGCACCAACGTACGCATGGGTCGCATTGAAGGTCGTTCGGACGACATGCTCATCATCCGAGGCATCAACGTATTCCCGTCGCAGGTAGAGAGTGTAGTGCTATCACTGCCGGAATTCGCGCCTCATTATATGCTGATTGTCGACCGCGAGAAGAACCTCGACACCCTGCTGGTTCAGGTAGAATTGCGTCAGGAGGTCTTTACTTCTACCTTCGACACGCCCGCTGCCGTCGATGCCCTCGAGAAGAAGCTCGCCGCCAAGTTGAAGAGTGTGCTCAGCATCGCTGCTAAAGTGCAGTTGAAGGCACCTGGCACCATCGAGCGTTCTCAGGGAAAGAGTGCACACGTCATTGATAACAGAAAACTATAAACGGTAAATCATAACAAGCCCAATGAATGACCAATCACCCTATCTGCATCCGCAATACGAGACCATGTCTCGCGAGGAGCTGAACAAACTGCAGTTGGAACGCCTGCAACAAACGGTGCGCCACTGTATGAACAACGCGTTCTATCAGAAGAAGTTCAAGGAAGCGGGCATCACGCCTGACGACATCAAGACGCTGGACGATGTACGTAAGTTGCCCTTCACCACAAAGGCCGACCTGCGCGACAGCTATCCCTTCGGCATGGCATGCGTACCCCTGAGAGACTGCGTGCGCTTGCACTCATCAAGTGGAACAACAGGCAACCCCACAGTCATTCTGCATACGCAGAAAGATTTGGACGAATGGGCCAATCAGGTGGCGCGTAACCTGTGGATGGTAGGCCTGCGCCCCGATGACGTATTCCAGAACTCATCGGGCTATGGCATGTTCACTGGCGGATTGGGTTTCCAGTATGGTGCTGAGAAACTGGGCATGCTCACCGTGCCCGCCGCTGCCGGCAACTCGCTTCGCCAGATTAAGTTCATCAAGGACTTCGGTACCACAGCCATCCACGCCGTACCCTCGTATGTCACCCGTCTCTATGAGGTGATGCAGGAACAGGGTGTTGACCCTCGTCGCGACACCAAGTTGAAAATGCTGGCCATCGGTGCAGAGCCTCACTCAGAAGAGCAGCGCAAGCGCATCGAGGAGATGCTCGGCGTAAAAGCCTACAACTCGTTTGGCATGAGTGAGATGTGCGGTCCTGGCGTAGGCTTCGAGTGCAAGGAGCAGAATGGTCTGCACTTCTGGGAAGACTATTATATCGTGGAGATCGTGAACCCCGAGACGCTGGAGCCTGTGCCCGACGGCGAGATTGGCGAGTTGGTACTCACCACACTCTGCCGCGAGGCAATGCCTCTGCTGCGCTATCGCACCCGTGACCTGACGCGCGTTCTCGGTCGCACCTGTCCTTGCGGACGCAACCACATCCGTCTGGATCGCATGCGTGGACGTTCGGACGATATGATGGTGCTCCGCGGCGTCAACATCTTCCCCATCCAGATTGAAAAAATCCTGATGAACTTCAAGGAGTTGGGCAATAACTACCTCATCACCCTCACCACCGACGACGACAACGACAACATGACCGTAGAGGTGGAGTTGGCCGAGATGTTTACCGACGACTACAACCGCCTGCAGCAGTTGAGCAAAGACATCACCCGCGCCCTGAAAGACGAGATTCTGCTCACGCCTCGTGTCAAACTGGTGCCTCGCGGCACGCTGCCCACCAGTGAAGGTAAGGCCGTACGTGTGGTTGATAAGAGAAAGGTATATCAATAAAAGACGTCATAACGAAATAACGTCATAACGAAATAACGAAAACAATAAAACTATGACAATCCATCAGCTTTCCATTTTCATCGAGAACCGTTCGGGCACTCTGATCAAAGTTCTTGAAGTACTGAAAGAGGCCAAAATCCAGATTGTGGCTTCTACTATTGCCGACACGGCAGAGTATGGCATCTACCGACTCATCTGCTCGGAGCCCCTCCGTGCCTATGAGGAGTTGAAGAAAGCCGGCGTGGCCGTGGCCCTGAGTGACGTGCTAGCTCTGGAATTAGACGACGAGCCAGGACGTGCTGCCGATGCCGTGAAGATCTTCAGTGATGCCGGCATCAGCATTGCCTATATGTATACCTTCCTGTTGGGAGGCAAAGGCATCTTGGTGTTCCGCACCGACAATCGGGAGAAAGCACGCGAGGCCATCATCCTGAATAAGATGAAGTTCATCGCCGAGCAGGACCTCAGCAAGCTGGCTTGACAGAAAGTGTGACGTTGAAGAAACGTCCCGATTATTTCTGTATATGTCTCAGAATGCCATTTTGAGACGTTTGTTCCTTGCGAACTCGCACATTTATGCGTATCTTTGCAGAAAAATTACGAGTCATGAACAAACTGAAAACAATTCTGAGCATACTGCTGATGACTGCTACCACCATGGTGATGCAGGCAGCAGAGTCTTTTGTCGACTTCAAGCAAGGCGACTGGGTTCTTAACAAAAACGGTCAGGTGACCATCTACGTCAATGCCAACGAACAGCGAGGCGTGATGCTGGCCGCCCAAAACCTACAGAAGGACCTCAAGGCAGTCTGCGGTGCTGACATCTCTTTCACCAATGATGCCAAGGACGCCACCATCGTGATTGCCACAACGGCAACGGCAAAGGCTTACGGCAAACAGTTGAAAGGCAAGTCGGAGATGTTTATCATCGAGGCCAAGGATGGTCAACTGAACATCGTGGGTAGCGACCGTCGTGGCGCTATCTATGGTATATACGAATTGAGTCAACAGATAGGCGTATCACCCTGGTACTACTGGGCTGATACGCCTATTGACATACATAGCACGCTTTTCATCAAGAACGGCACTTATACCGATGGCGAGCCTGCCGTGAAATGGCGTGGCTTGTTCCTTAACGACGAGGCGCCTTGTCTGACATCATGGGTCAAGAACACGTTTGGTACGGACTACGGCGATCATAACTTCTACGCCAAGGTCTTTGAACTCATCCTGCGCCTGAAGGGTAACATGCTGTGGCCCGCTATGTGGGGATGGGCCTTCTATGCCGACGACCCAGAGAACTCAAAGACAGCTGACGAGATGGGTGTCATCATCGGCACCAGTCACCACGAACCCATGGCCCGCAACCATCAGGAGTATGCCCGTAACCGCAAAGACTGGGGTGCTTGGAACTATCAGACCAACCAAGAGAACCTGGATCGTTTCTTCCGTGAGGGCATTGAGCGCATGAAGGGCACTGATGACATCGTGACCATTGCCATGCGTGGCGATGGCGACGAAGCCATGAGTGCTGATGCCGATACCAAACTACTGGAACGCATCGTAGAGAACCAGCGCAAGATTATCGCTGAAGTGACGGGACGTCCTGCCAAGGAGACACCGCAGGTGTGGGCTCTTTATAAGGAGGTGCTCGACTACTATGATGCCGGCATGCGTGTGCCCGATGATGTGTGCATCCTATTGTGCGACGACAACTGGGGCAACGTACGCCGTGTGCCCAACGCCAAAGAACGTCAGCACAAAGGCGGCTGGGGCCTCTACTATCACGTGGACTATGTAGGTGCTCCCCGCAACACAAAGTGGCTCAACGTCACCCAGACACAGCAGATGTTTGAACAACTCTCACTGGCTTATGACTTCGGCATCCAACAGATGTGGATTCTCAATGTGGGTGACCTGAAGCCCATGGAATATCCTATCCAACTGTTCATGGATATGGCTTGGGATCCCAAGACCCATACTCAGCAAAACGTGATGAACCACACCCGCGACTTCTTCGCTCAGCAGTTGGGTAAGCAGTGGGCCGACGAGGCTGCTGCCATCTACAACCAGAACTGCCAGTATATGGCGCGTGTGACACCAGAGATGCTCGATGCCAGAACATATAATGTGGAGACGGGCGAATGGAAACAGGTGGCCGACGAATACCAGCGCTTGGAAGCTCGTGCCCTACGTCTCTACCTCACCCTACCCGAGAGTCGTCGCGACGTGTATCAGCAGTTGATCCTCTTCCCCGTGCAGGCAGCTGCCAACCTCAACGACATGTACTACGCACAAGCCATGAACCGCTATATGGCAGAACGTCATAATCCCGACGCCAACATCTGGGCAGAGAAGGTGAAGACCTGCTTCAAGCGCGACTCGCTGCTATGCCTGGCCTACAATAAGGATATTGCTGGCGGCAAGTGGAACGGCATGATGACACAAAAGCATATTGGTTATAGGAGTTGGAACGACAACTTCCGCCAGGACATGTTGCCCGCCACCACATTAGTAAAGGACACCGTCCAAGGCGGCTACACCTTCAACCATAGCAACGGTTTCGTGGCCATGGAGGCAGAGCATTACTTTGAGGCGAAAGCGGTAGATGGCACACAGTGGACAGTGTATCCCGACTTCGGACGCACCCGCAGTGCTGTGGCATTGACGCCCTACTCCAAAGCCACGGGCGATGCCCAACTGACCTATCGCTTCAACCTACCTGAGAGTCATCCAGACCAGGCCACCATCCACATCATCGTGAAGTCAACACTCGACTTCGAGAACCGTGGTGGACATGAATATACCGTCAGCCTGGATGGCAGCGAGCCTGCAACAGTAAACTTCAACAAGAACCTCGTGGACCGCCAGCCCTATCAGTATCGCGACTTCTATCCCACCATCGCCCGCCGCGTGGTAGAGAACAAAATTGCACTACCATTGGGTGCTGGTACCAGTCATGCCTTAGTTTTACACCCCAAGCACCCTGGTATCGTGTTCGAAAAAATCATTGTTGACTTCGGAGGATACAAGACGAGCTATCTATTTGGAAACGAGTCAGATGTACGCAGACAGTAAAAGCAGAGCCATTTAGTATGACCCTTGCTTTTTGACATCTTCCTATAGTTTTTGCTCCATTTCATGCGAAAACGCTCTTTGATAGGAAAAAAGTTGTATCTTTGCAGCAAAATTTAAAACTGATACAACTTAAAACCTACAAACAAAAGCATGAAGAAACAATTACTATTAGTGGCGATGGCCCTGTTCTCACTGACCAACGGCTACGCCCAGGAAGAAGGTGACGATCCCGTTCAGGAAATCGTTTACACCAAGTCACTCCAATCGTCTATCGATGACGCGAAGAGTCTTGTAGCCAGCAGCCATTACACTACTGGCCAAACTGCTCTGCAGTCAGCTATTAGTACGGCAGAGACAACTCTCCCCACTTTGGAAACAAATGCGGCCGTACTCGATGCCATGAAGGCTCTGCAGTCGGCCATTAACGAGTTTATTGAGGCCAACGGCCATGCTGATGCCACCGAGAAAGTGCTGAACAACAGCTTCGACAAGGACAACAACAACTCGAAGACCATTACCTCATGGACAGTTCAGAACTTCAAGCAGAACCGCCGTAGCGTATCCTATTCAACTACACGCAGTGGCTATGCCATCAGCAACTTTGCAGAGCAATGGGTTGCTGCAGCCAGCGGTCCTTTGGCCGGTACTGGCAACATGAGTCAGGTGGTAACTGGTCTGCCTGCAGGTCACTATCGCCTCACTGCCGATATCTTTGCTCACAACCAGAAGTACGATGAGACTTGCGAAGAGGCCGTCGGCATCCAGTTGTATGCCAACGACGTGGTTCGTGAGGTGGGCATGACAGGCATCACAGATGCCGATGGTGCCACATTCAGTCTGGACTTCGATGTAGCAGAAGGCGAGAACCCCACCATCGGTTTCCGCTTTGAGAACACCAACGTCAACTGGTTGGGATGGGACAATGTCACCTTATTATTTATTGGCGACCCCGACGCATACAATAGCATTGTTGATGCCGAGAAGTTGGCTGCCATCAAGGAGACACTGGCCACCACTCTGGCTGAAGCCAACAACGCATTGGCCAGCGAGGATGCACCTTTCTATCGCACCGAGTTGCAGGCCACCATCACTGACGTGACAGCCCTTCTGGAGACTGGCACTCTGGATGAGTTGACCGCTGCCAAGGAGAGACTAGACGCTGATTTGAAGGCCTTCAAGGACTACAACAAGCATTATACCAACCTGAAGACTGCCATCGAAAACGCTGAGGCACTGATTGCCGGAGGTGTGATGACTGCAGGCATTGATCAGTTCCAGGCTGCCATCAACGACGCCAAGAGCAAGATGGCCCAGGCTGCTACAGACTATGCAGCCGACGCAGAAGGTGGTGTGGCCTTTGTGGACGCCGCTATTGAAGAACTGAAGAAAGCTGAGAACACCTTCCGTGTGCAGAACGCCAGCTATGCTAATCCCGCCAACGTGATTACCAATGGCGGTATGAGCACTATGGATGGATGGGATGTACTGGACGGTGGTACCAAGAACCCCTCTCTCCACATCAACACCTCTGGTAATGTAACCAACTTCAGCAAACCCTTCATGGAGTGCTGGGTGGCTTCTACAAGTGGTTATGGCCAGGCAAACTATGCCCGCCAGACCGTAAATGCTCTGCCCAATGGAGTGGAACTACCTAAGGGCTACTACGTACTGAAAGCTGCTGCACTGGCCACCCGTCAGGGACAGCCCGACGTAAAGGTCAGTGGTGTCACACTGCGCTTTGGTGAGCAGGAGGTGCCCGTTCAGACTGCCGATGGTGTTGCCAACATCTATATGATTGGTTTCGACAAGGCCGAGGCTGGCGGCGAGCTGAGCTTTGGACTCTATATCGACGAGAATACCGACGCTAACTGGATTGCATGGGACGAGGTGGAACTGCAGTTCGTAGGCGATAAGGATAAGTACTTGGCCGACTATGCAGAGGCTGTGCTGGGTGAGAGTCTGGAAGCACTGCGTGTGGCTCTGGAAGCTGCCAACAAGGCCATCGAGGAGGTTAACATGGAAGGCGTAGATTTCGAGGATACCGACCTCTATCTCTACATGCAAGATGCAGAATACGTGTTGGGCGACCCCGTGGGTTCGCAGTACACAAAGGAAGCTGTCGATGTATTGGTAGAACAGCTCTACAGATCTATCAACGAGTTCTATACTAGCGGTGTATCGCCTAAGGAAGGTCAGTCGTTCGACTTCACCTCGATGATTAAAAATGCCAACTTCGACGTGGAGCCTGGTACAGAATGGACCGTAGAGACAGAGAATGGCGTACTGCCTGGCGGTACCGACTGCGCTAACTGGTGGTTTGGTAGCTCTGGTCCTTCAGAACTGACTCAGGAGTTCAGCCAGACCATCGCTAGTCTGCCTGCAGGAAACTATCTGCTTGACGTCAATGCAGCTGTTCGCGTGGATATGTCATACTCTATCGATGGCTACACCGCCGAGAATCTGCCCAACAACCTAACTCTGTGCAAGGTCTATGCCAACAACGACAGTGCCGATGTGCATCCTTTCTTCTACGAGGACGAAGCTCTGGGTCTGACCTTGGAGAAGATGCTGCTGATGACCAACGACGACGACTATCGCCACGGCAATGGTTCACTAATTAACGACATGCTGAAAGGTACCGACTATTATCATTCTTACGTTCCCTTCAAACTCGAAGAAAGAGGTAATGTTAAGATTGGCTTCCGCATTGAGTTGCCCAAAAAGAACGGTCAGATGCCATTCATCGATTACTTCCACCTGTTCTACTACGGTAAGAACGAGATCAATACTGGCATCACCGATGTGACTAAGAGCAACGAGAATCAGATCATGTCTGCCGGCATCTATAACATGAAGGGCCAACTGGTACGTAGCACCCTCAGCACCAAGGGGCTGACCAAAGGTCTCTACATCATCGGTGGCAAGAAGGTAGTGATCAAGTGAAAATAAAGCCGAGACAACTCGGCCTTTACAGAGCGAAAATGCTTAAGCAACAGCTCAATGCTATGATGCGATAACAAACTATTCTATTATATGAACGGGGATGTGCTTTTTATTGGGCACATCCCCGTTTTCCTTGATAACATAAAAAAAATATCCTCTTCTATGACAAGCCTTCAATCTCGCCATTTACAATAGTGATGCGCTCAGCCTGAGGACTCTTAGGCAGGCCAGGCATACGAAGCATGTCGCCAGCAATGGCCACAATCATCTCACTGCCACAGTTGAGAATGACGTCGCGAATGCGGATAGTAAAGCCCTCAGGCGAGCCATAGCGGGTGGAGTCGGCCGAGAAAGAATACTGCGTCTTTGCGATACAGATGGGATAATGACTGATAGCCTCATCATCAGCAAAGATCTCACGGATAGCCTCCAAATGCTTCTTACCTGTCTTGGTAAACTCTACGGCTGAAGCGCCATAGATGCGCTTGCACACCTTCTCGATTTTCCCTTCGATAGTATCGGTCTCTGGATAGGTAAAGTTCAGAGGCAGAGGTTGAATGCGATCAATGGTATCCACCACCTTCTGTGCCAATTCGATAGCACCATCACCGCCCTTGAGGAATGCTTCGTTCACAGCAAAGCCAACACCCAACCCCTCGCAGTTCTTGCGGATGATATCAATCTCCTCTTCGGTATCAGAATCGAAACGGTTCAGAGTCACGATGACAGGCTGTCCGAAGCCCTGCATATTGTTGATATGGCGGTTCAGGTTCTTCAGACCCTCTTTCAGTCCATTGGCGTTTGGCTCCTTAATCTGGTCGAGCGCCACACCGCCATGCATCTTCAGACCCTGGGTGGTGGCAACGATGACCACCAGACGAGGCTGCAGCCCGGCCTTACGGCACTTGATATTAAAGAACTTTTCGGCGCCCAGGTCAGCACCGAAGCCCGCCTCCGTCACCACATAGTCACTATAGGTCATCGCCATCTTTGTGGCCATCACGCTGGAACAGCCATGCGCGATATTCGCGAAAGGACCTCCATGGATAAAGGCCGGCGTCTGTTCTGTGGTTTGCACTAGATTAGGAGATAGAGCATCACGCATCAACACGGTGATAGCGCCACCCACGCCAAGGTCGCGTACACGGAATGGTTTTCCGTCAGAGGTGATACCCAACAAAATATTTTCGATTCGACGGCGCAGATCCTCCTCGCTAGTAGACAGGCAAAGAATCGCCATCAGCTCAGAAGCAGGCGTGATATCAAAACCTGTTTCAGAGACTACACCATCGCCACGCAGACCTGTGACCACATTGCGCAGGGCACGGTCGTTCACATCGAGCACACGCTTCCAGTAAATCTCTCGCAGAGAAAAGCCCTCCTTGCGATGCTGATAGAGGTAGTTGTCGAGCAAAGCACTAATGGTGTTGTGGGCAGAGGTCACCGCATGGAAGTCTCCAGTGAAGTGCAGATTGATCTTCTCCATCGGCAGCACCTGGGCATAACCACCACCTGCAGCACCACCCTTCATGCCGAAACAAGGACCGAGCGAGGGCTCACGCAATGAAACGGAAGCCTTCTTGCCAATCTTACTAAGTCCCATGGCCAGACCAATGCTGACGGTAGTCTTGCCGATACCAACCTTTGTGGGACTAATGGCTGTCACCAGTATCAGGCGACTTTGTTTGACTTTCTCTTCGTTGATAAGCGACGCAGGCACCTTGGCCATATAGCGTCCATAGGGCTCTAACGCCTCCTGGGCAATACCCAACTGTTCTGCGATGCCGCCAATAGGCTTCAGCTCGCATTCACGTGCAATCTGTATATCTGTTTTCATAATATGTGTGTGTCGGCTAACAAAAACAAAAAGCAAGCGATGGAGCATACGTCACACCGCTTGTTTTTTCTGTCTTAATATTCGTCCTCGTTGAACAAGAAGTCCTCTTTCGTAGGATAGTCGGGCCAAATGTCCTCGATGCTCTCGTAGATGTCACCCTCATCCTCTATCTCCTGAAGATTCTCGAGCACTTCAAGAGGGGCACCAGAGCGAATGGCATAGTCGATTAACTCGTCCTTGGTTGCGGGCCAGGGAGCGTCTTCTAGTTTAGATGCTAATTCAAGTGTCCAGTACATAATATCTATTATTTTTTGTTGATTTCTGAAATTGGGCACAAAAGTAGTAAAATAATTTTTATCTGCAAGGTTTTTCCCAGATTATTTCACGTTGTCCTGCGTTAAAATTTATTTTTTTTGCCAAAACATACAAATAATCGCTCAATCTGTTGACATATTGAGTGATTTCCGTACCAACTTTTGCACTTTCTGAAAGTTTAGCGATGCGTCGCTCAGCACGACGACAAACAGTACGACAGACATGACACTGGGCAGCAGCCATCGTGCCACCTGGCAGAACGAAACCTGAGGTTTCGGGAACCATGGAGAGTATCTGATCAATCCGTTCTTCAAGTATTCCCACCTCGTCCTCAGACAATTGGGCATAATGCGGCAACATGGTCTGCGATTGATCGGTGGCCAAATGCGAGCCAATCACAAACAGACAATGCTGAATGCGCAACAACAACTCACGCTCGGAATAATCAGGAACGAGCATCGACACCAGCAATCCCAAATGACTGCTCAGTTCGTCGATAGTACCATAAGCCTCAATTCTCGCATCACTTTTCTTGATGCGAACACCACCCACCAAACTCGTTGTGCCTTTGTCGCCTGTGCGGGTGTAAATCTTTGTCATTTTCATAGGTTAGAAGTTTATTGTATAACAATGTTTTGTGCGTTTCGGGTCAAACAATACGATGCCGCAGTAGTAAAGGTCAAAGGTTATCGTAGCCCGCGGATCGTGCTCAATGCAATGCCAGTATTCCGGATATTGATAGATATCCTGGAAGACGACGACAGACTGGTCATTACACTCCTGGAACAGACGATGGTAATCCGTTTTAATGGGAACAATGGCCATGTCTACCTCCTGAGCCTCATCCACGATCTCTGCCGACTGGCAGCCTGCTTTCAGATAATTCTGGAATCCCACCCAATCAACAATAGTACGGGGCTGCCGGTCGTTGGCAAGACGGAAATAGAGGAGTCCCAGCTTACGTCGAAGCCAGCCATCCCCCTGCCCTAACGACTCATAGGCGTAATAAGGCCAATGCTCATTGATGACATATCGCACCAACCGGTAATCGGAAGGCGACTGAATGCCAAAGCCTCGGCAGTGGTTAATTCTGCGAAGCCAAACGAGAGCATGATGTAACCTATTCACTTTCATCTGTCAGCATTTTCACGGCAAAGATAATCATTTATTCCCAATTATTTCGTAACTTTGCAGCAAAATTTAAAGATGAACGCAGAAAAGATAAAAGTCATTGCTTTCGACGCTGACGACACGCTGTGGGACTGTCAGGGCTTCTTCGAGGAAGTGGAGAACCACCTCTATCGTCTTATCGCACCCTATTGTGACAATCCCAAACAGGAACTCTTCAAGACAGAGTCTGGCAATATGGCTGACCTAGGATATGGCTGCAAGGCCTTTACTATCAGTATTTTGGAGACTGCCATGCGTGTAGCTGGCGACCATCTCAGCATCACGACCCTTGAGGAGCTGCTGACTGACTGCAAGCGACTTCTTCATCTGCCGGCCACCCCACTGCCTGGCGTAGAAGAGACGCTGAAGGAGTTAAGAGACAGGATTCAAGAGTCAAACCACTCATCTCTCACCTCTCAACTCTCATCTCAAAGACTGGTATGTTTCACCAAAGGGGAGTTGCAGGACCAAGAAAACAAGTTGAAGCGCAGCGGGTTACTGAAATACTTCGATGACGTAGAAATCACGTCGGACAAGACCCAGCGAGAGTTCTTGGCACTGTGTGAGCATCAGCAGATTCATCCTTCGCAGCTGCTCATGGTGGGCAACTCACTGAAGAGTGACATCGCGCCGGCACTGGCCATTGGTGCATGGGGCATTCACATCCCCTTTCACGTGACGTGGCAATTAGAGCATTTCGATGATATTGACCACGAGAGACTGATAAAAATTGAGAAATTCAGTGATATTCTCAACTATATTTAGAGAAAAAGTAGTAACTTTGCACCCCGAAATACACATTATTATAAAATGGAACAGAAAAAATATAAGAGAATAACCGTGACCTCTGCCCTGCCCTATGCTAATGGCGGTGTGCATATTGGTCACTTGGCTGGTGTGTATGTACCAGCAGACATCTACGTGCGCTACCTCCGTCTGAAGAAGCGCGACGTGATGTTTATCGGTGGTTCTGACGAGCACGGCGTGCCCATCACCGTTCGTGCACGCAAGGAGGGTATCACCCCACAGGATGTTGTAGATCGCTATCATAAGATGATTAAGGACTCGTTCGAGGAGTTTGGTATCTCGTTCGATGTCTATAGCCGCACCACTAGCGAGACGCACCACAAGTTCGCCGCAGAGTGGTTCAAGAAGCTCTACGATGAGGGCAAGCTGGTGGAGAAGACCACCGCACAACTCTACGACGAGGAAGCCAAGCAGTTCTTGGCCGACCGTTACGTCGTAGGTGAGTGTCCCTACTGCCACAACGAGGGCGCCTATGGTGACCAGTGTGAGAAGTGCGGACGCGACCTGAGTCCCACCGAGCTGATCAATCCCAAGTCAACCATCAGCGGCTCTACACCCGTTTTGAAGGAGACCAAAAACTGGTATCTGCCTCTGAACGAGTATCAGGACTGGCTGAAGCAGTGGATTTTGGAGGGTCACAAGGAGTGGCGCTCTAATGTCTATGGCCAGTGCAAGAGTTGGCTCGACATGGACCTGCAGCCTCGTGCTATGACACGCGACCTTGACTGGGGTATCCCCGTGCCCGTAGAGGGAGCCGACGGCAAGGTGCTCTATGTATGGTTCGATGCACCTATTGGTTATGTATCAAACACCAAGGAACTCTGCGAGAAAGAGCCTGAGAAGTGGGGCAACTGGGAACAGTGGTGGCAGGATGAGGATACCCGTCTAGTCCACTTCATCGGCAAGGACAACATCGTGTTCCACTGTATCATCTTCCCTGTGATGATGAAGGCTCACGGCAAGTATATCATGCCTGACAATGTGCCTGCCAACGAGTTCCTGAACCTTGAAAACGATAAGATTTCTACCTCTCGCAACTGGGCTGTATGGCTCCACGAGTATCTGGTAGACATGCCTGGTAAGCAGGATGTATTGCGCTATGTACTGACAGCTAATGCTCCTGAAACCAAGGATAACAACTTTACTTGGAAGGACTTCCAGGATCGCAATAACAACGAGCTCGTCGCTGTTTATGGTAACTTTGTGAATCGTGCCCTCCAGCTTACTAAGAAGTACTGGAATGGTGTGGTTCCTGCTTGTGGCGAACTGCAGGATGTAGATAAGGCTGCCCTTGAGGAGTTTAAGGACGTGAAGGGTAAGGTTGAGGCTCTGCTGGAGCAGTTCAAGTTCCGCGACGCCCAGTTCGAGGCGATGAACCTGGCTCGTATTGGCAACCGCTACATCACAGAGTGTGAGCCTTGGAAGGTTTGGAAGACTGATCCAAAGCGTTGTGAGACTATTCTGAACATCTGCTTGCAGTTGACTGCTAACCTTGCTATCGCTTTCGAGCCATTCCTGCCATTCAGCAGCAAGAAGCTCCGCGAGATGCTTGCCATCGACAACTTCGAGTGGGAGCAGTTGGGTAGCACTGACCTCTTGGAGGCTGGTCATCAGTTGGGTGAGCCTGCTCTGCTGTTCGAGAAGATTGAGGATGAGGTGATTCAGAAACAGCTCGACAAGCTGGAGGCTACCAAGAAGGCTAATCAGGCAGCAGCCTACAAGGCCGCTCCTATCAAGGATACTGTTTCGTTCGAAGACTTCGAGAAGCTCGATATCCGTGTAGGTCTGGTGAAGGATTGCCAGAAGGTGAAGAAGAGTAAGAAGCTGCTGCAGTTCACTATCGACGATGGTTCAGGCACCGATCGTACTATCTGCTCTGGTATCGCAGCCTTCTACGAGAACCCAGAGGAGCTGATTGGTAAGCGCATCCTCTTCGTGGCCAACTTCGCTCCTCGCACCATGATGGGCATCGAGAGTCAGGGTATGATTCTCAGCGCCGTCGATGCTGATGAGAGTCTCAGCGTGGTGACCACAACAAAAGACGTGAAGCCTGGTAGTCAGGTAGGATAATGAAGAAGTGGTTGCCATACCTTGCCGTAGTTCTCTTGTGGGTGTTACTGGTAGTCTTCGAAAACGACTATCTGTATGCACTGCAAGACCAGAACCTGTTTCTCCACACGCC
>Ga0310696_10004263_pt1 | contig 17600 bp, 10 predicted proteins | sample AusTroGonzalo_MG_4_FD_203885 | JGI IMG/M metagenome (GOLD analysis project Ga0310696, IMG submission 203885) | Bovine rumen microbial communities from tropical cattle in Woodstock, Queensland, Australia - Gonzalo_02 (v2) (version 2) | ecosystem: Host-associated > Mammals > Digestive system >...
TATGACGCAGTTTAAAAAATACGTTAAATCCACATATTCTCGTCGTGAAAATAAGGAGTCTTAATTATGTATGAATTCGATGAAGATGTAGTAAAACATGAATTATCCCGATACAACACATGTGGTGTATCAAAAACATTCTGGTACCGGCATCGAGAATATATTGCGATTCTTGGAGAAAAACCGGAAGATGATGGGTATTATAGCTGCACTGTATTTGAATCGAATAACGGAAAACCCATCGGTCCGGGATGTGTATTTGTATTAAAAGGCATTCCTAAAGATTGGACAAATATAGCATTAAACGAGACGATAGCGCAATTCTTTGCAACACGGCCAGAAGCGTTCCGATAAAATAAGCAATAATTTCCTATTAACTTTAACAAACTCGTAAAGAGCATATGAGCAGCGACTTCTGCTCATATGCTCTTATACCCAAAAGTCAAAATTTTTTATGAATATCATATGTCTAAATTTTCTAAATTAGAAGGGCAAGATGTGATTGTAGAATCCACTCTACAGAATATGCAAACTGTAGAAGAAAACACGATCATCAAAACCATTAAAAATGTGGAATTCATTAATTTATATTTCTCGAGACATATAAAATATCCCTTATCTCTTATTAGGAGATAAGGGATATTATTTTGGATATATCTAACTTCGCGAATTTAGATATGATGAAAGATATTACACTTTGTACGTCTTCGGAGTGATATCTTTGAAATATGTCAATGTATTGATGTCACTGGTTATGTTATCAATACAAGTTTTTGCCGCAAATTCCAAAGATAAATAAAGCCCGGCAACTTGCTGTAAAGAAACAGTAATGGAAGCACGACTGTCACGATTTCCAGAAGAAATAATTTTTTCAAGTTCGCTAGACTTTTTACTGCATTTTTCAGCAGTATACTTAATCCAGTCCAAATCATTTTTATAATTATTCAGGCGTGCTAAAATGTCATTATAGCTAATACCAATTTTCTTTTTATCAAAATTGATATCTCTCGCCTTTTCAACATACGCACGAGCATTGTCTACCAATTCTTTTAAAAAATCAGAATCAGCATTATTGTTATGATTGCCAGAAGCGGTACCAACACGATCAATCGCGTCCTGCGCTTTTTTAATTGCGTCGAATGCCGTATTAACCATTTTCTTAACAACATCTACGGAAGCCGCACCGCCGTGGAAAATAACTTCAAATTCATATAATTTTTTATTCGGATCTAATTTCTTTCGATCATCCATCAATCTATCTTTAAGATCTGAAATTTTATCGCCAATATCACTCGCCAACTTAGATATCATATCCATGAGTCGGCCACCAAGCTCTTTCACACGTTTTATAATATCTTTGATTCTCTCCCAAACTTTTTTACTAACTTCGGTAACAGAAAATTCTTCAACAGGTTCAAAAACGGATTCTAAAAGCAGACTTGATTCCAACTCAAATGCGGCGAAGCTATCAGCAGCCTCTACCGTAGAGATGAATTTAGACATGTTTTAAGTCACCTCATTTTTGACTTTTGGGTATAAAAGCCTATGCCGAGGAGCCTCCTCGGCATAGGCTCTTTACGAGTTTGTTAGAATTAATAGGAAAATATTGAATTGATTAGAATACTTTCATATATTTCATGATCCAAATAAAGTAGTCTTCAAATTTCATTTTCATATCTTTATACTTTTTAGATCCTAATGCAGAATCAAATTCATATACGTTGTCTTTGGAATCAACGACTGCGTATAATCCTTCATCATGTATTTTTAAAATAACAATATATTTTTTATCTAAACCTAATTCTCTGGCATTTAGTGTCCGCTGTACAATGTCCGATTTAACTCGAGTTGCAGCAAGTCCTTCAAATTCAACGAATTTGTAACTAATCCCGCCATAGGTTAGTAAATATTTTTTCAGCTGCGGGCCGAATGTAACGCCTAATTCTTTTTCTGCATTCTTAATGGCTTCTTCATTTGGTTTTCGTATAAATGTATCCGGTTTATATTTTGCATTAAATTCGCTAATAGAAACAGGAACAGCATTTCCACCGGATTTAGAAATGGATTCTTGTACAATGGACTCAACAACTATGTTTTGGCCTTCCAATTGTGCAAATTTAGACATGCCTAAAATCACCTCAATCTTGACGTGGGGGTATAAAAGCCTATGCCGAGGAGCCTCCTCGGCATAGGCTCTTTACGAGTTTGTTAAAGTTAATAGGAAAATATTATAATCCAAATGCATCTCTGACTTGATAATGTGCGTCGTCATATTCTTGATATTTCTTTATATCAGTCATTTTCTATAACGGTAGCCGATTCCTGTACACCACCAGCTTCAACCAGTAAGGCATTTAATTTTTCTGCGTCAGCACGTAATTTCACATAGAAATCCATGTAGAGTGATAAAAGTTGTTTCGCCATATCAAACGTATATGTATCCGGAGCAGAAACTTGGAAACCAATCGGTTTCGCATCATGCTTCATATCATCTTCCAGATCTTGTAATACACCGATCTGCTTTTCTACTTCTTTGATGATTTTCCCAATCATATCCAACGTATTTGCTACATCCGCCATGGAAAAATCATGATCATACGAAGCACCTTTTTGCATAATCGCAATAATCTGCCGGCAGGCTTTATCGGTACGCTCTCTATATTTTTCTTTTTCCTCGTCCGTTTTTGCTACACTGTATTTCCGAATCGTAGCATTTGCCGTACGAAATGCTTCAAAAATTTGCTTATACGCATTGATTCCTGAAAAGGCATCAAATGCTAAGAAATCGACATGAATTGTCTTCTCTTTCGCTTTCGGACCTGCATCTTTTACGACTTCATCGGCTTTATTTTGGGATTTATGCAACCAATCCCAAAGATTCGTTAACAGCTGACGAATATAACGAATCATTTCCTGAATGGATTTCCAAGCCGTTTCCCCCAACTGTTTAATCCGATCCGTTAAGCCTTCCGTAACGACGCCTTCATTATATTCCCGAATCGCGCTTTCGCAGATTGCTAATTCGTTTCGAAACAGTACTTCTGTATCAGCACCTTCACTTACGAATTCAGCAGATTCTTTTGCGGCTTTCAGATCAGAAACTGTCGGAATTTTAATGGTACGAAGAATCGGGTTCTTGCGAGCCGGGCTAAAGAACACCACGGCCACTCGCGAAATATCTTTCGTATTGCCAAATACCAGAATATCAAATCCATCGATATTCATCGTGGCTTCACGATATTTCGCAACTTTTTGTTTCACTTCTTGTTCTTTCTTACCGGCTAATCGTTTCGCCGCCTGATTGACTTGCTCCACAACCTGTTTCGATACGGCTGGGTCTTTCTTTTTATATTCGGCAAATAGCCGATTGCATTCCTGTTTAATATATTTCTTCATCGCCGGCGTGTAAAATAATTTCTTTACCCGCTGGTCCAGCTTTAATACTTTATTCCGTTCCCGTTTTTCATTAGGATCTGCTGCTTCTAACAAACCTGTTGCTACACTGGAAATAGCAGGGATGACCTCCGCGGCGATTCCCATGATTGTATTTTTCGCAACAGTCGCTGCTGTTACAGCCCCTTGCGAATTGTTCGCAACTGCATCATAGGTTATCAAATTACCTAAAATCACACCAGCTGGATTTGATGCCATGGTTTTACCCAAGTCTTTTGCACCGGCCACTAACGCATCAATCCAACCTTCGCGGATCTGTAGTTCCGGTTCTTTAAATCTCATATCGTGACTATAAATATCAGCCATAATTTTATTTCTCCTCTATACTCACCGATTCGGTATTCGGTGTAATTTTTTCTCTGAATTGATTTTGCTGTTTATACCAGAGATAATAAGACTTCATATACGCTGGGATATCGGAAAAGGTATTGATAAACCATCCTTTTTCTTGATCCCGTGTATAGCGTCTTCGAATACTGGTAATTAACGACGTCCCTTTAATCAGGACCGCGTCATTTTCTTGAATTAAAGAAGGACATACGTCTACCATTTCCGGAATACGAATGCCTTCAATAATGAGTTGCTTTTGGTTAGAATACTTGGTACGCATATCTTGGATCAGTGTAACAACATCTTGTAATACGGCTTTATATTCAAACCCGTTCCCATCAAATCCTTGCTTTTTTGCGTATTGTTTCGTAAGCGCGTTATAAAACCATTTATATAGTTTTACTTTGTGAACATATGGCGGCGGATCTTCTCGACGTACCACGGAAAGCGCTATGGAATCCAATGAATCCGTATGGAGTATGTCTGCTCCGGTTTCTTTGCTGAATTCTTTCGCTGACCAGGATTTTCCGCCCCCGCTCATACCCGTGATCCATAATACGGGTGTTTGTTTCTGTAAAAATTTCTGGATATTATACTGGACATCATCTTCCGAAAATACTAGCGGCATCATACCAGCTTCTTGGATGATTTCCGAAAGTTCGTGTTCCGGTATATATTGACTAAAATGGGACACGCATTATCCCACCTTTCTACTGCGTTTCTATTCTTAATACACTGTAAAATTCCAAGTTGAGTATACTACGATACATCAACTTGGAATTTCGTTGTATTTATCTGGAATAGGCTTTATTCTTAAACAGAATATACGCTCTGCCATCGACAAACAGTACGGACGTCAGCTTCTTCAATGTCTTTTTAGCTACGCCCACCGTTTCTTCCAGATAGGATTTAAAATTAGAATTAAGAAAAGCTTCTTCTGAAATCTTGATGTATAATGAGTAGGTGGAAGTGACTTGGAATTCCAATTTCTGCTCATTACACCAGGATTCAATTCCAATTAAGATACGATTTACTTCAACTTCAAATTTGTTCTGTTTCATCATATATCCAGTCCAATCTTTATGAATATTTTCCCCTTATACATATAGCTTTACTGGATTTAGATTCATTTAGAACTTTGTGTTATTTCTTATTGTCGTCTATTAGACCCATGGCACGCTGATACGTTTTGGATCGTAAAATATTCCGTCGATTATGGGAGCAATCATAGTCCACCATATAATCAATTTCGATTTCTACGCGGGGCTTCAAACTCCAAAATTTTTCCGAGGTACCGGAGAGAATTAAGGAATCATTCACCAATAACCAGCGCTGTATCATGTCCGAATATGTTTTTCCTAAATTATCCCAATCTTTTTGGATGGGTGGTCGAATAAAACCCATTTCGGCTAATAAGGTATCGACTTTGGAAAAATGTTTCGGAATCGGAAAATAGGAACGGCAATAAAAATAACAGGGCGTGGCGATTAATCCTTTTAATCCATTTGCATTATCCACGACCAATTTCATAAATTTATTATTCGAAGCCGCATTTTTTACATAAAATGCCCCGGTAAATAAATTGGCGCGTGGCCGAGGCGTTACCTCTGGTAAAATGTAAAATACAATCTTAATCGCTTCAAATTCAATCGATTTAATACGTTCTACTTCTTTCTCAAATTTACGTTCGTCTTTAGAAGAGAATCCAACCGTCTCTAAGTACGATTGGATTCTCTCGATTCGGTCTTTGGGTACGTGTTTGTACTTCTCTTGATACACTTTGATATTCGTTTTGTCCACAACAAACACACTCCTTTTACAAAACCAACACAATCATCCTTTACCGGATAAAATTTTGATTTTCGTAGAGGCAGCCCATTCACGACCAGAAGTTTTCATGTGGTCAATTTGATCTTTAATCGCATTCGAAGTTAATGCCGTAATCATTTCGATTTTCTTTTCCCATTCTGAGGAGCGCATATTTAATCCGCACATACTTCCTACATAATCAATCAGTGGTGTATTATATAAGAAGTTCCATACATTTTTAGTGGTATGCAAATTGCTCATAGATAAGGAATTATACAAATCTGAAATAGATATATTAACTACGACTTCCGTTGGAAATCCATCAACTGACCAAGAAGTTCCGTCTGAGCCACCCTTTGAAATCGAGAGCTCTTTTACTATACCCATGTCGCAGGAGAAATAGCCGGGTAGAGAACATCTGACCAGAAATGGACTTGTATAGGAGTTTACAGTGGCTTGGCGAGGTAATGTGAAAGCTAATAAATGCATTAGCGGGACAATGATATTCAAATAAATAGAAAACTTATCGCCATATGGAGATGATAATACGATTTCCAAATTGAAATCACGATTATAAGAAGACGTTTCCCAGATTTCCGGGAATATCAAGTTTGCTCCAGTGATAACAGATGCTGATCCAGTAATCAAGGAATTCAACGCCTTCTTCATACCGGCATTTTGTAATGCGGAATCAATAAAAGCTTTCATGTTTTCTGTAACAGCTGTAGCATTTTCTGTCATTAATTTGGCATCCACACCTAAGCCGCCAAATAAGAACATGAATTCACGCATGGTACCGGACGCACCTTGTAAGGCATTGGCAAATGCAGATGTGTTCGTGGTATTACTAAAGGATTCCGAATAAGAAGGTGGTTTCACGAAGAAATTCATATAAAACGTATCGATATCAAAATAGTTATCGCTATACGCGTTATTAATTCCATTCGTACCAGTTCCCGTTGCATTGGTGCCATTATCTGTTTTATCAATATTGGCTTGCCCAGCGCCACCTTTTTCATTTCCACCAAGCCCAAGCCCGGCCAGCGCGCCATTTACAGTATTAGAAACGGCACTACCAATTCCTTTTACGCCGGATTTCAGTATATCCCAGATTGCAGATGGAGCATCGCCCGGTGTAAAATCGGAATTCTTATATACATTGGATAAGTGATAATAGAACCAATTATATTCTGAACACTTTTTGCCTGTGCCTGGAACTTCCCGGTCCCCAATACCCATGAATAACGCAGCCATACGACATAACGTATTGACATACAGCATATAGTCAGCACAGCGGGATTCAAATTCAAAGAATTTCATATCCCGACCTTCTTCTGACAATAAGCCGCCTTCAGCATCTTTCATCTTTGGCCAAGCATCATTAATTTTATCCACCAATTTCTTGGTCATTTTCTTCTTATCTTCGGTATCCATTTCTGACAAATAGTCCGGGATACCGGGTAACAAGGAAAGAATTGGTGTTTCACACATGATGTTGGTGGTAAACGCGATGCCTAATGGGCTATTGTCATCCGGACGCATATCTGTCGTTCCTAAAAACTGGAATGGTGTTCCATAGATACGGCGCTTCATCATCATATCTTGCCCGGAATTTTGCCCGATACCTGCTAAGGAACCAAGTACACCCAGATTCACACCAGCAGCGCTGGCTATACGAGCTGCCATGGTTCCAATTCCACCTTTTGTAGTGGCTCCAACGGAACCGATGGCTTCGCCTTCTGCTACATTGCGTCGTTTATTAAATTGCTCCGTACGACGTAACGGTTTATTTGTAATTTGGTTTGGCTGTAAAACATAGGTAGATTTAACCCAGCCTTCATTGAGATCCGTCTTGTGCCAAGTTACTCCACCCCCGTCTTTTACGCTCTGGAGAACCTTCAGTGAGTATCCTAACGGAATTCTTTCGACTACCTCAAAGGACTCACTGGGTCCTTTTCTAAGATTGACGTTTGACGTTGCAATTACATAATATGGAGTCATAAGATATCCCCCATTTTCGAATATATATTTTGATTTTAGTATTTTGTAAAAATGATAGGAATAGACGAAAATCCATCTATTCCTATCTTTATAATTTATACTGTCTTAAATGCGCCGCCTTGTGAAATCTTGTACGCCATTTGATATTGGTTTACAGAGAAATCACTGGTAGCATCCCCCATATTCAATAAATCACGCAGGCGTTTATCCGATAACGGCACCTGATGTTTATCTTTGGATAACTTATTTAATGCTTGTTTCATCTTCGTCTGATCGACATGCCCTGGAGCACCCGGCGGCGGATTGATGATATTATTGTTATTTACAGAAACGCCGGCTTTCTCAGCAATTACTTTCAATAACGCAATCATCTGTGCGTACTCCGCGTGAGCGTCCAGTGCTTTGATAGAAGCAATTAAATCGGTCATTGACACGTTCGAATCAGATCCAAGAATCTTCGGAGCAATCGGTGAATTTTTCACAGCAGACGCAGTGGGTTCCTCTTTCTTAATCAGCGGTTCTTCACTACGTTTCTTTGCCATTTCCAATTCCTGTGCTCTCTTATCCGCAACGGATTTCGTAGCAGCAGGCGATTGGTCATTCTTCACTTCGGCTTTCGGTTTATTCTTAGTATCTCGCATTCCAAACATGTTTTTGAAAATATTTTCAAATCCAAATGGATCTGCTACTTTGGCTTTTGGCTTATTCGCTTCCACAGGTTTCTTTTCTGCTTCCACTTTCTTAGCAGCTTGTGCTGCTTCTTTCTTTACTGTTTCTACAGCCGCTTTTCCTTCGGGTTGTTTCATGACATCACCAATCGGTTTACCCGAAATCATAGCTTCTTGTATTAACTGCATTTGTTCAATCGGATCCAACTTCTTAGTTGCCGTTTGTGATTGTGTAGCCGCTGGCGCAGCTTCCGGTTTTCGTACCATCGGAGCAGGTGGTGCACCCGTAGGTTTCACAACTGGTTTTGCTTTAGCTTTTGGCTTTCGTAATCCAAAGATTCCAGCTAAGAAGTTACCAATATCCAGTTTAAACCCTTTGGCTTTTGGTTTATTCGCTTCCGCGGGTTTCTTATTGATCGGTGTGCCAATCGGTTTAATTTCTACTGGTTTCATATCAACAGGAACAGTTGTTGTCCGCATTGCATCTAAGTCAATAGATACAGGCGACTTCATCGCAGCTTCCTGTTGCTTTTGTATCATTGCAGCACGACGTTGTAGTACCCGTTGTTGCAATACAGGATTTGCAGCAACAACCGGCGACATCGTCGTGGTAATTGGAATTTCATCCATATCCATCATGGCTTCATCCGCTTTTAATCGGTTATAGATGGCTGGATTTACTTTAGATAAGGGTTGTTTCCAAGAATTTGCTACTTTCGAAGACCGTTTACCTGGTTTAGCCAGTGCTTTCTTCTTGACTTCTAATTCTTTCTGTTTCTTTTGCTGGGCTAAGAATTTACGATCCAGTTCCGCATTATATTGTCTGCCAGAAGCAGCATATAATAAAGCGCGGCCCCAATTAAATCCACCAGCAAATTCATCGTCTGTTACAGTGCCTGATACATCTTCGGGATTAAATCCCTTTTTACCACCAACGAAGTTACTATGGTCGTCAAAATACGATTGTGCCATTGGTGTACGATTCTTTATTTCACCAGGAATGTTTGCCGGGATTTCAAATTTTCGTACCCAGGTATCTACAGCACTTTCTACATTCGATGCATTTTGAATTTCATCGTATACATGCTTTTTAGAACTATTCAGCTCTTGGCTCAGATAACCCATTTGAGAATCTACATCTTCCCAGGATTTTCCAATGCTGGCTGCATAGTCTTTCAAACCCGTAAATCGATCATTATGCCATTGCACCAATCCGCCGGACGGACCACCGTTGTCATTCGGATTGTATGCTTCGGTTCTAAATCCAGATTCCTGTTCAATATTACCCATAATACCAGCTGCGCCGGCACGATTTATTTCTAAATCATTAACAAGGTAATTCCAAACAGCTTTCTTTGTATCAATTCGTCCCGATGATGCATCGAATGATCCACCGCCACCGCCTTTTGGTACATTATCTGCACCAAACGCATAGCCAGGACCAGCCCAATGCACATACGTTTCATTTACCGAGTGCCAACCAGATATGTCTCTATCTGTATTATGCACGCCTCGACGAGTATCTACAATATAAATCTTATCATCTTCGGTTGTGGTCATTAACATCCAATGACCACCTTTAGACCATCCATCGCCGCCTTCAAATCCAGCAGCTACCGGACGACCTGTATTGAGGTCTTCCATTACTTCATCCCAGCTACCACAGCTATGAACTGGAACATTCCATTTGCTTGCAGCTGCAGGGAAGAAGGATAAGGTCGTTCCACCTTGGACATGCATACCATTTGCACCAGCAAAATCACATGCTTCCGGTGGTAATACTTTGACACCATACATAGATGCCATGTTACAGAATGTAGTCGGCATACAACCACCAATCGCTACCGTAGAGAAGGTGTATTTGTGGTCCCACCAACGTTCATCATCCTGTTTATATTCAGCGGTTCCAGACTTACGAAGTCCATCAGGACGTCCATAATCTCCGCCTTCATATGCGTTTTTCCAATCAATCGGAGTCCATTTCTTTCCTTCTAACGTCGCTTTAATAGCACCCGCAATCGAATCCTTAAACAGGCTAAAAGCACCCATTAAGCCTTCGTATTTCTTTCTGCGTTTGCCTTTATTTCTAACTTTAGACATCGCGGCGTTATTTCGTCTCCGAGATGGAGCTTTCTTACCAGGAGCCTTTTTATTCTTATCACCTTTATTTTCAGCTGCTTCTTGTAACTTCTCTTCGCCGATGGTTCCCGGTGCGTTATATACTTGATAATCAAAGTAAGCACCCCAACCATCGTTCTGAATGGATTGATCAAGTAAGTCAGCAATCGAATAATCGCGGCTCTTTCCATCTGGGTCATAAATTAATGCTTTATTCGAATCCTGTGGAGATAATCCAGCCGCTACCAAATAGTGTCCACGTCCAAAGAACGGGGAGAATGGGTTGGCTGATTTACCACCCAGAATCATCATATGGCCGGTTTCTAAAAGATTCTTAAATTCAGCTACAGAAGTATCTTTCAGTACATGGCCATACATATTGGCGGCCGACGCAACCCCAGCGAAATAACCCGGTTTTACGCCAAAGCCATCTTTACTCAAATCCGTCTGATCTACATACTGTGATGCGTCCTCCGGATCGAAGTTTGTGCCTGATAATTTACTTACGATCATTGCCATGGACGCAGGACCACAGCCAGCTCTACCTAAGGTTACGCTCAACTTATCGGTGGCATCCGAATTCGGAGCTAATGGTAGATTGCGCCAGCGTGTATCATTCTGCGCATAGTATGGCATGCCCGTATCGCCTTCCATGACCTTGTAATCTGCAATCGTCGGGCCAAGCCCTTTACCACCTACAAAGTCACCGAATTTATCTACTTCCTGTTTTAATTTCCGTCCAGCAGGCGGCCGTTTTACCGGACGAACTTTGGTATCCGAAGATTCTTCATCGAACCCATGCCCTTTTCCTTTAAACAAGGACTTCTTGGCATTTTCCAATGCTTCATCATCTTCAGATCCAACATAGTCGTTGGCACTTGCCGTGGCGGTTGGTTTTGTATTCGAATCAAACAACCAATCTTTTACTTTGGTACCAGCTTCCAGAATGGTATTGCCAACACCTTCTGCCAAATCACTTAAGGACGGAACACCAAATAAATTCTGTAAGAATCCCATCGGAGTCAGGCCCCAAATAAAATCAACGGCAGATTTAAAATAGGTTGTTAACTTCTTTACAGAATCGGACAGCATCTCGCTAACCGTAGGTAACTGATTGCCGTTTTCATCTGTCACGCCCATGACTCGATTCAAAATAGGAGCGCCATATTTTTCCCACATGGTCGCGTTCCCTTTGACTTTGGCCTGGTATTCTTCTAAGGTCATACCCGCTTTGTCCGGGTGTTTTTCAATCCAACTATTATATTCATTCAGCAGATCATTTTGCTTATCTGCTAAATTATCAGCTTCCGTATCCGTAGCCAGGAATTTGTAAATGAATTGGCAAACGACTTTCCGATGGTCAAAATTCGCTAAATTAAAACCAAATTTAGATAATAATTGACCAAAGAATGTGTCGGATAAACCAATCATTCCTATACTGCACATACAGAGCGCAAAATCTAATAACATCAGCGGCGGCGCATTACCAAATAAAATATTAACGAAGGTGTTAATCATCTTCATCTTGGTATCAACGTCTTCCGGATTCACGTCAAACATACGATACGCTTCAGTCCAGCCCGTATATCCATCATAGGCAGCAAAGGCAGCGATTGCTAAACCGCCAGTAAACGTATCGGCGCCCAAACGGGTTCCAATTTTACCAGCGAGTTTCGCTAATTTACCCGCACCGCCTTTTGAAGATTTAATGACTTTCATAATCAGTTCGTATGTTTTCGGTTCGGTAATCTTTTTACCTAAGCTTTTAATTGCATTCCAGAAGGTCTTCAGCTTTTCACCACCGAATAACTTCTGTGCCACACTGGAGTTCATGACTGCATCTAATGCACTCGTTAATCCAGATTTTACTTTCTTTAGTACAGAATCTGACGTAGTAGAAACAACTTGAATTGGTCGATTAACCAATGATTCAGCGGCTTCTAATCCGCCACGAAGTTTGGATTTGATCGTTTCTCTCAATCCTGTTTTTTGACGACCCACCCAAGTTCCATTGATTTGCTGTAATTGACGAGTTGGTTGTAACGCACCTTTAATATTCTTCGGAATATTGGTAATGAATTTGCCGGTATTTACTGCAAATCGACCAATCCCTTTCGCTACGGAACCAACAACACCCAGATGCCGAGCACCAAATTTGCCAATATGCTCTACGGCGTTACCCATTCCTCTTGAATTATTCATCCGATCGGTTGGTCCGCCTGCTTCTGGCTCATCTTTATCTAAGAATTTAGCAATTAATGCGGCAATTACGCCAAGCGCTAAAGCACCTTTAGAGACTAAACTAATGATACCGCCAACACCGCTAGCAATACTGGCCATACCCTGCATAATACCGCCGGAATATTCTTGGCCACCAAAAAGTTTATCCATTAAACTCTTCGATTTGCCTTTTTCCAGTTTCTTTTGCCCGGTTGTAGCTTTTGCGGTGATTTCAGTATTATCGCTAATATTTTGAATATTATCGACTAATTGCTGTTGTTGCTGTTGAATCTCTGCTTCTTGTGCGGCTTTAATTGCATTATCATCTTTATTTCGCTCATCCAGCTCTGCGGATTTCCCGGTATTTGCAACGACCTGGACCAAAGCTTCTTTAATTTGCGTAAGCAAATCCAGTTTCTTCTTCTGTACCAAATCATGTACATCGGTGGTATTCGCAAATTTTGCTTGGATGATATCATTTTCTTTCTGTTCTTTATCGACACGCTTTAACCGACTCTTTACTTCTTCATCGGTTAAATTGTATTTATTCAAACGCACAGCGGCTCGTTCGGCTTCGAATTGCTGCTGTTGGTAATCAAAATAGCTATTGCCTCGTTTAATTTCACGATCCAGTTTCGCATTGCGTAACTTAGCTGCATCTTGGTATTCTACTAGCTCTTTAGCATACTTATCTTTTTCATAATCATGCCGTGGGCTAAATACAGATTTTGCAAATTCTACGCCAGACGAAATGGTACCGCTAATATTACCAGATGCCAAGTTAGCATTCAAGGCATTAAATGAACCGCCTACACCTTTCTTATAGGCGTCCCATTTTAACGCACCCGATGCCAGTTTCCCAGCAATCGTTAACGGAGCTAATGTAGCTTTTATACTAGCTTTTGTAATGGTTTTTGCCGTATTAAACGTCAGTCGCGCCAACCGACCAATGGCACTTAAAATCGGACTAAAAATTTTTTCAATCTTTTCTTCAATCCGTTTAAATGTCCATTTTACACCTTTTTGAATCGGTTTCGTGACTTGCGCCATGCTATCAACTAACCGGTCGCCAACTTTCTTCATATAGATTTTAATCGGAATCAGTGCGTCAGCAATCGGATAGGCTACATTTTTCTTGAACCATGTTTTCGTGTTAAACATGTTTCGTGTAATAAACATTTTCATGGGCTTAAAAATTTCCCATGTAAAGTAGTTCTTAACACGATCTAATGTTCCAGAATGATATTTTCCATGCTTATCCGTATAGCCAAAGAAGGCCTGTGTAAATTTCTTAGAAGACGTAGCGATACCTAAGGCAGCACCCGTAATCGCAGCCGGAATCGGCCCCAATGCCAAGGTACTTCCTACAATGCCGAGCTGGGATATTACGCCCATACTCGCCACGCCTGTTAAGCCACCAGCAATGCCTTTAGGAAGCACATTCTTTAATTTACGCATAATGGAGTTATTTAGTAATCCACCAATGCGTTTCTTGGTTCCATCGGCATTCTTCATTTCTTTTCCGAAAATGGCTTCACGGAACGCGTTCGAATGTGATGCTAAACCCCAAGCAGCGCCAGCCAATACCGGACCCACCGCAGCAACTGCCATGGACGGCATTAAGCCAAATGCAATCCCATGCCCAAACAGGTGTGAAATCATACCGGTTACCGCGCCACCAATCAGGGGTATCTTTGCTTTCTTTAAGAAATTCGTAAAGGATTTCGGAATCAAACCACCAACTTGTCGTTTCTTTCCGTTCTCGTCGGTTTCTTCTTTCCCGAACATCATTTCACGGAATCCTTTGGATTGATTCAAGAAGGCTAATGCACCACCCACAATGGCACCACCAATCGGGCCACCGGGTAAGAATAAAGAGCCTAATAACCCAAAGCCACCTAATCCAGCAACGACACCTAAGCCGGCACCTGCAGCGATTCCTTTACCAATGTTTGGAATCGCATTTTTAAATGATGTAGCGGCTTTCTTAAGCATTGCATCTTTTCCTAATGGCTTGCCATCTTTATCCGTTTTTCCATCGTCGGAGCCACCAAATAACGCATTGGACCATGCAGAAAATTGCAGCTGTACTTTCGCTGCCATACGGGTCATAATCGGCTCTTTTTCTACGGGTTTTCCATCTTTATCGACTTCATCTTCACCGAAGAAATATTGCCGTACGATATTGCCTAATCCTTTCATCTGCTGTGGCAGCCAAGTTTTCATGGAATCTGCAGCAGCTCCGGTGATTTCTTTGGCACCATTTACAAATTCAGAGAACAGGCCGCCTTCATATTCGCCCGTTTCTTTATTTTTCGTACCGGTTAATCCATCTTTAAATTGCGAAACAATGCCATCTTGTCCAAAGATTAACTTATAGGCGCATTCATCAATGGTATTTAACGCATTATCTAAGATGGTAATCGGAGCGTTAAATAAAGCTTTAATTTTACCGGATAATGTACTGGTATCATATTCCTCTTGCGCGCCATAACGATGCAATTTTTCGTTTGCTTGAATGGTTTGCTTTATGAATTTTGCACGTTCTTCCGGAGTTTCTGTAGAAGGAGCATTCTTGAGCTGGCCTTCTGTAGTACCATATCGATATCGTTCGTTCTCCTGTAAATATTTAATGACTTCATACGCATTTTTCAGCTTTAATGGTTTCAATAATCCATCGCTATGCTTTTTATTAAAAGCTTCTAGAGCGGCATTGGACATTTCCCATTTACCTCTGGCATTCTTATAAATGCCCAGGCCTTCATCATTATTAAACCATTCAATGCTTCCTTCTTGCGAGACATTAAATATCCCATTATTTTCATTATGCGCATTGCGCATATCCACTAATCCACCGGCTGTGTTGTATTCATGATAATACTCCGCCATTCGTTCACGGCCTTGTATTTTACCCATGCCGATGATATTGGCTTTTGCGCGATTGGATAAACCATCCAAAATCGCCATAATTTCTAAGGCTTCATTTTTCGGATAGTTTTTATCATTATGATACGCATATTTCTTGATGATATTTAATCGCTCTTCCGTATTCTTATCGTAATAATCAATCGATTTTAATACGATGGCTTCAAAAACATCATCAATTCGATCTCGAATCTGATTTTTCTTAGAATCTTTCGACCAATCCTGACCATACAATACCTTCGCAGCCCGATCGACTTCTCGCCGCGTATCGTAATAACCAGATAACGCCGCGTTGCGTCGCTCTTCTTTGATCCGTTTCTCAATGACGTCCTGTGTCACATAGCGGCCTCCGGTGAGGAAGTTATCGCTCCAATCGAAACGAATTTGCTGGGCCTTACCCAGTCCATTGAGTTGCTCTTGGTATTGCTTATATTGCGCACTTTCCGTATTCAACCCTTCCATTTTATGCTGAATCAAGCTACGTTGGAATGAAATCCGGAAGGTGTCTAACGAGAATAAAATACGAGATAAGAAGTCTGGAATAATTTCGGTGATGGCTTTATGCGCTTCCCCGGTGAAGGCCATCGGGCCCCGTTTAAAATCACCAGGGTTGTACATATTCATGCCAGCACGATTCTTAATTTCCAGCTGTTCTAATAAACCATCAATCAGGCTAATGCCCGTTTTCTTTTTGGATAATTTATTAATAGCTGCCGGTGTCCATTCCCGCATGTCCGCATCAAAATTCTTAATACTCTTTTTCAGCCGACCGGGAATCATGGAGCTAATGCCAAACTTCAAGGCTTCATGTGCGGGATTCGCATAGATATCTCCTGCAAACATCGGAGAAGTAAGCATGGATAGCATGCCAAACGAACCACCGCTCGTATTTCTGGAAAAATTCCGGCGTACATAATTGAAATAATTTTTAAGATTAAACCGACCGCCTTCAAACACTTTCGCCGCATCGCTTTGCCGATAATAATCGGCTTCAACTTCTTTCTGTGCGTAGACGTTATCTAACGTACCTTTAATACCACGCAGTACTTCTAAGCTTTCATCATAATACTGCATAGAGGCGGTTACGAAAGTGGCGTTGGTTTGGTTGTTGAATGTAACCAGATTTACCAGGTTTTCATTCATGGCTTTTAAGTAGCCAACTTTTTCATTGTGGTAGCGCTTCTGGAGCGCGGCCGATAAAATAAAAGAACGCTTGTCATCGTCGCTCAAGGCGCCAAAGCCTTTCACTAAGACACGCGTACTTTCATTCATAGATTGATTGAGTTTCGAAAATCCGCCTGCTGTTTCATCAGCCAGGTCGGCCATCATGCGATTGACAGGATTCAGATCCGCCGGTTCTGATTCATGATAAGCGTCCTCACCCGAATCATAAGACGGATAGTCATCCGACATGGAACCCGTATTGCCCATCGCCATGTTTTGGATTTCATCTTTACGTTCTTCTTTGTAAAACTGGCCCGATGCCAGTGAATCTTTTAAATTTTTTACAGCAGCTTCTACATATTTCGACGTATCACCCGTCTGACTTTTTGCCATCGAGTTCATAACGCCTTGCTGCTGTGTCATTTTGCGAAGATCCTGGCGTAATTCCCGGATATCCTTCGCCATAGAGCGTGCTAAACCAAAGGTATTGGGCGTTAAGTCCGTTAATACTTCTTTAGCCGCAAATCGAACGGATTTACCAAATTCTTTTTTCCAATTTGTTTTCTTTCCGTCTGCCAATCTGTGTCACCCCTTATGGATGAGAGTTGAAAATTAGTTTGTACAAATTAACTTTTTTGATTACTTTACTGTGCAGTCTATTACGTATACGGGGATAAAATAGAATGAATACATTTTCTGTATTCATTCTATTTTAAATTATTTATAATATTCCAAATCAATAGATACTTGTCTAACATAGTCTAACTCTTTTTCATCATGCTCCGCTTTCTTGATAAGATCATTCAGCAACGTAATATAATTAGTAAGCATTTCTTGTAAAAATGCATTGTATGCCATATCTTCATCTGTAAGCGTTTTATGCTTCAACCGACCGGATCCATCAAATGTTAC
>Ga0310696_10004267_pt1 | contig 17587 bp, 13 predicted proteins | sample AusTroGonzalo_MG_4_FD_203885 | JGI IMG/M metagenome (GOLD analysis project Ga0310696, IMG submission 203885) | Bovine rumen microbial communities from tropical cattle in Woodstock, Queensland, Australia - Gonzalo_02 (v2) (version 2) | ecosystem: Host-associated > Mammals > Digestive system >...
TACTGTATATAGATATGTACACGAAAGAAGAATTAGAAAAGCTTCCTATCCCCGAATTGATGGAGATAGCCAGCGAACTGGGTATCAAGGTTTCGCAGAACGACGAGCTGGAGACGGTGGTTTATGCCATTCTCGACAAGGCCGCCGAAAATTCTGCCGCAGGTGTCAGCACGCCGAAGCGCAAGCGTACCCGTATAGCCAAAGACAACAGCAAGGTATATGCCGTCAATGGTTCCGACGGTGAGGCCTATGACAAAGATGCCACCAAGGTTGACAAGAAAAAGAAGAAGCCTTCGCTTGAGGCCCTGATTGCCGAGCAGGCCGCTGCCGAGAAAGCCGAAATGGAAGAACAAGTTGCCAAGGACGAGCCTGATGCAAGTGCCGAAGAGGCTGCTCCCAAGAAACGCGGTCGCAAGAAGAAGGACGCTGAGGAGGCTGCTGCCCCTGAAGCCGCCGAGCCCGAGAAGAAAACCCGGAAGAAGGCCACGAAGAAGGCCGAGCAGGATCTCTTTGCCGACGAGGCCCCCGCTGCCGAACCGGTCGAGATCATTCCAGAGGCTGAATCAGTAGGCGGCGATGAGAGCATCTCATCCGAGATGCTGGGTCAGCTGCAGGAAAAGATGGCCAAGACCACCGAGAGCGAACCCGTAGTGGCCGCCGAGGCTGCCCACGAGGAAGGCGTCTGGGAGGGAGACCCCGGCGACGGCACCGATTTCATTACCGTCGTCGATCTGCCCATCGAGGACCAGGCCGCCATTCCCTCCGTCGACATCTTCGACCGTCCGATGGTCCAGCAGACACAGGACGAGCCCATGATGCGCGACTATAACAACGGACTGCGCCAGGAGGATTTCGATTTCGGAGACCTCATCACTGGCAATGGCGTGCTGGAAATTATCCAGGACGGCTACGGATTCCTCCGTTCCAGTGACTACAACTACCTGTCGTCGCCCGACGATATCTACGTCAATCCCCAGCAAATCAAGCGCTGGAGCCTGAAGACGGGCGATGTCGTGGAGTGCACCGTACGTCCGCCACACGATAACGAGAAGTATTTTGCACTCTCGAACGTCATCAGCATCAACGGACGCGACCCCCAGGAGGTGCGCGACCGCGTGGCATTCGAACACCTTACCCCACTCTTCCCTGACGAGAAGTTCACCCTGTGCGGTGACAGGGCCACCACGAACCCCAGCGTTCGCGTCGTCGACCTCTTCTCGCCCATCGGTAAGGGTCAGCGTGCACTCATCGTTGCCCAGCCCAAGACCGGTAAGACCATCCTGATGAAGGACATTGCCAACGCCATTGCTGCCAACCACCCCGAGGCATACATCATGATGCTGCTCATTGACGAGCGTCCTGAGGAGGTCACCGACATGGCCCGCACCGTCAATGCCGAGGTCATCGCCTCGACCTTCGACGAACCCGCCGACCGCCACGTCAAGATTGCCGGCATCGTATTGGAGAAGGCCAAGCGCATGGTAGAGTGCGGCCACGATGTCGTCATCTTCCTCGACTCCATCACCCGTCTGGCCCGTGCCTACAACACCGTGGCTCCCGCCTCTGGTAAGGTGCTCACCGGTGGTGTCGACGCCAACGCCCTGCAGAAGCCCAAGCGCTTCTTCGGTGCTGCCCGTAACATCGAGGGCGGCGGTTCGCTGACCATCATCGCCACCGCTCTGACCGACACCGGCAGCAAGATGGACGAAGTCATCTTCGAGGAGTTCAAGGGAACTGGTAACTCCGAGTTGCAGCTCGACCGCATGCTGGCCAACAAGCGCGTCTTCCCGGCCATCAACCTCGTGCTCTCCAGCACCCGTCGCGACGACCTGCTGCAGGATCAGACCACGCTCAACCGCATGTGGATTATCCGCAAGTTCATTGCCGAGATGAACCCCATCGAAGCCATGAACACCATTCGCGACCGACTGGTACAGACACACTCCAACGAGGAGTTCCTGCTGTCGATGAACGGATGATTTATCAGAAGTTAAGGAGTTAAGAAGTTAAAGAAGTTAAGGAGTGATGCAAAGTAAAGTATTGCTCATCTATACAGGCGGTACTATTGGAATGAACCGCAACCCGCAAACAGGTGCCTTGGAGCCACTCGACTTCGAGCACCTGTTGCTGTTTGTGCCCGAACTCCGTCAGTTCGACATGCAGATTGACGTCCATCAGTTCAATCCGCCCATCGACTCCAGCGACATGTCGCCACAGCTGTGGACGGATCTTTCGCACGTCATTGCCGACAACTACGACCAGTATGACGGCTTCGTCGTGCTCCACGGCACCGACACGATGGCCTACACCGCATCAGCCCTCTCCTACATGCTGGAGAATCTCACCAAGCCCGTCATCTTTACTGGTTCCCAGCTGCCCATCCAGCAGCTGCGCACCGACGGCAAGGAGAACCTCATCACCAGCATCGAGATTGCTGCCGCCAAGGACGACGAGGGGCACGCCCGCGTCCCCGAGGTAGGCATCTACTTCAATGGCTCGCTGCTTCGTGGCAATCGCACCACCAAGCAGAGTGCCGACGAGTTCAAAGCCTTCGAGTCGTTCAACTACCCCCATCTGGCCGATGCCGGCGTCAACATCACCTTTCATCAGGAGCGCATCCTCAAGCCCGACTGGAACAAACCCATGACGCCCCACTTCCGGCTCGACAATAACGTCATCATCTTCTCGCTGTTTCCGGGCATCCGCGAAGACCTCATCCGCCACATCATCCACACGCCAAACCTGAAGGCCATCGTCATGCGAACCTTCGGTTCCGGCAATGCGCCCCAGCGCACGTGGCTGCTTAATGCACTCAAGGAAGGCGCCCGCAATGGCAAGGTCATTGTCAACATCAGCCAGTGCATGCAGGGAATGGTCGAGATGGGTCGCTACGACACGGGCTTCCACCTGAAGGAGGCAGGCGTAGTCAGCGGTTACGACTCCACCGTCGAGAGTGCTGTCACCAAACTTATGTTCCTGCAGTCCCACTTCGACGACCCGCAGCAGGTTCGCGAAATGATGAACCGCAGCATCCGCGGCGAAATCACCCTATAAAAATAAGGAGAACTCATTATACAAAAGAGAGCGTGTCGTTTGGCACGCTCTCTTTCTAATTTCTGTTATTTGTTCTTTACAGTCCGCGGGCGCGGAGGATGGCAGAGGGATCGGGCTGCGCCATACCGGTAAAGTCGGTGAACATCTGCATGAGGTCGCCGGTGTTGCCACGACTGAGAATCTTGTCGCGGAAAGCCTGACCGGTTTCGGGTTTCAGGGCACCGAGGCGGGTAAAGGTGTCGGCCACGTTGACAGCCAGCACCTCCGTCCAAAGATAGCTGTAATAGCCGGCAGCATAGCCCCCACCCCAGACATGGTTGAAGTAGCTGGTCATGTAGCGCGGCGGAATCGGAATAAAAGGATTCAGAAGTCCCACCTTACGCAACGACTCTGTCTCAAACTCTGCACACTTATCTGGTGTAGGAACATCCTTCGAGGCAAGCATGTGCCATGCCATATCGAGCAAGGATGCAGCGAGGTTCTCGCCCAAGGCATAGGCCGGTTGGAAATTGATGCTCTTCAGCATGCGCTCCTTCAATTCGGCAGGCATGGGCTCGTTGGTCTCATAGTGGCGTGCATAGTGATCGAAAACCTCAGGAATGGATGCGAACGACTCGTTGAACTGCGAGGGCATCTCGACGAAGTCGCGGGCGACACTGGTGCCCGACAGACTGTTATATTCGCAGTTGGAAAGCATGCCGTGCAGGGCATGACCGAACTCGTGGAACATGGTAGTCACCTCGTCCCACGTCAGCAGCGACGGCTGGCCATCGGGGGCTTTGGCGTTGTTACAGACGTTGAAGATAATCGGCTTCTGTTGCCAGTGGCGACTCTGCTCGGCAAAGGCATCCATCCACGCACCACCTCGCTTCGACGGACGACGGTAGTAGTCGCCATAGAACAGTGCCAGCGACTGGCCGTCCTTGTCGATGACTTCGAATACGCGCATGTCAGGATGGTATGTCGGGATGTCGGTGCGCTCCTTGAACGTCAGGCCGTAGACACGGTTGGCGGCATAGAACACACCGTTAATGAGCACGCTGTCGACATTGAAATAGGGCTTCACCTCGTCGTCGGAAATATCAAGCAGTTCCTTCTTCATCTTGGCGGAATAGTAGAAATAGTCGTAGGGCTGCAACTGGAACTCGGCACCCTGGCTCTTGCGGGCAAAGTTCTCGATAGCCTTTGTCTCAGCATCAGCCTTGGGCACATAGGCCTTAATCAGGTTCATCAGGAAATCATAGACATTCTCAGGCGTCTTGGCCATCGTGTCGTCCAGCGAATAGGCAGCATAGCAGGGATAGCCCATCAGCTCGGCCTGTTCCGCGCGCAGCTTAGCTATCTCGCTGACAATCTTGAAGGTGTTGTACTTCGGATTGGTACCATCGGCACGATGGATGGAGGCCTCGTAGACACGCTTGCGCAGTTCGCGGTTGTCGAGACTAGCCAGCGGAGCCTGCTGCGTGGTGTTCATGATGACGATGGCGTATGGAGCCTTGCCGCCCCGACTCTCGGCATCTTTCTTGCACTGGGCAATGTCGGCGTCGCTCATGCCAGCCAGGTCTTCCTTCTTGTCGACCCACACGATAGCATCGTTGGTGGCAGCCTGAAGTAAGTCGCCCCACTGCTGCTGAAGATCGTTGATGCGCAAGTTAATCTCCTTCATGCGGGCCATCTTATCGTCAGACAGAAGGGCGCCCTTGCGCACGAAGTCCTTATAGATTTCATCCAGCAGTTTCTGGTTTTCACCTATCAACGTATCGTACTGTTTATCATACACTTGCTTGATTCGCTGAAACAATTCCTTATTGAACGAAATCTCGTTCTGAAGGTCGGTCAACAGGGGCTGTACCTTCTTCTCGATCTCGCTGATTTCGTCAGACTTGTCGGCCTCAGTCAGCGCGAAGAACACGCTGGCAACACGTGCCAGCTGACGACCACTGTCCTCGAAGGGAAGGATGGTATTCTCGAACGTGGCCGAGTCCTGGTTGTCGACAATGGCCTGGATGTTGTCGCGCGTCAGCTGCATAGCCGCCTCGAAGGCTGGCATATAGTCAGAAATCTGAATCTTGCTGAAATCAGGCGCGCCAAACGGCAGCGTGCTCTCTGCCAGCAGAGGATTCTCGCGAGAGGTCTGCTGGCAGGCAGTGAATGTTAGCATCATAGCAGAAGCCATTCCGATGGCTACTATTTTTCTTTGAACTTTGAACATTGAACTTTGATTATTTTACTGGTGCTGGTCGCGGAGCAGGTCGTTGACGGTCTTCACAGGATTAAACGTAGAGAGGGGCACCTCGACGAAGATGGTGCTCCAATCGCTCATGGCACCATTCCACAAGCCTGGCAGCTCCAGAGCCTGCAGTTCCTTGCCGCTCTTCGACTTCTGCGAGATGAAGCCCGTAGTTGGGTCGACATACTTGGGCAGGTCGAAAGCGTTGCCCTGGTAGTCCTTCACGGCGCAGACGAGGTCGACGGGATTGAAGTGTGTGCCCTTGGTGAACATCTCCATATATTCCTTGTTCGACTTGTCAATCTGCGACGACTCCAGAATCTGGAGAGATACGGTGCCATCCTGATTGTAGGTCAGGAACGGGCCACCACCAGGCTCACCTACATTCTTTACAACACCACACACACGCATGGGGCGGTTCAGCTTGTTACGCAGATAGATGACCAGCTCAGCGTCCTCCAACTCCTTGATGTCGGCCTTGCGGCAGCAGAGGTCTTGCTGCACGAAGCGAATCATCTCCTCGATCTGTTCGTGGGTATACTTGCCTGTATCCAACAGGCGCAGATAACCGAAGGCCTTCTGCTGCAGCGTCACCAGCACACCAGCGATGACCTGCTTCCACTCGACGGTGTCGTCCTTCAAGCGGTCAGGTACTACATTGTCAATATTCTTCACAAAGATAACATCGGCCTCAATCTCGTTCAGATTCTCAATCAGAGCACCGTGTCCACCCGGGCGGAACAGCAAGGAACCGTCTGAGTTGCGGAAGGGCGTGCCGTCAGGATTGGCAGCAATGGTATCCGTCGAGGGCTTCTGCTCAGAGAATGAGATATCGTATTTGATGCCGTACTTCTTGGCATAGAGGTCAGCTTTCTGAGCCACCTTCTGCTTGAACAGTTCCATGTGTTCGTGAGAGACAGTGAAATGCACGTGGACCTCACCATTCGAAGCGGCATACAGCGCACCCTCCACCAAGTGTTCCTCCATGGGCGTACGGGGACCCTCAGGGTAGTTGTGGAACAGGAGCAGACCCTTAGGCAGCTGTCCATAGTTCAGTCCCTCGGCCTTCAGCATGTTGGCTGCGACGGTCTTATAATTACCCTCAGCAATGAGCGCCTTGATGCCCTTACCCTGATTCTTCTGGCAGGCAGCATCGAGCTCGTCGTAGAAGGCAAACTTCTCAATGTTGTCAAAATATTTTTTCTCGAAATCGGTGGTCGGCACGTCGTAGTCGGCATCGACAAAGGCAAACATATCCTTGAACATACGGCTGGCGGCACCCGAAGCGGGTACAAACTTCACCACCTTCTTGCCCCCGGCCTTGTACTGCTGCCAAGCCTCCACATACGCCTTGCGCTCAACCTCGGACGGAGCTACGATGCCCTTGCCGATGGCTGCTGCGGCCTCCAACTTCAGAAATGGGAAACCGGTTTTAAACTCACCTAACTGTCTCTCGATTTGTGCCTCAGAAATACCTTTCTGAGCCAACTGCTTCAGGTCTTGCTGTGATAACATAATTATTGCTCGTTTTGATTAGTTTGTATATCTATTCGGCAAAGTTACAAAAAGCTTGCGAGATTTGCAAACTTTTCATTCTTTTTAACCACGAATTACACGAATTTCACGAATAAAGAGTGCGGTAGCTATTATTTCGTGTCTAATTAAAGGATATCTCTGTCGTTGAGCACGCGGAACTTGGTACGACGGCGTTGCTGTTCCTGCAGATCGAGGATGACGGTCAGACTTTCCACGCTGTTTTTATGACATTGCGCCACAGTCTTGCCATAGGCATCGACAACCACGGAACAGCCTGCATAGTGGCAATGCTGATCCTCTCCCACCCGATTGCAGGCCACCAGATAGCTCTGATTTTCCAAAGCCCGGGCACGCGTCAGCAGCTGCCAAGCCGCCTGACGGGTCTCCGGCCAGTTAGCCACCAGCACGATGACATCGTAGTTCAGCGCATCGGAATAACGGCTCCAACACGGAAAACGCAAGTCGTAGCACGTCAGGAGCAGCACACGGCATCCGGCATACTCGACGATGGTATGTTCGTGGCCTGGCGTATAGAACTCGTCCTCGTGACCATAGGTGAACAGATGGTGCTTGTCGTAAAAAGAAACGCAGTCGTTTCTGCCGTCAACGAAATAGTGACGGTTGCGAAAGGTGCCGTCAGCCAATTTCACGGCCAGACTGCCGGTGATAGCACAATGATGCTGTCGGGCGGTGTCCTGCATCCACAACAGCGCGGGATTCGCAGTTTCGTCGGCAGCAATGCCTTGAGGCTGCATAGCAAACCCCGTGCTCCACATTTCGGGCAACACATACAAATCGCTGCGCTCTGCTTTAGAGAACAGCCTGCCGGCCTCGCGAATGTTTTCTTCAGGCTTTGCCCAGCGGATATCGGTCTGCAGTAGGGTAACTTTCAATATTCTAACAGTTTGACGGACGACTTTCCGCTGAACGACACCATCTGATCGATGAGATAGCAGCTGGCATCATCGGGCACACAAACGGAAACGTTGAAATGGAAACCATCGGCGTCGACCTTGGAAAACTCCATGTTATTCAGAATAGACTGTTGCAGTATCTGGGCAGGAACCTTTTCCGCATACTGCTGCTTACGGAAGTCGCGTGAGAACAGCTGCGTGCCGTCTTTGAAAATGCTCAAATGGATGATGTTGTCGTAATATACGTTCTCCACTTCCATACCATCCTCGTTGATAGTCGGACGTGACACCTTATACTTGGTGGGGTTGATGGCTATGTAGAGGTGATAGCGCTGACTGTCGAAAAAGACCACCGTATCGCGTTTCAACACCTCGGTGAGCGTCAGAATCTGCGGTTTCTGCTGGGCCATCTCATCCTTGACATCCTCGTCGTCGCTCTTCTCGAACTTCATCAGTTCGCCATTCTGGTTGCGGAACCACAAAAGATGCGCGGTGTGTTTCTCAATGAAATAGCGGTTGGCGCTTCCGATATAAAGCGTGTCGCCAACAACGCGGAAACGGGCAGGCATCGAGGTGGAGTCAGCATAAAACACAGAATCCCCTTTCATCTGGAATACTGGCAACTCACCGCCTTCCTCCATCCAAACACCTTGCAGCAATTGCTTAGCCTCACGGCTTTCCTCTTGTTCGGCGACGGATTTCTGCTGGCCACAAGCAACAAAAACGAGGACCAGAAGACATCCAACAATAATATGGTATAATACCTTATTCATAAATTAATCATAACAGCCGTATTTCCGGCTTAAATCTCTTTCTGCTTGCAAAGGTAAGAAAAAAAATCGAAAAACTCCAAATTTATTTGGTTTTTTGCTCGCTTATTCGTACCTTTGCAGTCGTGATTGAATTGCAGAGACATATTGAAATACTTCTTCTGGACAATGATTGCGTCATCGTTCCCGATTTTGGAGGCTTTGTAGCCCATCAGGTTGCATCCCGCTACGACCAGGACGACCACATGCTGCTTCCTCCTATGCGTACGCTAGGTTTCAACCCTCAGTTGCGCATCAACGACTCGCTGCTTGTCCAATCGTATATCAATGCGCTGGACATCAGCTATCCCGAGGCTTTGCGCCGTATTGAGAGCGAAGTGAACGAGATGAAGCAGGTGCTCAACGAAGAGGGATTCTATACGCTGGAGGATATCGGTACGCTGCGTGTCAACAGCGACGGCAATATCGAATTCGAGCCTTGCGAGGCAGGCATCCTGTCGCCGGAATATTACGGTCTGAACGCATGTCACTTCCCCACGCTGCAGGAGGCCCGCAAAGCCAGACTGACAGAAAACGCCGCACAGGTTCCCGTGGAAACCGAAGTAGCCAAGGATCCTACGCTGCTGGAATTCATCGACCACGACGAAGAAGAAAAGGAAGAGCGCGCCATACAGATCAAACTGTCGTGGATTCGCAATGCCGTTGCCGTAGCTGCTGCTGTGGTGGCATTCTTCCTGATGGCGACGCCCATTGCCAACAGTGACCTGGGCACAACAGCCATGAGTAACCTGCAGGGAAGCGTGTTGACGAAGCTGATGCCCAAGGATACTAACATGGCTCCCGCACAGCCCGTCGCAGAGAAGCAAAAGGTTTTCGAGAATGCAGAGGAATCTGACAGTGCTGTCATTTCTAAAAAAACAGAAGAGCCCATTGCCACGCAGGACGTTCAGTCGGCTCCGACCTACTGCATCGTTCTGGCCAGCCAGGTCAAACTCAGCAATGCTGAAAACTATGTTGAGCAGCTGAAGACCCGTGGCATGCAGGATGCCCAAGTATATATCCATAATCATATCGTACGCGTTATTTACGGATCTTACGAATCCGAGTCCGAAGCATACCGACATTTGAACAAGCTTAACAAGCATGATGAGTTTGCCGAGGCTTGGGTTTATAAGAAATCTGCATAGAAAATATATTTAAGTCATGAAGCGTGTAAGATGCCCCAAGTGTGACAACTACATCACGTTCGACGAGACCAAGTATACTGCTGGTCAGTCGTTGGTGTTTAAGTGCGACCAGTGCGGAAAGGAGTTTGGAATCCGCATTGGCGTATCGAAGTTGCGCAATACCCAGAAACAGGAGAATGCCGAGCTGAACGACGATTCCGGCGAGCGTTCGTCTGAGGAGGCTCCCTGCGGAAGCATTGTCGTCATCGAGAATGTGTTCCACTACAAGCAGATTATTCCTCTGCACATGGGCGACAACGTCATCGGGCGTTACCAGAAGGGGAACCCCATCAACACGCCTTTCGAGACCGTCGACCCCAGCGTCGATTTGAACCACTGCACCATCACTGTCAGCCGCGACAAGCGTGGGCAGTTGCGTTACACGCTGTCCGACAACAACAGCAATACGGGAACATTTGTGGATAATGTCGAGCTGACACCCCGCGAACGCCGCATCATTGACGACGGCACCCTGTTTACGCTGGGAGCCACCAGTATTCTGTTGCGGACAGTAGAGAATGAAGAAGAATAATAGTAATAATGGATTAGATAGGTTTTCAAGATTATGTTAAGAATTGCCGTACAATCAAAAGGTCGTCTGTTTGAAGACACCATGAACCTGCTTGCTGAAGCAGACATCAAGATAAGTGCATCGAAACGTACTTTGCTGGTGCAGTCGCACAATTTCCCCCTGGAAGTGCTGTACCTTCGCGACGACGACATCCCGCAGAGCGTGGCCAGCGGAGTGGCCGACATCGGTGTGGTGGGTGAGAACGAATTCGTAGAGCGCGGTGAGGATGCCGACATCATCTCACGTCTGGGCTTCTCGCAGTGCCGCCTGTCACTGGCCATCCCCAAAGAGATTGAGTATCGCGGCGTCAACTGGTTTAATGGCAAGAAGATTGCCACCTCATATCCGAACATCCTGCGCGACTATATGAAGAAGCAGGGCGTCGACTGCGAGATTCACGTCATCACCGGTTCCGTAGAAATCAGTCCGGGCATCGGACTGGCCGACGGCATCTTCGACATCGTGTCCAGCGGTTCTACTCTGGTCAGCAACAACCTTCGCGAGGTAGAAGTGGTGATGCAGAGCGAGGCTTTGCTCATCGGCAACAAGAACCTCAGCGCCGACAAGCGCGCCACACTCGACGAAATGCTGTTCCGTTTTAAGGCCGTCAAGGATGCCGAGGATAAGAAATATGTACGCATGAACGCTCCGAAAGCCCGTCTGCAGGAGATTATCAACGTGCTTCCCGGACTGAAGAGTCCCACCATCATTCCCCTGGCCGACGAGGACTGGTGCTCCGTTCACACGGTGCTCGACCAGAAGCGTTTCTGGGAGATTATCGGCAAGCTGAAGGAAATGGGTGCGCAGGGTATTCTCGTCACGCCGATTGAAAAGATGATCCTTTGAAAAAGTAAAAGGGTAAAAAAGGTAAAAAAAGTAAAAGAAGAAGGGCTGATGAAAATATATAGGAACCCGAAACGCGAACTGTGGGGCGAGATTGTGTCTCGTCCAAGACTCGACCTGACGAAGCTGAACGAGACCGTGAGCACCGTGCTGAACGACATCCGTCAGCGTGGTGACGAGGCTGTACGCGAATATGAATTGAAGTTCGACAAGGCTGAAATCACCAACCTTGCCGTCACAGAGGCCGAGATGGACGAAGCCGAGAAGCTGGTTAGCAATGAACTGCGCGACGCCATCATTCTGGCGCATCATAACATCAAGGTATTCCATATTTCCCAGCGTTTCGTAGGCCAGAAGGTGAAGACACAGGAAGGTGTCACCTGCTGGCAGAAGAGTGTCGCCATCGAGCGCGTAGGGCTCTACATCCCCGGAGGCACTGCCCCACTCTTCTCTACCGTTCTGATGCTGGCCACTCCCGCCAAGATTGCCGGTTGTCGCGAGATTGTGCTCTGCACACCTCCCAACCGTGAAGGCAAGGTGAATCCTGCCATCCTCGTAGCCGCACGCATTGCCGGTGTCAGCAAGATCTACAAGATTGGCGGCGTACAGGCTATCGGTGCCATGGCATACGGTACGGAGAGCGTGCCTAAGGTTTTCAAGATCTTTGGTCCCGGCAACCAGTATGTCATGGCTGCCAAACAGCATGTCTCACTCGACGAAGTAGCTATCGACATGCCCGCAGGTCCCAGCGAGGTCTGTGTATTGGCCGACGAAACGGCAAATGCCGAGTTCGTAGCTGCCGACCTGTTGTCGCAGGCTGAGCACGGTATCGACTCGCAGGTGCTATTCATCACCACCAGCGAGGCTAAGCTCAACGAAGTGCAGGCTGAGGTGGACCGCCAGTTGCAGCAGCTCCCGCGAAAGGAAATGGCCGCCAAAGCTCTTGAAAACAGCTGCTACGTGCTCGTCGATTCCGTTGACGAGATGATTGACCTCTCCAACCTCTATGCCCCAGAGCATCTTATTCTGCAAGTCAAGGACTATGAGCAGTTGGCTGAGCGTGTCATCAATGCGGGCAGCGTGTTCCTGGGTCCCTACGCCTGTGAGAGTGCTGGCGACTATGCCAGCGGCACCAACCACACCCTGCCTACGCACGGCTATGCTACTGCATACAATGGCGTAAACCTGGACTCCTACTGTCGTAAGATTACCTTCCAGCATCTGACGGAAGAGGGCATTCGCCATATTGGCCGGGCTGTGGAACTCATGGCAGAAGCCGAACAGCTCGACGCTCACAAGAATGCCATGACGGTGCGCATGAAATCTTTGAAGTCTGACGTTTGAAATTTGAATTTTATGATTAGCTTAGAGAAACTGGTACGTCCAAATATTTGGAGTTTGGCTCCATACAGCAGTGCGCGCGACGAATACTCCGGCAAGGAGGCTCACGTGTTCCTCGATGCCAACGAGAATCCGTACAACACCCCCTACAACCGCTATCCCGACCCGCTGCAGCGCGAAGTAAAGAGTGCGCTGAAGAAGGTGAAGGGCGTTCCCGAGGAGATGATCTTCCTGGGCAACGGCAGCGACGAGGCCATCGACCTCGCCTATCGTGTATTCTGCAATCCCGGTCGTGACAATGTGGTAGCCATTGCGCCTACCTACGGTATGTATAAGGTTTGCGCCGACATCAACGACATCGAGTATCGTACCGTCCTGCTTGACGAGAATTTCGATTTCCGTGCCGACGACTTGCTGGCAGCATGCGACGCGAATACAAAGATTATCTGGATATGTTCGCCCAACAATCCCACGGGTAACTCGCTGAACCGCGACGAGATTTTGAAAGTCATCGAGCGTTTCGAGGGCATCGTCATCGTCGACGAGGCCTACATCGACTTCGCCCAGCAGCTGTCACTGCGTCAGGAACTGCCCGCACACCCCAACCTCATCATCCTGCAAACGATGTCAAAGGCGTGGGGCTCGGCAGCCATCCGTCTGGGTATGGCCTTCGCCTCGAAGGAGATTGTCGCTATATATAATAAGGTGAAGTATCCCTACAACGTCAATCAGCTTACGCAGCAGCAGGCGATGGAGATGCTGAAGGACCCATATGAAATTGACAAATACGTCAAGATCCTGTTGGCGGAGCGTAGCCGACTCATGCAGTCGTTCCAGGAATTGCCCATTTGTGAGCAAATCTACAAGACCGACGCCAACTTCTTCCTGGCAAGGGTGACTGATGCGAATGCCATATACAACTATCTGGTAGACAAAGGAGTGATTGTTCGCAACCGCAACAAGATTCAGCTTTGCCAGAACTGTCTGCGCATCACCATCGGCAACCGCACAGAAAACAACGAACTGTTAGCAGCCTTGCGGCAATACTAACAGTCCGTTAATCCGATATACTTTCCACTCTCACACCGCTGGGGCATGAGAGTGGATTTTTTTATTCACTTACCTTGACGGGACGAATCTCAAACGTGAAGTCATACTTCTGCAACGGCAGCTGGTATGGCTTTTCGGGCCATGCGCCCCACGAGTTGACACATCCCAGCCCCATCTGGCGCTGCTGAATGTGAACCTGTGTCAGCGGACGCTCCACGAGGTCGCCACTGTGCTGGCCCCAACGGTGCTCCTTTCTTGGGCCGGCATCAAGGTCCTCCACCAGATACGGCAGAGCCGAACACTCCATCGGCGCATTGCTGCGGAACTCCAGTCCACGTACTCCGTCAGTCACCTGGAACCAGCGCACATCGGTATGGTTACCGCTCTCCTGCGGACGCACATAGGGATAGTACTGGTCTTCAACGTCCGACTGATACAAGCCAATGAACTCGCTGCTCTTGCGGTCGCAGTAGTTCTCGTGCGGGCCACGGCCGTAGTATTTCACCTGACAGTACTGTTTCGGCATTTGCAACTGCATGCCATAGCGGAACAGATACTGGTTCTTCGTGTCGCCCGTAGGTTCCATCTGCTCGCGCACCAGCACCGAACCGTCAGCCTGCAGCGTATAGGTCATCGTCAGCGCTGCCAACGGGAGGGTTATCTTAGCGACAACAGAATTGTCGCTCACAGTCAGTTCGCTAACCTTCCTTTCGGGCGACTTCCAGGCTGCTAAGCGCTGCTGAATCCATGCGCCGTAGTCGTTGTCCGTCGGGGCACGCCAGAATTCGGGCGCAATGGCCTGACGGTCAACCAACATAGGCTGTCCGTCCACATCGAGATAGTCGATGAGTCCAGAACCCTTGCCAATGGTCAGCGCCGTACCGCCAGCCGTCAGCTTCACATAGCTCTTCGTCTCTTCCTTGGCCACCTCAGCCTGCTCAGCCTTCAGCTCCGGGAACTGGTAGGCGTTCAGCACAAACTGCTGACGGGCCATAATCTGACCTTTGTCGACGTACTGCTGCTGGTCCTTGGCCTTCAGTTGGAAGATGACAAAGATTTCCTGGTCACCATGATGTCCCAGCACGCGGGCTATGGTCTTCTGCATATCCTCGATGGTGATGACCTTGCGCTGCTGGGGAGCAATGCCACTGATGTCGGCCTTGCCGCCGTGTCCGAAGGTCATTCCCTCGGGACGGTTGCCATCGTGATGGCGCTTGCCAGCACCGCCTACAAACCACTCCAGCTCCAAGTCGTCGAGTGTCTTGAAGAAGTTCTCGTTATAGATCTCAATCTTACCGTCCTTCAGGCCCTTGTCCGCAATCCACACGTTCTGATAGTAATAGCGCACCTCATAGGCATGGGGATTCAGACGGCGGTCAGGGGCAATGATACCATTACAGTTGAAGTTATAGTCCGAAGCAGGATAGCGTCCGTAGTCACCGCCATAGGTAAAAATTTCCTTGCCGGTGATGGGGCTTTTGTCACGCAGTCCCTGGTCCACGAAATCCCAAATGAAGCCGCCCTGATATTTCGGGTATTTGCGGATAATGTCCCAATACTCCTTGAAGCCACCGATGGAGTTACCCATAGCGTGGGCATACTCACACTGGATGAGCGGACGGGGATTGTCCGTCTGGGCATACTTCTCGCAATCCGTATAACCCATATACATCGGGCAGAAGATGTCCGTCTTACCCCAGTGTCCGGCCTGCTCATACTGCACGGGACGCGAATCGACAGTCTTGATCCATTCGTAGCATTTCTCGAAGTTGGGACCGTAACCAGCCTCGTTACCCAAGCTCCAAATCAGGATACACGGGTGGTTGCGCAGTGTCAGCACGTTGGCCTGATTGCGCTCCAGGTGCATCTGGGCAAAGTCATCGCGCTTGGCCAAGGTGCCTTCGCCATAACCCATGCCGTGACTCTCCAGATTGGCCTCAGCTACCAGATACAGGCCTGCCTCGTCGCACAGGTCATACCACCGAGGATCATCAGGATAGTGACACGTACGCACGGCATTGATGTTCAGCTCTTTCATGATGCGGATATCCTGCTTCATGCGCTCTATCGACACGATGTAGCCGCCGTCGGGGTCCAGCTCATGACGGTCAGCGCCCTTAATCAGAATAGGCTGGCCGTTCACCAGCAGCTGGCCGCCCTTGATCTCGATATGCCGGAAGCCTACTTTCTGCTGAACAACCTCGAGAATCTGCGAACCCTTCTTTAAAGTGATATAGACATTATACAGATTGGGCGTTTCTGCCGTCCAAGCCTTCACGCTGGCGATGGCCTGCTGCGGACCAGTACCGACCACATTTCCTTCGGCATCATCCAGACGCACATCAACCGTCGTACCCTTGGGGGCTTTCACGCTGACATCGAGCAAACCATAGCCGTCTTTCCAGTCCTGGCCAATAATGACATCCTCGATGTGCACCTTCGGACGGGCATAGAGATACACCTCGCGGGCAATACCCGTAAAGCGCCAGAAGTCCTGGTCCTCCAAATACGAGCCGTCGCACCACCGCATCACCTGCATAGCAATCAGGTTCTTGCCTTTCTTCACGTATTTCGTCAGGTCGAACTCAGCGGCAATCTTCGAATCCTCGCTGTAACCCACGAACTTGCCGTTCACCCACACCTTCAGGTTGCTGGTTGCCGAGCCGACATGCAGCAGCACCTGCTGTCCCTGCCAACCTTCGGGCAGCGTGAACTCACGACGGTACGAACCGGTATAGTTTTCCGTCTCGTCAACAACGGGCGGATTATTGTCGAACGTCGTACACCACGCATAGTTGATGTTCTTGTAGATGCGGTCACCATGTCCGTTCAGTTCGAACAGTCCCGGCACGGGGAAATCCTCCCATGCGGAGTCGTCGTAGCCCACGCGGAAGAAGTCTGCCGGAGCATCCTGGTGGTTCTTCACAAAACGGAACCGCCACATGCCTTCCATCGACAGGTAGCGCTCCGAGGCTTGTTTCTCCCCTGCCCTTGCCAAGTCCTCTGTCTCGTAGGCAAAGAAATTGGCACGGCGTGCCTCACGATTCTGCTGGTTCACCGCTGCATTGCGCCATTCGGGCGCGTTGTCTGCTGCCACAGCAGGGGCAGCGCACAGCATCAACAAAGCTAATAATAAGTTTTTAGTTTTCATACTAATAAAGATTTTCCTGCAAATTTACGAAAAAAAAACGGACTGACCAAAAGCCAGCCCGATTTTCTTATGATTATCAAGAACTTATTTCTGTTCTATGATTTTTGCGCCCTCTTTCAGCGCGTCCATGTTCAGGGGAATCAGCGCGTGATGGCGCTCGGGCAGCGTTTTCTTCAGTGCCTTCTCCACACCCTTGTCGCTAACCACAGGAGCTACCTTCAGCAGACCGCCCAGCACAATCATGTTGAACACCTTGCCGTTCTTCATCTCGGCAGCCTTGTCCATGGCGTTAATCTCATAGATGGTGATATCCTTACGGGTTGGCTTGTTAATGATACCAAAACCGTCGTAGATGAGGATTCCGCCGGGCTTAATCTTCGGCTCGAATTTCTCCAGCGAGGGTTGGTTCAGCACAACGGCGATATCGTACTTCGAGAGAATGGGCGACGAGATACGCTCGTCACTGACGATCACCGTCACGTTAGCAGTACCACCGCGCTGTTCCGGGCCATATGCCGGCATCCAAGTCACCTCTTTATCCTCCATCAGTCCACTATAGGCCAGAATCTTACCCATCGAGAGCACACCCTGACCACCAAAACCGGATATGATGATTTCTTTCTTCATATTTTACTTCTTTACCTTTTTACTTTTTACCCTTCTTGTAGGCTTTCCACTTGTTAATCACTTCCTGCTTCATGGCAGCGTCGACAGTATCAATTCTCATTATGCCGAGCTGCTCATCTTCAGAATCCTTGACGACTTCCACATGCTCGTCTCCCTTCTGAAGCACAAAGTGCATTTCGTCGGTAGATTGTACATGATTCTCCACGTTCCAAGAGCCGTTTTCCACAACGTAGTATTCACCAAAAAGGTTACGCTTCTTGTCGGTAGTATTGAA
>Ga0310696_10004268_pt1 | contig 17587 bp, 14 predicted proteins | sample AusTroGonzalo_MG_4_FD_203885 | JGI IMG/M metagenome (GOLD analysis project Ga0310696, IMG submission 203885) | Bovine rumen microbial communities from tropical cattle in Woodstock, Queensland, Australia - Gonzalo_02 (v2) (version 2) | ecosystem: Host-associated > Mammals > Digestive system >...
CGTTGTTTTTCCATATTGCCGTGAATAATGTATATTAGAGGGTGACTCCGTTTTTGAAGATGGAGATTTCGCGGTAGTCGTTCTCTTCGTTGCGGGCTGGTTCGCCGCTGGCGACGGCGAGGACTTTGTCGATGAACTCGGGGACGAGCTCCTTCATGGTGCGACCCTCAATGAGCTGTCCGGCGTTGAAGTCGACCCATGTCGGCTTGCGGGCAGCAAGGACAGGGTTGGTGGCAATCTTCATGGTGGGTACAAAAGTGCCGAAGGGTGTGCCACGGCCAGTGGTGAAGAGGACGATGTGGCAGCCGCAGGAGGCGAGGGCGGTGGCGGCGACGAGGTCGTTGCCCGGTGCGGAGAGGAGGTTCAGACCGTTGTGCTGAAGACGGTCGCCATACTCCATGACGCCGCTCACGGGAGCACGGCCGCACTTCTGCGTGCAGCCGAGGGCCTTGTCCTCGAGGGTGGAGATGCCTCCGGCCTTGTTGCCTGGGGAGGGGTTCTCACCGACGGGTTCGCCGTGGGAGAGGAAGTAGTTCTTGAAGTTGTTAATCATCGAGACCGTCTGGTCGAAAAGCTCGCGTGTCTCGCAGCGGTTCATGAGGATGGTCTCTGCGCCAAACATCTCGGGTACCTCGGTAAGGACGCTGGTGCCTCCCTGTGCGACGAGCCAGTCGCTGAACTCTCCTACGAGGGGGTTGGCGGTAATGCCGCTGAAGCCGTCGCTGCCGCCGCACTTCAGACCTACGCGCAGCTTACTGACGGGGACGCTCTCGCGGCGGTCGTTCTTACAGATATCGTAGAGCTCGCGGAGAATCCTCATGCCTTCTTCCACCTCGTCGCCGTCGACGCGCTGGGTGACGAGGAGGCGTATGCGCTCCTTGTCGTAGTCGCCGAGCATGGCCATGAAGTCCTCGGGCTGGTTGTTCTCGCAGCCAAGGCTGAGGACGAGGACGGCACCGGCATTGGGGTGGAGGCAGATGTCGCGGAGCACCTTGCGGGTGTTCTCGTGGTCTTCGGAGAGCTGGGAGCAGCCGTAGTTGTGGTGCCAGGCGTAGACGGCGTCGATGGTTTGAGATTTGAGATTTGAGGTTTGAGATTTGAAGTTGCCATTTTCCAAACCAATTTCTTCCCGAAGCTGCTTAGCGAGTCGCTCGGCGATGCCGTTGACGCAGCCGACGGTGGGGACAATCCAGATTTCGTTGCGGACGCCGACGTCGCCGTTCTTACGGACATAGCCCTTGAAGGTGCGGTTCTCACGGGCGATGTTGAGCGGCTCGTCGACGGGCTGGTAGGTGTAGTCGAGCGTACCGCTGAGGTTTGTCTTGAGGTTGTTCTCGTTCACCCAGTCGCCGGCCTTCATGTCCTGTCGTGCATGGCCGATGGGGTAGCCGTATTTTATGATGTCCTCGCCCTGACGCACGTCGCGGATGAGCACCTTGTGGCCTGCGGGTGTGTCCTCGCTGAGGGTCACGGTCTTTCCGTCAATCTCTATGATGTCGCCCTTCTTCTTCGGCTGTAGGCAGACGACGACGGAGTCTGCGGGGTTGATTTTCAAGAATGTAGCTTGTTCCATATTTTATCCATTAAGTTAGTGAGGTTGCAAAGGTACGCATTTTTCGGTTGTCAGAAGCAAATAATACACTTTTTAACCCAGAAAGGAAATCTTTTTGCCTTTTGTTTCGTTAGTTTGTAAAATAGTTAGTAATTTTGCAGTCACATTTATGAAGAACATTGCAAGAATCCTCTTAAAGGTGCTATCCTTGTTGTGGCGCGGTGTAAGGAAATGCGCCCATTGGTATGGTAGTCTTTATCGTGGCCGTCCGTGGTATGTGAAGTGCCTTTCGGCCTTTCTGTCGCTCATCGTGGCGTTCCTGCTCTACCTAGGCGCCGTGGACATCAACCTCTTCAACCTATTCGGCAAGTCGCCGAGCATGGCCACCATTCTTAATGCGCGTCCTGCCCAGGCGTCGGAGATATATAGTGCCGACAGCGTGATGATAGGCAAGTTCTTCAGTGAGAACCGCACGCCCGTGGCGTATGACGATGTGAATCCCGTGTTCTGGCAGGCACTTATCTCCACCGAGGATGAACGTTACTACCAGCATTTCGGCATCGACTTCCCTGCCTTTGCCGCCGCGCTGAAGGACTATATCATGCACGGCGAGGCCCGTGGTGCCTCGACCATCACGCAGCAGCTGGCCAAGAACCTTTTCCGGGTGCGCACCGAGTACAGCACGGGACTCTTAGGACAGGTTCCGGGGCTGAAAATGCTTATCATGAAGACGAAGGAGTGGATTCTGGCGGTGAAGCTGGAGAGCCATTTCACGAAGGAGGAGATCCTCACGAAATATGCCAATACGGTGGACTTCGGCTCCAATGCCTACGGCATCAAGACGGCATGCAAGACCTATTTTGGCATAAAGCCCTCTGAGCTCACCGCCTCGCAGGCCGCCGTTCTTGTGGGTATGCTCAAGGCCACCACTTTTTATAATCCCCGTCTGCACCCCGACAACAGCATGAGGCGCCGCAACGTGGTGCTCGACAACATGGTGGCCCACGGTTATTTGACCAGCGTGGAGTGCGACAGCCTGAAGGAAGCACCCATTAAACTGGAGTACAATGTAGAGAGTGCCTACGATGGCGATGCCGACTATTTCCGCGAGGCGCTGAAGAACAATATCCGCCAGTGGTGCCGCGACTACGGCTATGACATCTATACTGATGGACTGCACATCTACACCACCATCGACACCCGTATGCAGCGCTATGCCGAGAAGGCCGCCTTGGAACAGATGAAGGCGCTGCAGGCGACCTTCGACGAGCACTGGCGCGGCATGAACCCCTGGCAGGACGAGCAATACCGTGAGATTCCCGGTTTTATAGAGAACATCGCCAGCCGTCTGCCCATCTACAAGCATCTGCAGAACCGTTTCCCAGACAATCCCGACTCCGTCACCTACTACCTGAACAAGCCCCACACGGTGAAGCTCTTCAGCTACGACGGCCCCATAGAGCGGGAGATGAGCACGCTGGACAGCATCCGCTACATGGTGCGCTTCTTGCATTGCGGCTTTGTGGCCCTGGAACCCAATACCGGACAGGTGAAGGCCTGGGTGGGCGACCTGGACTTCAAGACGTGGAAGTATGACAAGGTGACGGCGCAGCGACAGCCGGGCTCTACGTTCAAGCTCTTCGTCTACACGGAGGCCATGAAGCGCGGTTGCACACCCTGCGAGCACCGCATGGACACTTATTTCGCTCTAAGGCTGGACGACGGGGACAGCAAGAAACCGAAATACTGGATTCCGACGAATGCCAACGGATATTATACCGAGGCGAACATGACGCTGAAGGCGGCCTTTGCACAGAGCGTGAACTCCATCGCAGCCCGTCTGGGGCAGGAGCTGGGCATCAGCAATATCGCTGCTACGGCCCGTGACATGGGCATACGCAGTACGCTGGAGGAGACACCCGCCATGGTGCTGGGTGCCAGCGACGTGAACCTGCTGGAGTTGCTCAATGCCTATTCCACGGTGGTCAACGATGGCAAGGCCCACGACCCGCAGTTCGTGTCGCATATCCTGGACCGTGACGGCCATGAAATCTACCGTGCACCGGATGAGCAGCGCGAGGCCCTGTCCTACCGCACGGCGTTCCTCATGCAGCAGATGCTCATGGCCGGACTGCGCGAGCCGGGAGGTACGAGCATGCGTCTGTGGCAGTATATCCGGATCTTCTCTGATACAGACTTTGGTGGTAAGACGGGAACGTCGAACAACCACTCCGATGCCTGGTACATGGGCGTCTCGCCAAAACTGGTCTGCGGTGCCTGGGTAGGTGGCGAATACCGTGCCATACACTTCCGAACGGGACAGTTGGGACAGGGCAGCCGTACAGCACTGCCCATCTGCGGACGGTTCTTTGAGCAGGTGCTTGCCGACCCGGCCTTCAAGCACTACCGAGGCAAGTTCGCTCCGCCCCACGATGCTACCATCACACCTGAAATGTATAACTGTATCGGCTATGAAGAACCGCTCATAGACTTCATCGATAGTCTGCACCTGGGCAATTTCTACGATGAATACGACGAGCTGCCCGAGGGCGAGCAGGAAAGTATGGATAGTCCAGATAGCCCGAATGGCCTGGAAGTTCCGGAAAGTCAGGATAGTCCTGAAAGTCCGGAAACTCCGTAAATTCCGGAGAACCCGTAAAATGGAACTTGACTTGCAGAACAAGGAGTGGCAGGATGCCCTCCAGATAGTGAACTTCACCCGTCGCTCGCTCTTCCTCACCGGGAAGGCAGGGACGGGGAAGAGTACTTTCCTGCGCTATGTTTCTGAGCATACGAAGAAGAAACACGTCATCCTTGCTCCGACGGGTATTGCTGCCATCAATGCCGGTGGAGCGACGCTCCACAGTTTCTTCAAGCTCCCTTTCCACCCCCTGCTGCCCAATGATACTCGCTACGACCGTCGTCACATCAAAGAGACGCAGAAATATACCAGCGCCCAGCGTAAGCTGCTGCGAGAGGTGGAGCTGATCATCATCGACGAGATTTCGATGGTGCGTGCCGATATTATCGACTTCATCGATAAGGTGCTGCGCATCTATACACGCAGCAGCGAGCCTTTCGGTGGCAAGCAGCTGCTCCTCGTGGGTGATATCTACCAGCTGGAGCCGGTGCTGAAAGAGGAAGACCGTCAGCTGTTACGGCCTTTCTATCAGAGTGCCTATTTCTTCAATGCGAAGGTATGGCAGGAGATGCGGCTCGTCTCCATAGAACTGCGTAAGGTCTATCGCCAGAAGGACGACCAGTTTATCGCCATGCTTGACCGTGTCAGGCAGAACAGGGCAACGACTAACGACCTCAACCTCTTAAATGAGAGAGTAGAAATGAGAGGTGAGAAATATGATTACCATCAGGAGTCAGGGACTGAACCCGGAAGTAATCATATTTCTCACCTCTCATCTTTCACTTCTCCACTCACCATCACCCTCGCCACCCGCCGCGACACCGTAGACTATATCAACGAGCAGCGGCTGGCCGAGCTGCCGGGCAGTCCCAGTATCTTCAATGGCATCGTAAAGGGCGACTTTCCCGAAACGGCCATGCCTACACCTATGGAGCTGAGCATGAAACCCGGTGCACAAGTCATCTTCGTTAAGAACGACAAGGACAAGCGGTGGGTGAACGGCACACTGGGCACCATCACCGACATTGACGAGGAGGCTGGCATCCTTGGCGTTCAGACCGAGGACGGACGCAGCTTCGATGTGGAGCGCGAGGTGTGGGAGAATGTTCGCTATGTTTTTAACGAGAAGGAACAGAAGATAGAGGAGGAATTGTTAGGCACTTACACGCAGTTTCCGCTGCGCCTGGCCTGGGCTATCACCGTGCACAAGAGCCAGGGCCTGACGTTCCAGCAGGTGAATATCGACTTCACCGGTGGGGCATTCGCTGGCGGTCAGACTTACGTAGCCCTGTCTCGCTGCACGTCGCTGCAGGGTATCACCCTCGTGGCGCCTATCCGTCAGCAGGACATCTTCGTCCGTGCCGAGGTGGTACAGTTCGCCAGCCGCTATAACGACCAGCAACTCATCGCTCAGGTCATGCAGGAGGGAAAAGCCGACCGTGAGTATCACGATGCCATCGTAGCTTTCGACCAAGGCGACTTCCAGACGTTCCTCGACAATTTCTTCAAGGCCATCCACAGTCGCTATGACATCGAGAAACCCGTTGCCCGCCGCTATATTCGCCGCAAACTGGGTATCATCAACCGCCAGCGTGAGGAGATTACTTCTCTGAAAGCCGACATCGCCAAAAGTCAGGAAACGCTGAAGCGGCTGGCCGCAGAGTATACCCTCATGGGCCGGGAGTGTGAACACGAAGGCATGAACGATGCTGCCATCCGCAACTACGAGAAAGCACTTGAGCTATATCCCGATGCTGCTGATGCCAAGCGCAGGATGAAAAAGCTTAAGAAAAAGAGGTGATGTGTAAAAAGTGTGAAGATAATTGCACAGAAAAAATAATCTTCGTACCTTTGCCCCCGTCGTATGACATAAGAACTTTTTTTGACAGAACTACATAAAGACATATTATTATTATGAGACAACTGTTTATTATAGCTATGCTGATGCTTCTGCCCCTGGCAGTTGCTGCGCAAGACAACACGTGGGAACAGCCGGAGAAGACTGCCACTGCCAGTAACCCCGATGCTAAATACTTGGCTGGAGCCGTTCCCGAAGTAGACGGTCGTGTGGTATTCACAACCACTATCAAGGCTCCCGGTAAGAGTGCCAAGCAGATTTTCGACCTGCTGAAAGCCGACTTCGAACGCATCACCAAGGAGAGCAACCAGTTTGAGCAGAGCCGCATCGCCCTTGCCGACTCCGTGAAGATGCAGGTAGTGGGCAACTACCAGGAATGGCTCGTGTTCAAGAACAAGCCGCTTAACCTGGATCGCACGCGCTTCTTCTACACCCTCATCGCCGACTGCAGCGATGGTGAGGCTACTATCCAACTCACCCGCATACACTACCTCTACGACGAGGAGCGCTTGGCCCTGACCTACAAGGCCGAGGAGTGGATTACCGACAAGTGGGGACTGAACAAGAAACAGACAAAGCTGGCGCGTGTCAGCGGAAAGTTCCGCCGCAAGACTATCGACCGCAAGGACTATCTCTTCAACCGTTTCACTAAGCTTCTGGAGAAATGAGCGAGAGAATAGATGACGTGGTGGAGCTCTACGGGCCTCCGGTGCCAGACGTAGAACCAGACAATATTCCCCATCCGAAGCGCCACAATCTGGAGCCGTTTCGCGACTCCGCGAAGACGCGTGTGCTCCGCTTCTGGCTTAACATCATCTTCCTTGTGGGAGCCATCATCGGCCTCGTCGTCTATTTCTACACCGAGGAGAAGGAGCTGGCCTATTGGATTATACTTGGCTCATGCGTTTTTAAGTTTGTGGAGCTGGCGTTGAGGATACTTAAGATTTAAGTGAGAAAGGAGTAGTGAGAAATGATAAATATGATTACTTGTGCCCTCCCTTCTGTTAACTCCCTGCTTCGCAAGGTAATCATATTTCTCATTTTTCCTTTTTCTTTCTTCCTTTCTCCCTGTCTGGCCCAGACTTATAACCAGATGGATGAGTTTGGGAACATCACTCAACGCGACGAGCAGAATGGGAACTTCAATCCCCATAACCGCGACACCACGAGCAGCAACAATAAGGAGATACCCAAGGGCGTCTATGTCTGGACGGTAGACCGAAAGTTCGGCGACATAAAGCCCGCCGAGGTGGACACACTGCCCCACCTCTACCCGCAGTCGACTTTCGCCACGGGACGCTTCATGCAGTACAATACCACGGGGTCGAACTTCACAGCACGTCAGAATCGTATCTTCATTGACCGTCCTGTGGAACAAGAGTTTATCTTCACCGATGCCTTCGACCAGGCCTTGCAGACACCAGACCAGTGGCATTTCACCAACACCCTCTCACCTATCACCAACCTGAGCTATGGTACTTGCGGTGACAAGACCGACGGCGAAGACCTCTTCGATGCCCGTTTTGCTGCCAATGTCAATAAGCGTCTCGGCTTTGGTTTCGACCTGAAGTATCTCTATGCGCGAGGATATTTCCAGAACCAGAGCATGAGCCACTTCAATGCCACTGTCTATGCCTCCTACCTCGGAGACCAGTATCAGCTGCACGCTCTCTACAACAACTACCACCAGAAGAATGCGGAGAGCGGCGGCATCACCGATGACGAATACATCCTCCACCCTGAGAAGTCGAGTCAGAACTATGCCTACAACGAGATACCCGTGTTCCTGGACTACAACTGGAACCGCAACGACCAGCAGAATTTCTTCCTCACCCATCGCTACTCCGTGGGCTTCTACCGCAAGGTGAAGATGACCGATGAGGAGATTGCCGCCCGTCAGTTTGCCGAGGCCTCAAAGAAAGCTAACGAGGGGCTAAATGATGGTGACGGCAAGTCATCGCGTAAGTCGAAGCGTAAGGAAAAGTCCGAGAAGGCTTCTGAAACAGTCTTTGCTGGTCGTCCTGACGATGCCGTTGTCGTGGGCGACGCGCCGACGGTGGCGAAGTCCGACAGTCTGCCCGTAGACACCACACGTATCAGCGTAGAATCGAAGGCGGTGGCCGACTCACTGCTCGCCGAGAAAGCACGACAGGACTCTATCGACGCGACATTCAAGAAGGAGTTCGTGCCTGTCACCAGTTTCATCCACACCCTGGAGCTGATGAACAAGAAGCATATCTATCAGGCTTACGATTCTCCGGCCAACTATTACGCTGACCAGTATTTTGACAAAAATATTGATGGCTATGCCAGAGATTCTATTTACGACCAGACTCGCCTCTTCAACCTGCGTAACACCTTCGCCATTGCGCTCCTCGAGGGTTTCAATAAGTATGTCCCAGCGGGGCTGAAGGCTTTCATCACCCATGAGCTGCGCCGCTACGACATGCCTGAGGCTGATACTGCGGGCATCGCCTACCTGGGGCGATGGAATGAACATAACGTGAGCATCGGCGGACAACTTCAGCGCACACAGGGCACTCTATTCCACTATAACGCACAGGTTGAGACATGGGTCGTGGGCAGGGATGCTGGCCAGTTGAAGCTCATTGGTATGGCCGACCTTAATTTCCCCCTTTTCGGCGATACCGTCCACCTTGATGCTAAGGCGCACTTCTACCGCCTGAATCCCTCGTTCATAGAGCGGCATTTCCATTCTAAATACCTCTGGTGGGACAACGACGATTTGAGTAAGGAGACGCGCACCCGCATAGAGGGGGCCTTCACCTACGACAAAACCAAGACGACGCTGCGGGTGGCCTTGGAGGAGCTACAGAATTACACCTATCTGGGTATGAGCTACGCATGTGCCGATGAGAAAAGGTCGGGCTACACAGCTGGTATCAAGCAGTATAGCAGTAACCTCAACGTATTCACTGCACAGCTGGAGCAGCGTTTCCGCTTGGGACCGCTCAACTGGGAAAACATCGTTACCTATCAGTCATCAAGCAACCAGGACGTGCTGCCGCTGCCAAAGCTGAATGTCTTTTCCAACCTCTTCCTGAAGTTCACCTACGCGAAGGTGCTACTCATAGAACTTGGAGGATGTGCCACGTGGTTCAGCAAGTACTATGCCCCAGACTTCTGCACGCCGCTGAACACCTTCGCCATCCAGCAGAATGAGGAGTCACGCGTGGAGCTTGGCAATTTCCCCTTCATTGACTTCTATGCCAATCTGCACTTGAAGCATGCCCGCTTCTTCGTGATGATGGCCAATGCCTTTGGTGAGTCGTTCAATAAGCGGTCGTTCCTCACGCCCCATTACCCCATGAATAACCAGGTGCTGCATTTCGGTATTTCCTGGAACTTCTTCAATTGAAGAAGCCTTGGGAACTTCCGAAACTCAGAAAAGCAAGGTTTCAGCGAAGAGAATAGCGAGGCCGATGATGTAGCCTGCTAGCACCTTGGGCGTGATGTTCTTCAAGTACCAGCCAAGGTGAATATGCTCCATCTTCATCAGCGCAACGCCGCTGATATTTCCGATGGAGAGCAGACATCCGCCGACAGCGGTGCAATAGGCAATGACCTTCCAGTAAGTTCCGTTGCGGGCGTAGTCTCCGGCGTTCCACACATCGTAGAGCGAGATGTCACTGACTGCCATCATAAACGAGTCAACGACGCTGCTGAACAGTCCGCTGACGATGCCCACCACCCACAGGGAGTCGATGGTCTTGTCAATCCAGTCGGCGACTTCCGTGAGCACGCCGGTCTCCGTCACTACGCCGATGCCGAGCATGATGCCCATGACGAAGAGCATCTGCTGGATGGCCTGATACTGGATGACGCGCGGTATGCGCCGCTGCGACATCTGGTCGGCATTGTCAAGCTTGCGGTTAAAAGCCTCGTTGACCACCCACAACACGGAAAGCACGCACAGGGCTCCGAGGAAGGCGGGCAGTCGGGTGATGCTGAGGAAGGTCGGAACAAACCACAGTCCGCCTATGGCCACAACAAGCATCAGTATGCGCTGCCAGCGGTTTAGTCTTGTATCATCACCTCGGTAAGGAGCCATCTGCCACTCAATGTCGATGCGCGAGGGCAGCTGATGGCTGATGAGCATCGTGGGCACCACCCAGGCGGCCAATGCAGGCAGGGCCAGATAGGCTGAGAACTGCGTGGCGGTGACGGCATCGTTGGCCCAGAGCAACAGGCCCGTGGGGTCGCCGATGACCGTAAAGCATCCGCCGCAGACGGCTGCCAGCACAATGGCCGAACCGATGAGCATGCGCTGCGGTCGGCTTCTCACGATTTGGTGCATGATGACCAGCATGACGATGGTCGTGGTGAGGTTATCGAGGTTGGCCGAAAGGATGAACGTGGCCAGCGTGATGGTCCACAGTAGACGGTTGGGATTGCGTGTGCGAATCCACTCACTGACGAAGTCGAAACATCCGTTGTTGTTCAGAATCTCGATGATGGACATGGTGGCCAGCAGGTACATGACGATGGCGGCTGCCTTGCCCACGTGTTTCAGGAAAACGCTGTCGTAGATGAAATCCTTCACCGTCTCGGTGGTGGACTCCCGCCCGGCCAGGAACTCGGCATACTGGCCGGGGTGGAGCATATTCACAAAGTCCTGACCCCAGCAGATGTACACCACCCATCCAATGGCGGCGAGGAACATGGCAATAGCAGCCTTGTTCACCCCCGTCAAGTGGCCGGTGGCGATGAGCAAGTAGCTCAAAAGGAGCATCAGGACAATGATGAGAGTCACTTTAATTTACGATTTACGAATTTACGATTTACGATTTGGCTGCGCGAGAAACTAATTGACAATTTACGATTTGGCTGCGCGAGAAACCTTAGAAGAGGGACATTACTTGGTTTTTGTAGTGTCGACCTTTGCGGAAGCATCCTTCTTGTAGCGGCGGTTCATACCGTTGACCACCTCCTCGGTGATGTCATACTTACGGCTGGCGTGCAGGATGGCGGCCTTGTTGAGGATGAGGTCGTACTTCTTGTCGGCGTTGTAGTCGGTGAGGAAGTGGTCGAGGCTATCCTGGAACGCTTCAAGGAACTTCTGCTGCTCGTTGGCCAGCTCTGCCTCCAGACGCTGCTGCAGTGCAACGATGTTGTTCTGCTCGCGCTGCAGTGCTGCCTGTGCGTTCTCAGCTTGTTCGCGGCTGGTGAAACCATTGCTCTGCAACTTCTGCTGGAAGGCAGCGACGTTCTTCTCCAACTGCTGCGTCTTGCTCTGTATGGTATTGCGGGCGTTGGTACCCTTCTTCTCCAGTTCCAGCGTTGTCTGCTTGGCAAACTCGTATTGCGAGGTGAGCGTGTCAATCTCGATGAAGGCGATGTTCATGCCTGAGGTTATGTCGCCGTCTTCGGCAGCCACTGGCTGGTCGTCCATCTTCGGGGCTTGGTTGTTGCACGAGGTAATCAGTGTGGCCATAGCCACAAGCGTCATTGCGCGTAAAATGTTCTTTTTCATTTTTTGTTATTTGATGTTTTGTGGGTTTTATGGGCTGAATGGGTTTCGTGGATTGGATTATGTCCAGAGCGCTCTTTTCTCCCTCTCTTCTCTGTCCTGGTCTATGACGCAGTGAATATCCCTCTGTCTCATGGCTTCGGAGTCATGGATGTGCATAGACGAGAAATGGCTGCCTGGCTTGAAGATAAGTTTCACGCACAGGCAGACCATTCCGATGGCTAGCAGGAGGATGCTTACTAAGAGCGTTTCTGTCATATTGTTATTACGTATGCTTGCAATTCGGGTGCAAATGTACGCAAAAAGAACGAAACGGCCAAAGTTTGCTGTTAAACGATGTGTTAAAAATGAATAAGTATTCTTATTTCACCTCCCAGATGTCGTTTGTCTCCAGTAATTCCATGAAGTTGTGGTACTTTTTCTGTGCACTTACCTCCTGGATTTGCTGGTGTACAGCGTCGTTATAGGTGGGTGCTTCCACGTCGCGAATGACACCGAGAGCGATGGGGAATCCGTCCTCGGGGCTCATCATGGCGAGCTTCAGCTGCAGGGTGTTGTCCTCGCAGTGGGCATCGTGGGTGAGCACGTCGTCAAGGGTGTAGCCATCCTGGCCGATGGTGATGACCTTCAGGCCGAAGCCCTGTTGCACGAGTCCGAACTCGTTGTTCTCACCAAAGACGAGCTTCTCGCCGTGGCGCACGTAGATGGCGTTCTTCTTGCGACCCTCATTGTTATACACGATGTCGTGGCAGTGGTCGTTGAAGATGACGCAGTTTTGCAGTACCTCGGTCACGGCTGCTCCCTTGTGCTTGTAGGCGGCGGTGAGCACGTCGATGGTTCCCTTGGCATCAGTTGCCACGCAACGGGCGAAGAACTTGCCTCTTGCGCCGAAGCACAGCTCAGCAGGACGGAACGGATCCTCGACAGTGCCGTAGGGGCTGGACTTCGAGACGAAGCCACGGGGCGATGTGGGACTGTACTGACCCTTCGTCAGACCGTAGATGCGGTTGTTCAGGAGGATGATGTTAATGTCGATGTTGCGACGGTTAGCATGGATGAAGTGGTTACCGCCGATGGCGAGTCCGTCGCCGTCGCCCGACACCTGCCAGATGCACAACTTGGGGTTGGCCACCTTCGCGCCGGTGGCAATGGCAGCCGCACGACCATGAATGGTCTGCATGGCATACGTATTCACATAATAGGGCAGACGGCTCGAACAGCCGATACCACTGATGACGGCCATCTCATGAGGAGCCACGCCGACCTCGGCCATGGCCTTGTGCAGCGAGGCCAGGAAGAAGTGGTCACCGCACCCGGGACACCACCGCGGCTGTCCCTTCTTATAATCTTGAAAACTGTAATTACTCATATTAAATTATTTTTATTCTACCACAGATTGCGCAGATGACACAGATTCAAAATTTTTATTTCACAGATTCTAAAATATGATTTCACGGATTCTTAATTATGATTTCACGGATTGTCTTTGTTTCTCAGATTATTTACTTATTTACTTGAATTGACATGCAGGTTGATCTTAGACTGACAACAAAACGCTCAAATTTTAGAGATGACTCCCCAAAATTGATGAGAAGAGCAATGTCATAACCTGCAACTTTTGCATAGTTTATGGCTTGAGAACGATGCAAATCGTCTAACTCTTTGACTGCTTTCAATTCAACGATGATCTTATCATAACAGATAAAGTCAGGAATAAACTCTGCGCGTAACTGCACACCTCTATAGTTAGCATGTAAAGAAGGCTCACGTAAATAAGGTATTACAAGAACCCTAAATTCCTGTTCCAAGGCATCTTGATACACCTTCTCTGTGAATCCACATCCGAAGAACCGATGAACAGTCATTGCTGCTCCGATAATCTTATGTGTCTCTTCTTTATACTTAAAGTTTTCCATTCAGTCTCTGATCTGTATAATCTAAAATCTGTGAAATCCAAAATCTTCAATCTGTGGAATACCAAGTCTCTGATTTAAAGTCTGTGAAATAGATGATAATCCGTGTAATCTGTGTAATCTGTGGTCGTTTTCTATGTTATTTGTGGTCGTTTTCTATGTTATTTGTGGTCGTTTTCTATGTTATTTGTGGTCGTTTTTTATGTTATCTGTGGTAGTTATTATTACTTGTTAATAATCTCAGTGAAGTATTCCACCAGTTCGCTGACCACAAACGGTTGTCCCTTCACTTGGTTGAACTGTGCGGGGACGAAGTCATCAACCTTTGAGCGGAGGTAGGCGGCAAGCTGTCCGAGGTTCTGTTCGGCGACTACCACCTTCTTGTACTTCATGAGCACCTCGGCGGTATTCTTCGGCAGTGGGTTGAGGTAGCGGAACTGAGCCAGGGCGACCTTCTTGCCGGCTGCACGCAGCTCCTCCATGGCGGAGAAGAGGTGGCCGTAGGTCGAGCCGAAGCCCACGATGAGTAGTTCGGCATCAGCGGCATCACCCTCTACGACGAGGTCGGGTACAGGTATGCGGGCCACCTTCTCGGCACGCAGACGGCACATCTCGTCGTGGTTTTCTGGGTCGGTAGAGATGGCTCCCGTCTTGCCGTCCTTCTCCAGTCCGCCGAGGATGTGCGTATAACCCTCCTGTCCGGGGATGGCCCAGTAACGTACCTTCGACTCCTCGTCGCGGAAGTAGGGCGTGTAGTTGCCCTTCATTTCCGGTGTGGCGTAGTGCGGCTGTATGGCGGGCAGAGCGTCCATCGATGCCGGGAGCTTGAAGGCTCCTGAGCCGTTGGCCACGAAGGCATCGGTGAGCAGCACGACAGGTGTGAGGTGCTCCAGTGCCATCTTCGCAGCGTCGAAGGCTGCGTAGAAGCAGTCGGAGGGGTGGAGGGCTGCGATAACCGGCATGGGACTCTCGCCGTTACGACCGTAAAGCACCTGCAGCAGGTCGGTCTGCTCGCTCTTCGTGGGCAGACCTGTAGAGGGACCGCCACGCTGTACGTCGACGATGACCAGTGGCAGCTCGTCGATGACGGCCAGGTTCATGGCCTCGCTCTTCAGGCAGATGCCAGGGCCGGAAGTACTGGTCACACCTAGGGCTCCAGCGAAAGAAGCACCGAGAGCCGAGGCGGCACCTGAGATTTCGTCCTCGCACTGAACGGTCATAACGCCGCACGACTTATGCTTCGACAGCTCGTGCAGGATGTCTGTAGCCGGCGTGATGGGGTAGGAGCCCAGGAACAGCTTCAGTCCAGCACGCTCGGCAGCGGCGATGAGACCATACGCCGTGGCCTTGTTACCCGTGATGTCCATGTATCGGCCCGGTTCCTTCACCTTCGTCTCGACACGATAGACATTCATCGTCGACGAGTGGGTGTTGTGACCATAGTCCCAGCCGGCTTGAATCACCTTGATGTTGGCCTCGGCGATGGCGGGCTTCTTGGCGAATTTCTCGCGCAGGAAATTGTTCACCAGTGAGAGGTCGCGGTCGAAGAGCCAGCAAACGAGTCCCAGTGCGAACATGTTGCGGCACTTCAGCATAGCCTTGTTGTCCATGCCACTGTCGGCCAGAGTGTCTTTCACCATTGTGGTGAGCGGGCACTGGATGACGCGGTCGGGGTCGATGCCCATCTCTCCGAGGTAGTCCTCGCTAGTAAACTTCGCCTTCTCCAGATCCTTCGGGCCAAAGCTGTCGGTGTCGATGATAATCGTTGCACCGGGCTTGGCGTAGCGGTACTGTGTCTTCAGTGCGGCGGCATTCATAGCTACCAGCACGTCGCATTTGTCGCCAGGCGTATAAATCTTACCCGCGCCGATGTGCACCTGAAATCCTGACACGCCCGTCAGCGACCCTTGCGGGGCGCGAATGTCGGCGGGATAGTCTGGGAAGGTCGAAATGCCGTTGCCCACGGTGGCACTCACCGTGGAGAAAATGTTTCCGGCCAGCTGCATGCCGTCGCCGGAGTCTCCGGAAAACCGGACAACCACTTGTTCCAGTTCTTTTACTTCCATTTGTTTTGCAATTGTTTGTTTATATATTTGTTTATTGTAATCGGCGTGCAAAGGTCGTAAATTTTATGCAGACTACAAAACTTTTTTGGGAAAATATGCAAAAACAGTCCCAAAAATGAATATAAATGAATGTTTTTGCGAAAAAATTCAATTATAGCAGCGCATTACTAGCGGTGCTATGATTTTCGGCACCAGCCCCTCAATGCTTTCTCCTGCTTTCACCCGCTGGCGTATTTCCGTGCTGCTGACAGGCAGCAGCTCTGCCTCTACAAGGGTGACTCCGGCGGGCATTTCTCGTGAGTCTAGCCTCTGTTCCCCCTCTCTTGGGTATACCATCACCTGGTACTCTCGCAGAATGTCTTCCGCCTTGTACCATTGTGGGAAACGTTGCCAGTTGTCCTCCCCAATGAGCAGCACGAAGGTAAATGATGGGTAGTCTTCCTTCAGGTGCTGCAGTGTGTTCCAGGTGTAGCTGGGTCGTGGCATGTGCAGCTCGTAGTCACTGGCTACGATGCCTTCCTCACCATGCAGGGCCAAACGGGCCATGGCATAACGCAACCGGTCATCAAGTAGGTCGCTGCTGCCCTGCTTCAGTGGGTTCTGGGGCGACACCATCAGCCACACCTCGTCAAGACCCGCTTCCTGTCTCAGCTGTCGTGCCAGCGTGATGTGCCCAGTGTGGATGGGGTTAAAGCTACCGCCAAAGAGTCCAATGGCTTTTGGCTTTTGGCTTTTAGCTTTTGGCTTTTGGCAGTTAATAAATGGCATTGATAAAATTATTAATCAAAGAATAAACTTCATCTTCTGCGGTTTCCAGATTATCATTAATCACAACAGCGTCAAATTGACTTGCAAAAGTTAACTCGTATGCTGCTTTTGCTAATCGTGTCTCTATTGCCTCCAGTGTATCTGTTGCCCTTTTTACGAGGCGCTTACGGAGTTCGTCAATTGAAGGTGGTTGGATAAAAATACTCAATGCCTGCTCTCCATAGTACTTTTTTATGTTGACTCCACCCTTAACATCAACATCAAATAATACGTTTTGGCCTAACTCTAACTGCCGCTCCACTTGTGCTTTCAGAGTACCATAGAAGCGATTCTCGTATACTTCTTCATATTCCAAAAACTCATTATTTCCGATTTTCTGACGGAAGGTGTCTGGACTTAAGAAGAAATAATCCACACCATCTTTTTCAGAACCACGTGGAGAACGAGAAGTACATGAAATAGAAAAATATAAATTCAATTCGGGATGTTCTCTCATCAGCCACTGTACGATGGTTGACTTTCCACTGCCCGAAGGTGCACTAAAAATAATTAGACGTCCACGCATGTTATTTCTTTTGTTGTCGTAAAATACATTCCTTTTTGTTACCAACAGCTAACAGCTAAAAGCCTTACAGCGCATTCAGTACCTGCTCTTTTATTTGCTCTAGCTCGTCCTTCATTTGCACGACGATATTCTGCATCTCAGCGAGGTTCGACTTCGAGCCGGTGGTGTTGATTTCGCGTCCCATCTCCTGGGTGATGAACCCCAGTTTCTTTCCCTGTCCGTGACCGTCGGCCATGGTCTCGCGGAAGTATCGCAGGTGGTTGGCCAGTCGCTGTTTCTCCTCGCTGATGTCGAGCTTCTCTATATAATAGATGAGTTCCTGTTCCAGCCGGTTCTTGTCGTATTCCACGCCAGGTATCTGTAGCAGACCCTCGACGATACGCCCGCGAATCTTCTCTACACGTTGCTTTTCGTAGGGTTCTATCTCGGCCATCAACCGCTCAATGTTGTCAATCTTCTCGGCAAACTTACGTTCCAGCGCGGCACCCTCCTGCTTTCTGAAGTCCACCAGCGCGTCGATAGACTCCACCACGGCTTGCCGTGTCTTATGCCATTCCTCTTCGGTGAGCACCTCGGTGTCGGTGCGTGTCAGTACGTCAGGCATACGGGTCAGCGTGAACATCCAGTCCTGCGGTTCGGGGATTCCCGTACGGGCAGCAATGTCTTTCAGCTGACGGTAGTAGTTGTACATCAGCGATTCGTTCACGGGCGTGGGGTCTATGCCCTCATCTTT
>Ga0310696_10004269_pt1 | contig 17584 bp, 17 predicted proteins | sample AusTroGonzalo_MG_4_FD_203885 | JGI IMG/M metagenome (GOLD analysis project Ga0310696, IMG submission 203885) | Bovine rumen microbial communities from tropical cattle in Woodstock, Queensland, Australia - Gonzalo_02 (v2) (version 2) | ecosystem: Host-associated > Mammals > Digestive system >...
TCACTGAATCGGGCCTGGCAAAATAGATATATTCAAAGATGCAATGACGCGGTTTTGTTTTTCCGCAGTGTTCCCGCCGGGACTGAACGCCGTTTTTGCTGAAGATCAGGATTTCGCCCGGTTCCACATCCCGGATCATCTTCGCTCCCACCGCATGCAGGGCGCAGCTTTCCGAAGCGACGATCCAGGTTCCGTCCGGCGTCTGTCCATAACACAGCGGGCGGAATCCGTGCGGATCCCGTGCGCAGATCAGTTTCTGCGGCGACATCAACACAAGGGAGTAGGCGCCCTCCAGCTTTTTCATGGCACGGCTCAGCGCTTCCTCGATGGAAGGCGCTTTCAGTCTTGCCTGGGTCACAATATATGCAATGGTTTCCGTATCGCTGGAGGTATGGAAGATCGCGCCGTTCATTTCCAGCGCGGACCGCAGCTCCGCCGCGTTGGAAAGATTGCCGTTATGGGCCAGGGCCATATGGCCTTTCTGGTGATTCACTTCAATGGGCTGACAGTTGTTCCGGTTCGTGCCGCCGGTGGTGCCGTACCGGGTATGCCCGACAGCCATGGTTCCCTTCGGAAAAGAATGCAGAATGCTGCTGTCAAACACCTCTCCGACGAGACCGATATCCTTGTGGGAAACAAAAACCCCGTCGTCGTTCACCACAATGCCGCAGCTTTCCTGTCCCCGATGCTGCAGGGAGTAAAGTCCGAAGTACACCAGACCGGCCACATCCTCCGGCTGTTTTGCCATCACCCCGAATACGCCGCATTCCTCATGAATTCCCATACCGCCGGTCCCATCCTTCCGCCAAAAAAGCAAAGAAGCCGATTCAGCTCCTTTGCTTACCGGAAAATGTATCACCAGGAAGCGGCTGTGTCAATGCCCGGAACACAAACAATACATGGTTCTCTGCAACGGTTCAGCCAGGAACCTTTTTCAGGCGGATGGCCATATAGGGTTCTCCGGTCAGTTCAACACGGAACTTTCCGCTCCGGACGCCGCGATTGTCAATCGTCATATTCCATGTATCAATCACTTCAACCTGCCAGGTTTCATCTTCCGGAAAGCGGAACTCGCGGAACGATGGGCGCATAAAGCTGTAATAATACAGATGATAACCGCTCCTTTCGGCGGAGGATTCAACAGCCGGTATCGCGTGAACGCAATCCCAGTCCTGCATGACTTTTTCAGCAATCTTCAGGCCGTTTCCCGGAACGTTCAGCAAAATGTCCAGCAGGAAACCGACTCTCTTCCAACTCTCCCCGTGCAGCTCACCGCCATGGCTCCACCAGAGGATATCTTCCGGATGCAAAAACGTTTCGCCGTGTCCGGGATAGCCACCGCGTAAAGCGCCTTCCCAGAAACGCCGCGTCATTTCTTCTCCGGAGATATTGCCCCAGCCGTGCTGAATATTGCCTTCATAGGCGATTTCATCCAACACGACGGGCTTTCCGTATTCCTTCTGCCACTCGTCCGTATTTTCAGCCGTGCGGTACAGGTCCTGACGCTGGATACTGCAGTGCGTGATCCACGGGCGGGTATGATCATACATTTTCATGCACTGGTGAATCGAACGCAAATGGTGATAGGGATCCAGCCGGGACATCAAACTGCCGTAGAGCTCCCAGTCCTCTTCCGTTTTGGCGGAAAGAAGATCGTATTCATTGGCGGCGGCCCACCACACATTCCGGTATGCAGAAAAACGGGCCAGCACATACTTCCAGTACAGCTCGTCCGCTTCCCGCGGCATGGATGAAAAACCCCAGCGATCATAGGGATGCATGACGATTAAATCCGCTTCAACGCCGATTTTCTGAAGCCTGAGAATGCAGTTTTCGATATGACGGAAGTGTGCCGGATTCAGCTGTGTATAATCAAAATGATTTCCTTCCGTCTTGCCGGTATATTGGAGAAAATTATCCTTCGTCAGCACCGAAGAATCCATCGGCGTCCCATCAAATGGATAGGAACGCGGTTCACCGAGATTGTAATCATAATGCTTCGGGAGGATACAGAAACGGATTTTGTTGAACCGTGCTTTCTGCAGTGAGCGCAACGTCTTTTCGATCAGCTCATCCGTCTGCAGTTCCCAGACATAACAGGTCGTTCCGACGGGATAGAACGGGGTGCCGTCCGCATAACTGAAATAAAGCGCATTCTGTACCCGGACCGGGCCGTGGTTGTCCGGACCGGCCTCGGTCACCGTAAAACTTCCTTCGCGCGTTTCGCCGAATGTGCCGCTGACTGTATATCTGTATTCTCCCGGATATGAGGGCATAAACCGGATCCGATACACGCCGTCACCATCATAAAACCCGTCTGTCTCGACGGTTTCATGTTCTCCCGTAAAGATCCCCCGAATGGTATCATCCGTAAACGGGTTCCCGTCCTTTTTCCCGGGGAAGGACAGTTCGAGACAGCCCCATCTTTCAACGGCACCGTGATGATTCATTTCCATTTTATGATGCGCTCCCCTCTTTGGTCTCATACGGCCTCCCGAACGGTGCGAGTCCTGTGCTGCAGGTTCCGGACAGGCTTGCAGAATACAACGATGATGATCTGAGCGACCATGCAGAGAATGACCGGATGGTCATTTACCGGCTTCAGCCGTTTAATACAACGCATTCCCGGTCAGGAAGACCATAGGCTTCAAAATAACGGTCTTCCAGGGGAATCCAGCGATCATAAAACATCTGCAAAGACCGGGCTGATTCCCGTTTCTGCAAGCGTTCTATTCTTTTCTCCCAGGGCGTATTGATAAAAACCCGAACATCCGCGTATTGCCGGATGGCCGGAAGGTTGCAGTAACTGCCTTCCAGTATCAGCATACGGCCTTCCGGCAGTTTTTCAGCCGGCAGCAGCCGGTCGTTCCTGCAGTCATATTTTCGGAACATGACCGTATCGCTGCGTTTCCAGGGAGCGACCACTTCATCCACCAGCCGGTCCGCATCGCAGTTTCCGCCCGGAACGGCCAGTCTCTCCGGCGTTTTCTGCGCATGCGGGATTACGTAATCATCCGTATGCACAACGTGTGCCCCGAATACCCCGGCCAGTTTTTCCGCCAGGGTCGTTTTACCCGAAGCGCAGGGCCCGTCGATGGTGATCAGCATCCGTTCCTCCATTCCCTGCTTGCCGGCAATTCTTTGAATCAGTTCCATGCAGGGAATCCATTCGGCGGAGACGACCCGGTAAGCAGGACGGTATTTTCCCCGGTAGATCTGGGAATGGGATGGCAGCCAGGTCTCATCCATGATCTGCTTCAACAAATTCGGATCCGCCGCCGGCATCTCCCCGGACGCCGCAAGCCCGGCACAGAAATCAGCTACATCCCTGCGCGTAAACGGACAGGAAGCTTTTTCCGAAGAAAGCATCAGGCCGGCAATGACGGAAGGTGAAATTCCTTTTTCTTTTGCGCCGCGCAGGCTGAGCCGGCACCAGGCCGGACTGAGCATTTCAACGAGCGGTTCCGGCTCTCCCGGAGAAAGCTGCTCCGTTTCCCGGATAACATAGTTTTCAACCGCGTCCCGGGAGGAGAGCATGTGTCCCACTCCCAGCATCGCCTGAAAAACAAACTTGACAAGATCCTGCGGTTCCATGCACGGATACCGCTCCAGCTGTTCCCGAAGATGACACAGGATCTCCTGTTCAAAGGCTTCTTTTGTCATGATTCCGCTCTTTCATCCATATGTGGTTTGTTCAGCGTCAGCCCCGCGCGGTCCATCAGCATGACCAGCACGGGGATCAGGACAATATGCATGATGATGCCCGGAATGGCATTGGTGACCGCTCCGGCAAGGAACAGCGCCCAGGTGAAACTGTTCCCGGACAGACCCGCCAGAACCAGACGCGCAATGCCCCAGACGATCCGCCCGGCGATCATGGACAGGATCAGGACGAGATAAACCGTCCATTTCTTCCGCGGCAGCAGGCGGTACAGAATGCCGGCTGTGCCGCCGTAAACAGCCAGTTCGAAAGCCATGGCCACAGCCGTCGGAAACATGACGGGCATACCAAAGATCACCGAACGGAGAAGCGGAGCAATGAAGCCGACCGCAACGCCCCACGGCCAGCCGCATATAAAGCCGCACAGCAAAGCCGGAATATGCATCGGGCAAAGCATGGAACCGATCTCCGGAATCTGACCGGTGATGAAAGGAAGCACCATCGCAATGGCCAGACAGAGCGCGGCATAGGTCATTTTCCGCACCTGAAGGGCGTTCATGAGCCTTTTCCCCCGTCCACAATCTTCCGGAGGTGCTGCATCGCATCCTCCAGAATCGCCGCAGAGCCGGACGTCACACCGGCAACATACGTATTGCACAGGTTCATGGGGATCAGGATCCGATAGGCTGCACTCGAAGCCACCGCATTTGCCATCGCCGGGGAAATTTCACCCATCATGGCATCCGCAGTGGCAATGCCGAAGGGCCCGATAATGACCCGGGCCGTCCGGCAGGCCACGATCACCGCGTTCTCGCCGGTCGCCAGATGATTCGCGCAGTTGCTGTTCATCATGTTCTCCGTCGCAATGCTGTTTGTGCCCACAGCCGTGATCTCCGCGTCCGGACAGGTTTTCCGGATGTTTTCCAGCAGCTTGCGGCCCAGCCGTCCTCCCTGTCCGTCAATCACCAGTATTTTCATTATAACCCTCCCTGACTGCTGTAATAAAATATGCCGACCGGAATGCTCCCTGTCGCCTCTTCTGCCAGCATTTCCAGCGCATGATCCACGCTGATCTCCCCAAAAAACTCCGGATAGGCGGTTTTTGCGATCATCAGCATCGCCGCCAGCTGCAGGTGGGGCGCTTCCAGAAGCTCCTCCGAAAGCAACAGCACCCGCCCGTTCCGAACGGCATCCATGGCCGACCATCCTTCGCGGGAGATCAGCTCCGCAACCTTTTTCCGGGCCGCTTCGTCAGATGCGACGCCCGTACCCAGAACGTTCCGCTCGGTAACTTTCACAATCACACCGGGGTTTTTCCGCCCGATCCAACCGTCGTCCACCCGCAGGTTGCCTTCCAGCAGCCTTGCCGACACGTCATAAGCCCCGGCATTCAGGATCAGGTTGTGCTCGGCGGACGTTTTGAAAACCGTCACATGATCTTCCTTCGTCTCCCAGTATACATTCATCCGCTGGCACTCAAAGAGAGAGTCCGTACGCTCCTGCAGAAGAACGGAATAAAAGGTCATGGCGGAGTCCGCTTCCGCGGCGTCTTCCGAGACGCCTTTCTGCTCCGCCTCGTCCGCCGGCACTGTTTGCGTCGCGGGCTTTTCGGCGTCTTCGCTCAGCTTTGCCGCCATCCGTTCCGTATCTTCCCCGTATGCGGCAGAACCGCCGCCTTCCCCGGCGCCGTGAACGGTTCGCTCCTTGCCCGGGATGATTTCCGCCGGTCTGGATTCATCATATTCTTTTCGGGATGCTTCCGGGTTTTCCTTCGTCTGCTCACCGGATGCTTCGTTCTTTTCCTGTTCGGCCCCGCTGTCGCCTGTCTCATCTGCCGGCAGTACGCCGGAAAGAGACAGAGCCGATTTCCCCGCCGGGTTTTCACTTTCATCCGCGCCGGTCTGCCCGCTGATCCCTGTTCTCGTCCGGCAGCCGGAGACCGCCAGGCACAGGATCAGCAGCAGTGCGAACTGTGCAGCTTTCTTTATCTTCATTCGTGCAAACACATCCAATACTTCAGATAAAAGCGCTGTCTCCGGTTTGAATGATTCCACAGCGCGGTTTCCGTTTCCTTCAGCAGATCCATGACCTCGCGGCGTTTCTCCTCCGGCATCGGATGAAGGCTGTAGGTTGCCTCTTCAAAGTCTGCCGCGCAGCGGGCAAACCGTTCGGCATATCCTTCCGGCAGATCCTCCGGCAGCACTCCCGCCCGGTCGCGGAAAAGAAGATTCTCCGCACCGGGATGAACCGTTTCAAGCCATACAACAATCTGCCCGAAAATTGCCCGGATTCCTTCGCTGACATTTTCGGAAACGAACGCCTTCCGGTTTTCCCGCGCCTTCTTTTTCCGGGCGTTCAGCAGCAGAAACGGCGTGAAGGGCAAAGCAACCACCAACACGGAAAGAAGAAGAAGCAGTATCATTTTCACCCAATTGATCCAATGGGGCATGGAGATCTGTTCTTCTTCCACCGTCACCAGCCGGAATTCCTGTTCCGTTTCCGCCTCCCGGTCCCCGTTTTCCAGGGATCGGGTATGGATATGCCGGGTCTCCGTCTCCCCGGCCGGGCTCTCCGGCACCGTCCCCGTGATCTGCTCCGCCATCTGCGTCAGCCGGTCCCGAACCTTTTCAGACGCCGCTTCCGTATCCGCATTCACGCCGGGCAGGAAGATCACCGTCATCAGCGTCACCAGCAAAATAAAAGCACCGAAAGCCGCCAGTTCCTTCCGGCGGACAGGCCGCCGCAGGTTCCATCCGGCAAACAGGATGCCCAGCAGGATATTGACCCATGACGGAAAAGCCAGGCCGAAATACACCTGGAAAAGCACGCAGACTGCCATGATGCCCAGTGCCGTCAGCCGGCTCCCAAGCACTAACGTGATCCCCAGAAGAAGCATACAAGCACACAGCAGGAGGATCGCTGCCGGAAGAACGCTCTGGTTTTCCGGCACGGCAAACCGGGAATATACATAGCTGTTGACCGCCTCGCTGGCGCTGAAAACCCTGTTCAGCAGCCCCTGCATGCTGTGCCTGGCTTCCGGGATCAACAGGAGCAGCAGCGCGCAGAGAAGGATTCCCGCCGCAAAAGCCGCCGCAAGCTGTCTGCTCACCTTCCTCTTCCGGCCGGCATCAACCCGTGTCACGTTTTTTTCCTGCCCGCAGACGGCCTCACCGGCGGCCGTTTCCCGAACCAGCAATTCATCCTTTTTGGCGGACAGCTTCCAGTGAATGCGCCGGACCGAATCCCCGGGAACATACCGGCGAACGTCTCCGGAATCTTCCGGCTCCCGGCGTTCAAATGTCCTGACGGTCAGGGATTCCCGGGTTTCATCCTTTCTCGATTCGTCCGGTGAAAAGAAGGCTCTGCGCACCGGCGGTACAAACGGCAAAAGCAGCGTGCAAAGCAGAACAACCCGTGTACCCGTGTTGTTCTCAAAGAAATACAGACAGGCCGCCAACAGCAGCCACGCTCCGTAGCCGAACCAGCGTTTTTTCATTTCTTCATTCCGGCAAACAGACCGTGCCGGTCAGGATTCTCCGTTTTTTTCAGCAATTCATCCAACACCCGGCCGACGGAGGTTTCCTCCGCCGATTCCTTCAACAGCACGCGATGAGCGCACACATCCCCGAAAACCGTCTGCACATCTCCGCCCGTTACATAATCCCTTCCTTCCAGGAATGCCTTCGCTTTCGCCATGCGGACCATGAACAGCGCACCCCGGGGGCTGACGCCCACTTCCACGGCTTCATGCTCCCGCGAAGCCATGGTCAGCCGGGTGACATAATCCAGGATCGCGTCCTTGACCGTGACGGACCGGACTTCGCGTTGCAGCTCCTGCAGTTCCTCCCTTGTGAGAACGCAGCACACCTCCTCCATGGGATTGCGCTCCCGGCGGTCCCGGAGCATCTTCATCTGCGCTTCATAGTCCGGATATCCCAGGGACAGCCGAACCAGAAACCGGTCCATCTGGGCATAGGGCAGGAACTGCGTTCCCGCCGTACCCACGCTGTTTTCCGTGGCAATCACCAGGAACGGCGACGCCAAAGAATAAGTCTGCCCGTCCACGGTCACCTGGCGTTCTTCCATCGCCTCCAGCAGAGCGGACTGGGTTTTGCTGGAAGCTCTGTTGATCTCATCCCCCAGCAACAGGTTTGTCCCGATCAGAGCCCCGGGCTGGTACACAAAGGTCCCGCTTTCCCTGTTATACACGGAAAAACCCATGAGATCGGAAGGCAGGACATCCGGCGTAAACTGCACCCGGCGGAAAGAAAGCCCGACGGCCCGGCTCAGCGCCACCGCCAGCGTGGTTTTGCCGACCCCGGGCACATCATCCAGAAGAATATGCCCCTCCGCCAGCAGGGCTGTCAGGATCTTTTCGATCACTTTCCGCTTGCCGGCAATGACCTTCTCCACTTCCGCAATCACGTTTTCAAGCTGTTCACGCATGAATGATTCCTCCCTGAAAGCGCAAAACAGCAAGCCGCCGGGGACTTGCTGTTATCCGTCATTCATCCGGGCAGACAGCTGCCACTGACCTGCCCGGAAAAAGATATGCCGGTTGCAGCACATCCTGATCTGTTCTTATTTCACGGTGATCCGGCCCTGGGCTTCTGCATAGGTATCCGGGATCACGTTATTCAGCTCTCCGGCAATATACAGCCAGATCACATCCCGCACCACCGCCGTGGTAATCGTGCTCTTTTCGTTTTCTTCCGCGGCTGCCTTCAGCACATAGGAAGAATCCATTCCGTTGAAGTTGGCGTTGCTGGTGATCACGGCATAAACCGCTTCCGGATCAAAGGGCTGTCCGTTCACTTCCTCCACCGTCACCCGGCCCAGAGACGCCGCCGTGAACCAGTTATCACCGTAGGCTTCGCCCCTGTCGTATTCCTTTGCCGTATCCACCGTATATTTGATGCCGGACACCTGCATGAAGGAAGCACAGGCCGCCGCTGTTTCTTCCGTATAGGGCAGTCCCTGGGAAGCAGCTTCCAGCGTTTCCAGCAGCTGGGCACCGGTCATATACACCACGGCTACCTTGTTCGGATAAGGCAGCACTTCCGCCAACTGCTCCGCCCCGAACTTTCCTTCCGCCACATCGGCACGCAGATTGCCGCCGTTCCACAGGGCGACCACGTGATCCGCATCCACGGCAATCTCCGTATTGCCGGCGGTCACGTCGTCTTCCTCAAAGAATTCATTGATTTTTCCGGAAACCGCGAACCAACGCAGCGCATCCGCCCACAGATCGCCCAGATTGGTTTCGCCCTTGCGGGCTGCATCGTCCGCGCCGGCAAGCACCGCATTTGTATAGGCTTCCAGAGAATCATCCAGCTCGATCACATTGCCGTGAGCATCGGTGAACGTTGAAGCAGAAGCACCGGCCGCAAGCCCGCAGATCAGGCACAGCGCCAGCACCAGGCCAAGCATTTTTTTCATTGGGAGTCCTCCTCTTCGTTTCAATGTTTCAGATTCCCGGAAACAATAAAAGGTGCGACAATCCTCTTGTGAGGATCATCGGCACCTTCATGATGCCGGAACCTGAAAACTCGAAAGTATGAATCGCTCGCTTGTGCGAGCCCGCGTCGGCTTGTGCTGACAAGTTGCATTCTATCATGCGAAAAGAAGCCTGTCAAACAGGAAGATTCAGGCTCTGTATGTTTGAATAAAAAGCCGGGCAAAAGCTTCGATGCGATCAAGCGCATCGTCTGTCCGGTCCGGTTCCCGGTCGCACAGATGGATCAGCGCGGAGATGGGCGCCGTATAGGAGAAGGCCAGCAGTTCCGGGTTCTCCCTGCGGAGCAGTCCCTTCTCCATCATCCCGGAGAACACATGGCTGAACATTTCCGTCAGGCCTGTAAGGAAATGCTTTGTGGCAAGTTTTCTTGCCCTTTCATCCCGGTACTGTTCAATGGTGAGCAGTTTTCTTGTCATGACGACCGTTTCGTCGTGAACGGTGAAATTCACCATCCGCATCGTCATCGCAAGCAGTTCCTCAGGCGATTCCGGCACCGGCGGCAGGTTCTCCGCCGAACCGAACCGTTCCTCATAATAGGCAATCAGCCTGTCCAGCAGGGCATTCCAGATTTCTTCTTTGCTGTTAAAATGACGGTACATCGCCGATTTGACCAGCCCTACAGAACCCATCAGTTCATTAATGTTCGTTCCCTCATAGCCCTTGCGCGAAAACAGTTCCAGCGCCTTGGTCAGGATTTTCTCTTTCGTATCCTTTGCCATGCAAACACCCTCTCTGAAACGTGACCCGTTGGTCACAGTTATTATAGAGGTCTGCGTGTTTCCTGTCAACCGAGTCATTGATCGGGCATTGCATCCGTCCGTTTAAGCTTTCCCTTTGACAATCAGCCAGGTTTTTATCACCAGGACGGCAAAGCAAAGGATTCCCGCATAGGGTTGTCTCGTACCGATAAAAACCGCAACGCTGAGGACGGATAATGCCATGCCCGTCACCAGCCGGTGTTTGTTCCATACCGGACGGTCCAAACGCGAAAGGATCACGCCGCATATGCCGTTCAGCGTCATCATCCCGATCATTACGGCAAAGACCGTCTTCAGCCAGGGCTGCAGGCCGGTGATCTGAAACAGGGAAACCGAAGAGGGGGCATCGGCGCCGTTTCCGAACACAGGCAGAAACAGCAGCACGGCCGACAGAAGGTCCAGTGCATTGCAGATCACGGAAACCGTTCTGCCGATCATTGCTTTTTTGTCGTCCTCAGCGGCGGTGATGATTTCCCGCGGACAGATCAGTTCATCAATGGTCACGGAGAAAAAGCGCGAGATTTCCTTCAGCGAATCAATGCCCGGATAACCTCTGCCAGATTCCCATTTGGAAACAGCCGTCCGGGAAACAAACAGCGCCTCTGCCAGTTCTTCCTGCGTCAGGCCTCTGCTTTTCCTCAGTTCCGCCAGTTTTTCATGAAACTCCATATCCTACCCTTTCACAGCGAGGTTTCATTTTTTTCGATCAAAGGCAGCCACCGCGACGCCATACAGCAGAAACAGCCCGGCGCTCAGCAGAACCGATCCGATGATATCCGTTGCCCAATGGACGCCGGAAATCAGCCGTCCGATGACCATGAACGCGGAAAACAACAGGGAAAACCCCGCGGCAAGCCGACGCAGCGTTCTGTTTTTGCATCTCCTTGACGCCTGGAATGCCAGGGTGGGCATGACACTCAGCACAAGCAGCGTCGTGGAAGACGGATAGGATGCTTCCAGGTATCCGTCAATCAGCACCGGCCGGTAATTGATCGGCACCATCTCAAAAAGCAGGTATCCCACAATCACCAGCAGATAATAGGCGCCCAGGAGAAGGATATCCGAATCCACCCGGAAAAACCGCTTCCGCCGGATCCACTGGCACAGGCCGAGGATTCCGAAGCATCCGCAGATGAGAATCGGAACCAGCCCGAGCCAGTCTGTCACCGTATACAGCGTCCAGCTCACGCCCGTCAGGCTGTGAAACCGGACGTTCCACGACGCAAATCCGACCTTTGACCCCTTTGGTCCGACGGCCTGCACATCCACACACTGAATGAGGATGGTCCAAAGCACAAACAACAGCAGCAGGCCGATTCCCGTCTGCAGCCTTTTTTTCCATTTCATGATTCATCCGTCCTTTCATTTTTGCAAATCCGGAACGGATCAACCATACCCCCGGCGCCGAAAACGGTAAAGAATCTTTCCGTGTCATGGATGACACGATTCGTCACATCACGGAATTATGCCGTTTTCGGGCATCCGGTTCCCGCTCAGTCCTTCCCTTTGCCGAAATGCTTCCAGGCGAGCACGCCGATCGGAAGGAACATACGGACCTCCCTGATATCATCCCGTGTTTCTATGCCCGGCCATCATATCAAAAAAAATCTTACACGTCAAAACGAAACGACCGACTGAACCATGACAGTTCGTCCGATTGCTCTGTTTTTCCTCTGTATCAGTCATTGCGCCGGACATTGACGAATGATAGAATGTCTCATCCATTCAGTGAAAAAGGAGATTCCCGATGGATATCAGTGAACTGAGAGAACAGATCAATGAAACAGACCGCCAAATCGTTGAACTCTACGGCAAAAGAATGGAAACCGTCCGGGCCATCGGCCGGTATAAGCGGGAACACAACCTGCCCGTGCTGGACAGCGAGCGGGAAAGAAGTCTGCTGAACAAAGTTGCGGAGCAGGCCGGGGAAGAAAATGAGCAGGGCATCCGGGCACTCTATCACCTGCTGATCGATCACAGCCGGATGCGTCAGGAGATGGACGGCCATCCGGAAAGCCCCCTCGGGCAACAAATCCGGGAAATCGTCGCCGCCATGCCCGAGATTTTTCCAGAAAAAGCCATGATTGCCTGCCAGGGCGTCGAAGGCGCTTATTCACAACTGGCCTGTGAAAAGATGATCCGTTATCCCTCCATCCTGTACTGCAGAACCTTCGAGAATGTCTTCGGGGCGATTGAGAGCGACCTGTGCCAATATTGCATCCTGCCCATCGAGAACAGCCTTGCCGGCTCTGTGAACAGCGTCTATGACCTGATGATCCGGCACCACTGCTATATCGTCCGTTCCGTGCGGATCAAGATCGATCATACGCTGCTGGCCCTGCCGGGCACGCGGATGGATGAGATCCGGGAGATTTATTCCCATGAGCAGGCCATCCAGCAGTGTTCCGCATTCCTGTCCCGGCACAAGGAATGGCATGTGAACGTCTGCACCAATACGGCAGCCGCCGCCCGGATGGTGGCCGAAAGCGGGCGCCGGGACGCCGCCGCGATCTCCTCCGGCCACTGCGCAGCTCTGTACGGTCTCGAATGCCTGTCTTCCGACATCCAGAACAACAGCAACAACCATACCCGGTTTATCTGCATTTCCAAAAAGCCGGAGATCTATCCCGGTGCAGATCATACTTCCCTGATGCTCGTACTGCCGAACCATCCCGGTTCCCTGTATCAGCTTCTCAGCCGGTTCAACGCTCTGGATATCAACCTGATCAAACTGGAAAGCCGTCCGCTGCCGGGACGTGACTTCGAATTCATGTTCTATTTCGATCTGGAAGCATCGGTCGGGTCGCCGACGTTCAGCCGGCTGATCGAAGAGCTGGATATCACGCTGAACCAGTTCAGCTATCTCGGAAGCTACAGCGAAATCGTTTAAACCGACTCATTCCGGCTCATCACAAGCCGCGCCGAACGTCCCGGGCCGGCTGCTTTACAAATCCGCCGAATTTTCCTATAATGAGGCCTGAAGGTGAAAAGCATGTGGAAGCACAGCATGATGACGGGAAAAGCCGGCATGATTTCAAGAACCTGCCGGAACTGCGGAAGAACGATTACCCTTCCGGAAAACGTTCAGTACTGGCCGACGTACTGTCAGGAGTGCAGGGCGAAGGTTCAGCCGGCTGAGATGATTACGAGAGCCTGCCGGAAATGCGGCCGGAACTTTTCTTTTCCTTCAGGCGACCGGCAATGGCCGAAATACTGCCCGGCATGCCGGGATGGGCATACATGACTGACAGGAAGACAAAAGGAGGAAACACGGATGGACATTGATTATTTGCTGCTTCTTCAGCGCTTTCGGGAGAATATCAACGACGCGCTGACTCCTTTTATGGAGTATGTATCTCTTTTCGCGGTCACCTTTCTGATCATGATCCCGGTTTTTGTTTACTGGGTCGTCGATAAGAAGAAAGGCCTTTATACGCTGGTATCCTATTATCTCTGCTGCGGCTTTAACGCGATGCTGAAGCTGACGGCCTGTATCTACCGTCCCTGGATCCGGGATGCCCGGATCAAACCGGCCGGAGACGCCATCACCACGGCGACCGGATATTCTTTTCCCAGCGGGCACACTGTGACCGCGGGGCCGATTTACGGGGGCCTTGCGGTATCGGCCTGGTCCTGGAAAAAGTGGATTTCCGTCATCCTGGTTTTCCTGGCGCTGCTCACGGGCTTTTCGCGGAACTATCTGGGTGTTCATACGCCCCAGGATGTCGCTGTGGGAATGCTTGAATCCGTGCTGTGGCTGTTCCTTACGATGAAGATTTTCCGGTACATTGAAAAGAATCCGGCAAAGGAGAATATCTTCCTCCTGGCCAGCTTCATCATCGGCTGGCTCGGTATTGTCTACATCACCTTCAAGCCTTATCCCATGGACTATGTGGACGGGAAGCTGCTGGTCGATCCGCAGAAGATGATGAACGACGGTTACGGTGATATCGGCCTGCTGATCGCGTTCCCTGTCGCCCGGTTTATCGAAAAAACCTGGATCAGGTTTGAAGCAACCGGTCTGAAAGGAAAGGGTCTGCTGGTCGGACTGATCGGGTTGGTACCGTTGGCCCTGATGATCCAGTTCATGAAAGCACCGCTGGACGGATTGCTGGGCAGCCATTGGGGTCATTTCACCAACAACTTTATTCTCGTGCTTTACTGCATCGCGCTCTGGCCGCTGGTCATCAAACTGACCACGGGCAGAAATGAAGAATAACAAGTGATAAGAACATGAAAAAAGCTTCGTTTGATCTCGAGAAGACATTGAAAACGGTTGAACGGATTTCACAGAACCGTTTGATTCTGGCATTGTTCCTGGTGGTGGACGGCATTCTCTTTCTGGCAAATCCCGAACAACCGGTGGAAGGGATGGGGCAGTCCATCGCCATCTGTATGGTTCTTGCGGCCGGTGCGATGATCGTCGCGAAAATCGTTGCCAAAGAGCGCCTGGTCCGTTTCATTCCGGCATTGCTCCTGCTGGCAGCGGGCGTACTGATGTATTTCTATCCGGATGTACTGTCCGCTTATTTCCGGCTCCTGCTGGCGCTGGTGATTATCATTAACGGCCTCCTCAATCTCTTCGATCTTCTTGGCCTGGGCCGTGCGCGGGAAACGGTTACCGCGCTGCGCGATAAAATCACCAGCCTGTTTTCCAGGGTAAAAACGCCGAAGGATCTTGACAACGGGATCGATGAACAGGGCAACCGGTATTTGCGCCCGCTTCAGAAAATCGTTTCGGAATCGAAGGGGCTTAAAGCCGTTTATTTCGTAACCAATCTGTTATCTGTCAGCCTGGGCGTGCTGCTTCTTGTTCAGCCGAATCTGTCGATCACGGCCTTCGGCCTGATCTTCATATATGTCGGAATCAGTGATTTTGTGATGGTATTCAGAACAAGGAAGATCTCTGAAAAACTGCGGAACCGCGAATTCAGGGATATCCTGTTTGAAGAACCTGAAAAAAAGTAAATATCACCCTTCTCAAAATCGGTCAACGGCGTTAAGATGCTGTTGACCGATTTGGTTAACGGAGGAAACTGCCATGAACGAAAAGTTCTTTTCCCTGCCCGAAGCAAAGCAGCAGGCCATCATCAACGCCGGATACCGCGTTTTTTCCCAAAACTCCTACAAGAACAGTCCGATGAGCGAGATTGCGGAAGCTGCAGGCATCAGCAAGGCACTGCTGTTCCACTATTTTCACAATAAAAAGGAACTGTATCTGTTTCTTTGGGACAAATGCGCCGAAACCACCATTGAAACCATGAGCCGATACGACTGCTACGGACAGACCCTGCTGTTTGAAGCGATGGAACGGGGCATGCGGGCCAAAATGGAAATCATCCGCCGGTATCCGGATATGGGTGTTTTCACGATCCGGGCGTTTTATGAGAAGGACGAGGAAATCTGTGCAGCCATTCAGGAAAGCTATCACAGGTATTTCAACCTGAAGGCGGATCAAACCCGGCTGAACCTGGATCCGGCACAGTTCGTTCCGGGCGTGGATGTCGCCATGATGTACCGGGAAATGTACTGGGCTTCGGAAGGCTACCTGTGGGAAAAGGTTCAGCAGGGCGGAGCGATGGACATCGATCAGATGGAAAAGGATTTCATGGAACTGCTGAAGTTCTGGAAAAGCGTTTATCTGCGAAAGGAGTGACAGGAAATGGATGCCATTGAGACCATGAACCTGACGAAATATTACGGAAAGGCAAGGGGCATCATCAACCTCAGCCTGACCGTCGGAAAAGGCGAGTGTTTCGGCTTTATCGGGCCGAACGGCGCGGGAAAGTCCACGACGATCCGCACGCTTCTGGGCCTGATCTCCCCGACATCGGGCAGCGCCCGGATTCTCGGAAAAGACATCGTGAAGGAAAAAACCGATATTCTGCGGGACACAGGGTATCTCCCATCCGAGGTGATGTTCTATCCGGGCATGAGAGTCCGGGACATTCTGAAGTTTTCCGCCGATCTCCGCAGAAAAGACTGCTCGGAGGAAGCCAGGAAGCTCTGCGAACGGTTGCAGCTGGATCTTTCCGCGAAGGCCGAAGAGCTCTCCTACGGTAACCGGAAAAAGGTCGCCATCGTTTGCGCGCTCCAGAGCAAACCGTCCCTGCTGATCCTGGACGAACCGACCGGCGGACTGGATCCGCTGATGCAGCACGAATTCTTTGAAATCATCCGGGAGCGGAACCGGGACGGCGCGACAATCCTGTTTTCCAGCCATATTCTGTCAGAGGTTCAGCGGAACTGCACCCGGGCAGCCGTGATCCGGGAGGGACAGATTGTCGCCTGCGACAGCGTGGAAAACCTGGCTAAAACCAACGCCCGACGGATCACCGTTTACGGCGCAGTCGACCTGACCGGGATGGACGGCATCCGGGATTTGAAATCCGGCAATGGTTCGGCAAGTTTCCTTTACAGCGGTGACGTCAACGTGCTGCTCCGCAGGCTTTCCGAAGGGCACGTCGAGGATCTGAGCATCACCGAGCCGGACCTGGAGGAAGTTTTCCTCCATTTCTATGAGAAAGGCGGTGAGCAGGCATGACGATCGTGAAACATGAACTGCGGCAGGGACGAACCGCTTTCCTGCTTTGGACCGGTTCCATCGGATTTCTGCTGGCTGTCTGCATCTTTCTTTTTCCGGAAATGAAGGGACAGATGGACAGCGTCAGCAGCCTGTTTTCCTCCATGGGCGCGTTTACGGCCGCTTTCGGTATGGACAGGCTGAATTTCGGAACGCTGATCGGTTACTATGCGATTGAATGCGGCAATGTGCTGGGCCTGGGCGGTGCCTTCTATGCATCCCTGTGTGCTGTCAGCATGCTCAGCAAGGAGGAAAAGGACCGAACCGCGGAGTTTTTGCTGACGCATCCGGTCAGCCGAACCCGGATGATCAGCGAAAAGCTGCTTTCAGTGCTGATCCGAATCACGGCGCTGAACGGAATCGTCTGGCTGCTGTCCGTCGGATCCATCGCCGCCATCGGTGAAACGGTTCCCTGGAAGGAACTGAATCTGCTTCACCTGGCCTATTTTCTGCTGCAGCTGGAACTGTCCGCGATCTGCTTCGGTATCTCCGCTTTTGTTCGCAGGGGAAGCCTCGGCATCGGACTGGGCGTGGCCGTGATCATGTATTTTCTGAACCTGATTGCAAACATTACAGAGAAGGCGTCCTTCCTGAAATATGTGACGCCTTTCGGATACTGCAGCGGCGCGGACCTTGTTGCCAACGGCAGCATTGACCCGGCAATGGCAGCCATCGGCATCCTGATCGGTACAGCGGGCGTCATCGCGGCTTACCTGAAATATACCAAGAAGGATATCCATTAAGCGCACTCTGTCAAAAAAAGCATCTGTCCCCCGAGGAAAGACAGATGCCCATCATCACTTCTTAAAGAACAGCCTCTGCATTACAGAGCAGCCGCGACCGCATCCCGGACTTCCTTCATATCCACGGTAGGCTCGAACCGGGCGATGACCTGACCTTCGCGGTTGATCAGGAACTTGGTGAAATTCCATTTGATATACGCCTTGTCGCCGAACTTCTTGTTGTTCATCTCCGCGAACTTGTTCAGCGCGGCCATCTTCAAGCCCTTTCCGAAACCGGCGAAGGGTTTTTCCGTGGCCAAGTCCCTTAAAAAAAACGTTGCA
>Ga0310696_10004270_pt1 | contig 17583 bp, 13 predicted proteins | sample AusTroGonzalo_MG_4_FD_203885 | JGI IMG/M metagenome (GOLD analysis project Ga0310696, IMG submission 203885) | Bovine rumen microbial communities from tropical cattle in Woodstock, Queensland, Australia - Gonzalo_02 (v2) (version 2) | ecosystem: Host-associated > Mammals > Digestive system >...
GAGCTCGTTATATACAGGCGACAATGTGATGGTCAGGTGCAGGATAGCTATACTGTCGCAACCATAGACATTGGTGGTGAGGAACTGATAATCACCGCTCTCGGTGTAGGTCTCGCCGTTCCACTCATAACTGTCCTCGGCCGTAACGGTTTCCGAACCGGCGGATGCATGGTTGATGGTCAGATGCAGGGTAACGATACTGTCCTGACCGCCGTCGGATATGAAGGTCTTGATATAATCGCCGCTTTCGGTGATTTTCTCACCTGCCCACATATAGTACTCGCACGCACTCTCCGTCAGTTCGCCGATTATGTCGGACGCTTCTTTTCTCTTGAAGAAGTCTTTCCAGACGTTTGCATGCTCATACAGGCTGCACGACACTTTGGGAATCCACAGCTCGCAAGTCTCCTTGTTGACGTTCGTAAAGACGTTGGCATTGATGGTCTGCGGCGTGAGGGCATAGTTGACAATCTTTTCCATTGCGCTTGCGCCATAGAATGCATAGTTCGGTATATTTGTCACATTGCGGCTGAATGTGAGGTTCTTGAGCGCGGTGCAGCCGTAGAACGGATGTGTGTTCGTCGCACTGCCGCAGGTCGTGTTCGTAGCTTTCCATACAACGTTTGTCAGGCTCTTGCAATTGGAGAACGGTGCGTTGCCCATACTGGTCAGAGTTGCCGGAAGGGTTATCGACGTGATTCCGGTTTTCAGGAATGCTTCTGCGCCTATTGAAGTGATGCCTTCATGCAGATCGATGCGCGTCAGCTTGGAGCAGCCGGCCAGCATCGACGAACTGATGCTGTTGAGCGTCGTAGGTATATTGATGGACGTCAGGTTCGTGCAATTGATGAATGCCTGACTGCCCACACTCGTCAGCCCCTCCGGCAGTTCCACCTTCGTCAGCGAACTACAGAAACCGAACGCCGAGTAGCCTATCTTTGTCACCGTGGAAGGAATAGTCAGGTTGACCAGATTAGGCATGTAGTAGCATATATAGTACGGAATAGTCTCCACGCCCTCTGCAAATGTCACACTCGTTACTTTGGAGTTACTGCTGTACGTCATGTAGAACGGGTGTGTGTTCGAAGCATAATCGCTGCCCAAAATATCCTTCGCTTTCCACACGATCGATGTCAGGCTCTTGCAGTCCTGGAACGATGCCTTGCCCACAGTCGTCACCGTGCTCGGGATAGTTATCTCCGTGATAGCAGTTTCCTGGAACGCATACGTATTAATCGTTTCCAATCCTTCAGGGAGCACTATGCCTTTCAGCTTCTTGCAGTAGGCGCACAGATACTGGCTGATTGAAGTAAGTGACGTAGGGATATTCAGCGACTCAAGGTTCTTGCAGCTGTAGAACGCCGAATTGCCGATGAGCGTTATGCCGTTCGGGAGTGTCATCGACGTCAAACCATCGCAGAACGCAAATGCATTGGCACCAATCTGCGTCACGGTGGAAGGAATCTGTATCTCCGTCAGAAGATCCATGTTGTAGCATATATACCGCGGCACATACTCCACATTGTCCGCAAACGTGAACGAGGTAACGTTGCTGCAACCGCTGAACGGGAAATCGGTGCTGTCCCAGTCCGATCCCCAAACCTTCACGGGTTTCCAGACGATCGTCTTCAGGCTTGCGCAGTCCTTGAACGGTGCGTCGCCGTAACTCGTCACCGTGCTCGGGATAGTGATCTCCGTGATAGCAGTTTCCTGGAACGCATACGAATTAATCGTTTCCAATCCTTCAGGGAGCACTATGCCCGTCAACTTCTTGCAGCAGGCGCACAGATACTGGCTGATTGAGGTAAGTGATGTCGGGATATTCAGCGACTCCAGGTTCTTGCAACTGTTGAACGCCGAATTGCCGATGAGCGTTATGCCGTCCGGCAATGTCATGGATGTCAAGCCGTCGCAGTACTCAAATGCATACGCGCCTATCTGTGTCACGGTGGAAGGAATCTGTACCTCCGTCAGAAGATCCATGTTGTAGCATATATACCGCGGCACATACTCCACATTGTCTGCAAACGTAAACGAGCTGACATTGCTGCAACCGCTGAACGGGAAGTCGGTACCGTCCCAGTCCGAGCCCCAAACCTGCACGGGCTTCCAAACGATTGTTTTCAGGCTCGCGCAGTCCTTGAACGGCGCATATCCGAAACTCGTCACCGTGCTCGGGATGGTTATCTCCGTGATAGCAGTTTCCTGGAACGCATACCTGCCGATTGTTTGTACGCCTTCAGGGATGACAATGCTCTTCAACTTCTTGCAGTAGCCACACATGTATTCATTAATCTCTGTGAGTGACGTCGGGATATTGATGGACTCCAGGTTTTTGCAGCTGTTGAACGCCGAATAGCCAATGAGCGTTATTTTGTTCGGCAACTCAACCGACGTCAAGCCGTCGCAGTACTCAAATGCATATGCACCGATCTGGGTCACGGTGGATGGAATCTGTACCTGCGTCAGAAGATCCATATCGCGGCATATATATCGCGGTATATACTCCACATTGTCTGCAAACGTGAACGAAGTGACGTTACTGCAGCCGCTGAACGGGCAGGTGGTACCGTCCCAGTCCGAGCCCCAAACCTGCACGGGCTTCCAAACGATTGTTTTCAGGCTCGCGCAGTCCTTGAACGGTGCGGAGCCGTAACTTGTCACCGTGCTTGGGATAGTTATCGATGTGAGAGCTGCTTCACGGAATGCATAGTTGCCAATGGTTACTACGCTTTCAGGGATGACAATGCCCGTCAAATTCTTGCAGTACGCGCACATGTATTGATTAATTTCTGTGAGTGACGACGGGATATTCAGCGACTCGAGATTCGTGCAGTAAGAGAACGCATAACTGCCGATGCTCGTTATGCTGTTCGGCAGCGTTACGGATGTCAAGGCCTTGCAGTAGGCAAACGCGTCGGAACCGATCTTGGTTACCGACGAGGGGATAGTCACAGATGCCAGGTTGCTCATGCTGTAGCACGCATACGACGGAATCGTCTGCACCCCATTGCCGAAAACGATGGTATTGATCTTGTTACAGTTATAGAACGGATGGTCGCTGTAGCTGCTCGAGAAAGCGCCGCAGTTCTTTGCGTTCCAATTGATGCGCTCCAGCCAGATACAGCTGTTGAACGCCTTATTGCCGATGCTTGTGATACTGGTCGGGACAGTCACTTCCTCCAGATCGGGGCAGTTGTTGAACGCCGTAGAGCTGATGGCCGTCACATCGTAGTTATGACCGCTGTACGGCACTGTAGCCACGATGGTCGCCGTGGTCATCCCGGGGTAGTTCTTGTCAGCACCGCTCTGGTCTTTCACAACCGTAGCGTTCGTGCCGCTGGTATTGATTTCGTAGTATATACCGCCGACCTGAACAGTCGGATTGGCGGCAAGTGAATAACAAACACCAGCCACAAGCAAACAAACCAATAGTAAGGATTTTTTCATAAATAGTAAGGATTTTTTCATAATATATGTTGTCATTATTTTATACGTTCGCACAATTTGGCATACAAAGATACGAATTATTTTGCATAAATGCAAATAATCGCACAGGAAAATATACTTTTTTTCAAAAATCTTGCAAATTTCAATTATTTTTCGTACCTTTGCAACGAAATATTGCGCGGCTATAGCCAATCGTTCGAGGCATTAGCCGAGATAATAAATTTGAAATCTTGAAATTTGAAATTTGAAATCTTAAAATGAATACCATCTTCATCGTCCTTCCCATCCTGACGCTGCTCATGTTCGATCTGGGCCTGGCACTCAAACCTTCGGACTTCCGGCTCATCGTCTCACGTCCCAAACCCGTACTGGCAGGCCTGTTCGGGCAGATTATTCTTCTGCCTCTGATAGCCTGGGGCATAGGCAGTGCTTTTCATCTGGCGCCGCTGTTCATGATTGGTCTGATGCTTGTGGCGTGCAGTCCGGGCGGCAGTTCGAGCAACGTATTCTCGATGCTTGCCAAGGGTGACGTCGCGCTGTCGGTCACGCTCACGGCGTGCAGCAGTATTATCACGCTGTTCACGCTGCCGTTGGTCATGGCGTGGGTGACGTCGGGTATAGGTGAGGCGGTGGACATCCATCTGCCTGTAGGCAAACTGCTGATGCAGAACATTGTACTGATGGTTGTGCCCATCACTATCGGCCTGCTGGTCAGCATCTTCCGTCCTGCGGCGGCGGAGAAGATTCACGCCGTGCTCAAGCGCATTGCCATGCCGGCACTGGTGCTGCTGGTTACCGTTTTCTTCTTCCAGCACAAGCAGACTATCGTTGCGGAGTTCTGCTCGCTCGGACTGACCATGACGGTGCTGATCATCGCCTGCACGTCTTGCGGCGCGCTGGTGGCATGGGTGCTGCGTCTGACCACCAGAGAACGCCGCACGCTGGTCATCGAGATCGGCATGCAGAACGCCGCACAGGCTATCACTATCGCCTGCAGTCCGCTGGTTTTCAACAACGAGACCATAGCCATCCCGGCCATCATCTACGCGCTGATGATGAACCTCGTGCTGCTTGCCTACGTCGGTTTGACAAAGATTCAGGGGTAATAGCTGAGAGGACGCGACGGCAAATTATTTCAAAGGTACTGAAATTCTGTATTTTTTCTCGAAAAGCGAGCAAATTGTATATATATACATAGTATATATATAGTATATTGTGAAAAATATAACATTTCACAAAATTTTCTATGGCGTGCCTGTGGGTATCCTGTGGGTATCTTGTGGTAAAGGACCGATGATGGCTTAGTTTTGGATGCTTTGGAGGTTGGTGTCGGCATTCAATGCCGACGCAATGAACGAAGTATGTAAAAGAGCGGCGTTTGGCAAACGCCTGTAATTAAAGAAGAAAAATCATACAAATTACATAACTGAAGATGGACTTTAGTCAATATGCCATAAGTTACACAAATTGCACCAAATGTGTCTATTGTTGTTTGGTTAATACTTGATACATCTTGAATAATTCCGCCACGCACTCAGTTTCGGTCATTTTGGTGCTAAATCCATACGCAGCCATGACTGCGCGGTCGTTCTCTTGGTGGGCGTGACGTAGTTCGGGAGGCATGGTTACTTCGTCGTACAAGTCGGCGAGACTACAATCAGGATATTTGGCGCGGGCATCCAATATGGCTTGGGCCGTAGTTTCAATGCGGGCTTTCTGCTCGTCGGTCGGTGTCGGCCATGGGAAGTTGTTATAAACGATATCTTTAGAATAGCGATAGTCAGATTTTAAACGGCCACAAATTACGCGCATCCATGCCATGTGGACGTTGGACGTAAGAACCCCGAAATGGTAAAGAGAGGCATTGGGGATAAGACGCACAGCATTGCTACACAAGACGTCTGGCGACATAAAGCCCATCGGTACATAACGACGACGCTCTGATGAAGTTTCAGGAATGATAATATAAGTATTTTTCGGCATATTCTCGGTCTGGAAATGCGTAGGCTTATCTGCTAATTTTAATGTTGATGAACGAGAACTTTGCAAACGATATTCTCGCACTTTTATTACGCGCTCATAACAAAGTGGCATGCTCCGTAATTCGCCAGGAGAACATTCTCCTAACCATAGACAGAAACGCTTTTTGTTATTGATAAACTCTTCTGCTCCATACCAACGACGGAAGTATGTGGCTGACTTATGCTCTCGTTGTATAAAACTTGTCATTTCTTCTTCAGAGAATAGATAGTAGCCACCATCTATAGGTTGATTACCCATAGCTATTTCTGGACTTTCACATAACGATTTATTACGACTTTCAATCCATGCATTTGGTGCTTCAATTAAATATGGATTTATATTCTCCGCTTGGATAGTTTGATTATTAGCCACATATATTTTTTTAGTTTTTTTGTTTGAAGAAATGGACGAAGAAAAGCCGATAATGACACAATGCACGTGCGCTTTGATGTCCGCTTCGCTGTCCCAACGGAACGTGCGATAGGCAAAATCAAAATGGATGCCGTACTGTTCAAAAAGTGGTTTCCAAATAGCGGCGACTTGTTCGCCTTGAGAGATAGAGTTGGTCGAGACAAGGGCGGCACGGATGGGAGAGCCCGAATTAGATTCGGGCACAATAGACAAAGCCTTTTTCATCATTTCGGCAGCTTTGAGATACCAACCGGCAACGTAGTCAATATTGCCGATGTTCTTCCATTTCTTGCCAAAGATATCAAGTAAATCCTGCTTCTGTTCAGCAGACATAAGACGAGCACCGACAAACGGCGGATTACCCATAATGTAGTTGAGTTTGTCGGGCGCAATGATTTCACTCCAGTCTATGCGCAGGGCATTAGCTTCGTGGATATTATGGTACGATTTGAGAGGCAACGGGTCGAATGCGAAAGACACGATTTTCTCTGTCTCCTGTAACATCTGCTGTTCTGCAATCCAAAGGGCAGTCGTAGCAACCGACACCGCAAAATCGTTTATCTCAATGCCGTAGAATTGGTGAATATCCACTTTAATAGGATTAGAGAAATCGCCCAAAGTGGCTTGCCCTTTCTCGCGCAGACGGATAATATCGTTTTCCAAACGGCGCAAGGATATATAACTTTCCGTGAGGAAGTTACCGCTACCGCAGGCTGGGTCAAAGAATGTAAGAGAAGCTATTTTGTTTTGCAATTCATCGAGAGCTTTACGCTGTTGCTTTTCCTGGGCTATGTTTTTTGCAGTCTCGAACTCGGTTTTCAGGCCATCCAAGAAAAGCGGATCAATGACCTTGTGGATATTCTCGATACTGGTATAGTGCATACCACCCGAACGGCGTGTTTCGGGGTTAAGAGTAGATTCAAAAACAGCGCCAAAGATAGTAGGCGAAATCTCAGACCAATCGAAATCGGCAGATGCTTTGTCGAGAATAAGCGTGCGGAGTTCATCGGTAAACTGCGGTACTATCGGCGCGCCTCCACAAGCCGTGACCTCATGACTAAACAGACCACCGTTCACATATGGGAAGGCATTGAGAGCATCGTCCAGATACGGGTCACGACGGTCAAGCGGTGTGTCGAGAACCTGGAACAAATCTAACAAAGCACGGCGGAGTTGGCTAGCAGGGAATTGAGCCAGATAATCATGAAAAGATGTACGGTTATTGAATAAACCTGCATCTTCCGCATAGAGGCAGAACACCAAGCGGACACAAAGGATATTGAGGCTTTTGAGGGTAGCCACACTATCCTTTTCAATATATTGTTCAAGGAGTTTATCGTAAATGAGACCAACAAGTTTGCCCGCTTTTACAGACACTTCCATTTCTCGCTGGAGATGGGTGTTACCCTCGTCCACCAAGAACTGAAGCCGATAGTATTCTTTCTCAAGGTCTTTAAGGAAGATTTTTTGCGGTTCGTCATTCGGGCGCTCCGTATCATATACCCAAAACTCCGCAAAGTTGCAGGTTACTATCCATCGCGGTCGCTGACTATACGGCAATTCGGAGGCATACCGTTTGGCTTGCTGAAAAGGGCTGAGTAACGAGCCGTCGGACTGCTTAATCGGGGCGCCAAGATCTTTGCCGAGCGATTTCTGCTCAATCATGACGTGCGTTGTGGGGATAAATCCGTCGATGAATGAAGTGTGGTCAAGATGAACTTGCTGTTCAAACGTGATAAACTGCTCCGGGCGTTCGATGCCGAAGACCTGATTAAGCAGAGTGACCCAAAAGATTTGGCTTTCGCCTTTTTCGTAGCCTTTACCCAGCCATTGTTCGGCAAAGGCTTTTGCGGCTTTTTGCTGTTCGGTTATTGTCATGGTAGCGTTTGAGTATGTTTGCTACCATTCTATCCATTATCTACGACAACAAAAATGCGAGCAAACTTGCTCGCACTGTGGTCGTAGGAATGCACCAATAGAAAGACAAGTCGCTCGCATTAACAGCGAGTTTGCTCTTGTGCTTTCTATTTTGCTTATTCTGTGAAATTTCCTACGTTTCAGTGCGAATAGACAAATAGCAAACGCTAATTAATAAATATGTCACCGCTTTGGTAACGCTGTCGGTGCCAGCGTGCCGTAATTAGTTATTAGCCTTCATACTGCGCTCGTAGGCTTCATGCATTTGACGGTGATGCTGGATTTGCAATTGGTAGTCAATTGCGCACATCGACTGTTCTGCAATGTACAGCATCTGTCTCTGTTGCATTTGTTGTACGGACATTTTTCTTCCTTTGTGGTTTGAACGGTGCAAAGATACGAAAAATTATTGAATAATGCAAATAAAAAAGTCAAAGAAAGATATTTTTTCAAAAAAATATGAAAATACTTGCAGATGTCAAAAATTTTTCGTATCTTTGTACGTTTTTTGGTGTTAGACCGGTTTTAACAACAATATACGCAATTGAAAGACCTGTTTCACATATTCCGTACGACTGAAGCGGTGGAAGTGGAGGACCTGGCGGACTACCAGGTCATCCTGCTTGACACCGAGCAACCGACACAGGCCGCAATGGCCATCACGGCGCTGACGCTCTACCAGTTGGAGCACGGTTTTGACCGCGGACGATTCCAGATGCTGCTGTGGGCGACGAGCCGTAATTGCGCGGACAATGTGCGTGCCCGGGCTATCGTCGGGCTGCTGCTGGTATGCGCACGGCTGAACGTGACCGACCAATGGGCGCTGGAGCAGATGGCCGAACTGCTGTCCTACGAGAGCGAAACGGCATTTGAAGCGTGGCGCGCCATCCTGCAGACCGCCAAACCCGAGGAGTATGACCAGAACTTCGCAATGGTCAAGCCGCTGTACAACTCACAGCCGTTCACGAACTCGCCGGAACTGTTCTTCGAACCGTTCGAGCGAGGCAAAGTGGAAGACCTGGACGACTTTGAGTGGCGTGTGGTGGATCTGTTCTTTGACGCGATGAACGTCTGCGACAGCGACAAGTATGCGCTGCTGCTGGTGCTCAAGCAGTACCTGCCGATGATTGTGCAGCAACTCAAGGAACAGGACATTGACCTCGACTCGCTGGAGTACGTGGACCTGAACTTCCAGCGGATGATGATGATCAGCAACGGCAAGCACATGCTCCAGAAACGTGACACCGAGCTGACAACGGTGGAGAACTACGTGCAGCAGCTGTACCGGTTCATACGCCTGTCACGCCACACACCGCTGCGGGTGACGGAGAACATGGGTGAACTGCGAAAGACGATGATTGACAAGATGGTAGTCGTCGGCGCGGCTCAAATCGCCGCTATCTCGGCGATTTAGAAATTTTGAAATCCTGAAACACATGGTGCCCGTATTGGAAAACAGGAAATGGAAGGTCGTCAAGTCGGAGAACATCCTTCATCTGGGCGAATGGCTGAGCGTGCGGCAGGAGACCGTAGAGCTGCCTTCGGGACGACAGATACCCACGTGGTTCGTTCTTGAGTTTCCGGACTGGATCAACGTGATTGCCATCACCAAGGACGGGAAGTTTGTCATGGAAGACCAGTACCGTCACGCCTTAGGACAGACCTGCTACGAGATAGTGGCGGGCGTGATAGACAAGGGCGAGACACCATTGCAGGCAGCACAACGCGAACTGAGCGAGGAGACAGGCTACGGCGGAGGAACATGGGAACTGTTCATGACACTCTCCCCTAACCCAACGAACCATAACAACCTCGTATATACCTTTCTTGCCCGCGACGTAGAGAAACTGAGCGAGCAGCACCAGGAAGCCACCGAGGACATCAACGTGCATGTGTTCACGCGCGAAGAGGTGAAAGAGATACTGTACAAGGGATTGATGATACAAGCATTGATGGCTGCACCACTGTGGAAATATTTCGCATTAGAAAAATAATAAATAACAAATCAAATCATTATTACAATGAAACCATCACACATTGAGCATCTTGGCATAGCAGTGCCGAGTATTGAGGAAGCTGCTCCCTTCTTTGAGTTTTTGTCAGGCGCACCCTGCTACAGCATCGAGGTAGTAGAGGACCAGAAAGTTCGTACCGCCTTCTTCAAGGTAGGCGAAGTGAAGATCGAGCTTCTGGAACCGACGTCACCCGAATCGACCATCGCCAAGTTCATCGAGAAGAACGGCGGCCGCGGCGGCGTGCATCACGTAGCCTTCAACGTTGAGAACGTGGCTGACGCACTGGCTGAGTGCGAGGCTGCAGGTATCCAGCTGATTGACAAAGCTCCGCGCAAAGGCGCAGAGAACCTGATGATCGCGTTCCTGCACCCGAAATCGACGAAGGGTGTGTTAACCGAGCTTTGCCAACAACCCAAATAATTTTGTTTTTTAGGGGTATCTTGCCGCCTTTGGTTCGGTCATTATGGTCTCCATAACTCCCTTACACAAAAACGGCAATCTATCTCCTAAAAACTCAAAATAAGAATACTAATAGTAAAACATCGCAACTATTATGGATCAAGCTAAATTACAGAAACTGATAGACTCGCGCGCAAAGGCTATGGCCGGTGGCGGCGAGGCTGCTATTGAGAAACACCATGCAAAAGGCAGCTACACGGCGCGCGAGCGTATAAACAAGTTGTTGGACGAAGGTTCGTTTGAAGAGGTGGATATGTTCCTCACCCACCGCTGCACGGACTTCGGTATGGATAAGAAAGTGTTCCTGGGCGACGGCGTAGCCGTTGGTTCGGGTACGATTGACGGCCGTCTGGTATTCGTGTTCGCACAGGACGCAACGGTTATCGGCGGTTCGCTGAGTGAGACCATGGCGCAGAAGATCTGCCACGTGATGGATCAGGCCATGAAGCTCGGTGCACCTATCATCGGACTGAACGACTCCGGCGGAGCACGTATTCAGGAAGGTGCATGCGCCCTGGCAGGTTATGCCGAGATCTTCGAGCGTAACATCCTTGCCTCTGGCGTTGTGCCGCAGATCAGTGTCATCTTCGGTCCGTGTGCCGGCGGTGCCGTTTACTCCCCTGCCCTGACGGACTTTATCATGATGACCGAGCAGAACTCGTACATGTTCATCACCGGTCCGAAGGTTGTAAAATCCGTTACCGGTGAGGACGTGACCGTTGAGCAGCTGGGTGGCGCCAAGGTGCATGCAACCCGTTCGGGTGTGACGCACTTCGTTGCAGCCACCGAGGACGAGGCTCTGGCAGAAGTTCGCCGTCTCGTTTCGTTCATCCCGCAGAACAACATGGAGGAGGCTCCGCTCGTAGAGTGCACCGACGATCCCGCACGTATCGAGGACAGCCTGAACGAGATCGTTCCTGACGATCCGAACAAACCCTACAACATGAAGGACATCATCAACACCATCGTTGACAACGGCGACTTCATGGAGGTTCACAAGGATTACGCGAAGAACGTCATTTGCGGTTTTGCACGTTTCAACGGCCGTTCGACAGGTATCATCGCCAACCAGCCCAACTGGCTTGCCGGTGTGCTGGACTGCGACGCCAGCCGCAAGGCCGCACGCTTCGTACGTTTCTGCGACGCGTTCAACATCCAGATTCTGACGCTGGTTGACGTACCGGGCTTCCTGTGCGGTACAGGCCAGGAGTATGCCGGTATCATCGACCACGGAGCTAAACTGATGTTCGCTTACGGCGAGGCAACCGTGCCCAAGGTGACCATCACCGTCCGCAAGTCGTACGGCGGCAGTCACATCGTGATGAGCTGCAAGCAGCTGCGCGGCGACATGTGCTACGCTTGGCCGAACGCCGAGATTGCCGTAATGGGTGCCAGCGGTGCCGTAGGCGTGCTGCAGGCCAAGGCCATCAAGGCCATCGAGGATCCTGCCGAGAAGAAAGCGTTCATCGCCGAGAAGGAAGCAGAGTACAAGGACAAGTTTGCATCGCCCTACCAGGCTGCCAACCGCGGATATATCGACGACGTCATTGAGCCGCGCAACACCCGTGCACGTATCATCCGTGCCTTCGAGATGCTGCAGACCAAACGTCTGACCAATCCTTTGAAGAAACACTCTAATATTCCGTTGTAATTATGACACTTTTAGCAACAACATGGTCACATGTATGGTTCGTGACACTGCTGGGATTTGCACTGGTGCTCGTCCTGCTGGTTGTGCTGATATATGTGCTCAAGCTCTTCGGCTTCATCATGCATCCGCATGTGAAGGTTGAGAATCCTCAGGAGGTGCAACCCGTTGTGGGTACACCTCATGAGGAGGAGCACGACAACCGCATCACACTCACCGGTGAGGCTACCGCCGCTATCGCCATGGCACTCCATCTGTACTACAACGGTATTCATGATGAGGAGCCGACGCACGTAACCATCAAGAAAATTGAACGTAAATACTCGCCGTGGAACTCTAAGCTCTATGGCATGAACAATTTGCATCGTAACTAATATGAAAGAGTTTAAATTCATAATTGACGGTCACAAGTTTTCCACGACTGTCAATGAGTTGGAAGGCAACATGGCTGAGGTAACGGTCAATGGCACTTCCTTCAAGGTACAAATAGAGAAAGACCAGCCGGCTGCCGCTGCTCCGCGTCCGAGCGCACAACAGGTAGTCAGCTCAGCCCAACAGGCTGCCGCACCTGCTGCCGGAGGCGTGCAGGTGGTCAAGTCACCGCTGCCGGGTTCGATCATCAAGGTCAACATCAAGGTCGGCGACACCGTTAAGGTCGGTGACGAACTGCTCACCATGGAGTCCATGAAGATGGAGAACTCCGTCAAGTCAGAGTTTGCCGGCGTGGTGAAGGCTGTTTATGCCGAGCCGGGCAAGAACGTGATGCAGGAAGACAAGCTGGTGGAGATCGCATCGGCTGCCGCACCTGCTGAGCCTAAGGCTGAAGCACCGAAACCTGCACCTGCACCCCAACCTGCTCCGGCTCCCAAACCTGCCGCTGCACCTGCTGCCGGCGTGAAAGTCACTTCACCGCTGCCGGGTTCGGTAATCAAGGTTACCGTAAGCGAAGGACAGGCTGTAAAGAAAGGCGACACCCTTCTTATCCTCGAATCCATGAAGATGGAGAACCCCGTGCTTGCCGAGCAGGACGGCGTAGTTAAGCAGATTGCCGTCAGCGCCGGTCAGAACGTGATGCAGGACGACCTGCTTATTGTGCTCGCTTAATCAAGCACAATAAGCAATTCAAAGATTTCAAGATTTCAAAATTCATATACAATGAACAATCTTGAGATATTGAAATCTTGAGATATTGAAATCTTGAAATATTGAAATCTTCAAATTTTTAAATTTATGTGGAATGACATTTTAGAATTCTTCCGTGGCATGGGATTCATGCAGATGGGTGCGGATTTCCTCGGCGGAGGTTGGCAACAATTGGTGATGCTGTTCATCTCGTTCTTCCTGCTCTATCTCGCCATCAAGAAGCAATACGAACCGCTGCTCCTGCTGCCGATCGCTTTCGGCATGCTGCTGACCAACCTGCCCGGTGCGAACATGTTCCACTCGGAGCTGTGGTCGGCGTTCCTTGACCCGAGCAGCCCTGCGTACCACAGTTATGGTGCCATTCTGAAAGAAGGCGGCCTGCTGGACGTGCTGTATATAGGCGTGAAAGCCGGAGTCTATCCCTGTCTCATCTTCGTCGGTGTAGGTGCGATGACGGATTTCGGTCCGCTGATTGCCAACCCTAAGTCACTCATGCTGGGTGCTGCTGCGCAGATAGGTATATTCATCACCTTCCTCTGCGCCAACGCCATGGGCTTCACCGAGGCTCAGGCAGGTGCTATCGGTATCATCGGCGGTGCTGACGGTCCGACCAGTATCTTCCTCACCTCAAAGCTTGCGCCTGAATTGCTGGGACCGATTGCTATCGCAGCCTACAGCTACATGGCTCTTGTGCCGGTTATCCAGCCGCCCATCATGCGTCTGCTGACCACCAAGGAGGAACGCGCCATCAAGATGAAACAGCTGCGTGCCGTGAGCAAGACTGAGAAGATTATCTTCCCCATCATGGTTACGACCATCGTGGCTCTCATCCTGCCCGACGCTGCTCCGCTGATCGGCTGCCTTATGTTAGGTAACCTGATGAAGGAGTGCGGCGTTGTGGACCGCTTGAGCAAGACCGCACAGAACGAACTGATGAACATCGTGGTCATCTTCCTCGGTCTGTCGGTAGGTGCTACGGCAACCGGTGCATCGTTCCTTAACCTGAAGACGCTGATGATTCTGGCTATGGGTATCGTAGCGTTCGGTCTGGGTTCGGGTGGCGGCGTGATGCTCGCCAAGCTGATGAATGTATTCAGCAAGGAGAAGATCAATCCGCTGATCGGCTCTGCCGGTGTGAGTGCCGTACCGATGGCTGCACGCGTCAGCCAGCAGGTAGGCCAGGAGGAGAACCCGGGTAACTTCCTGCTGATGCACGCTATGGGTCCGAACGTGGCCGGCGTGATCGGTTCGGCTGTTGCCGCTGGTATCCTGCTCACAATGCTCGGATAACACAAGACAAGCGAACTGTTGAGGAACACTTGACAGTTCGCTTTTCACACCCTTCTCGTTCTGCATTTAAAAAGCGGAGTTTGCAAAAACGCCAAAATATCCCGAAAATAAACCATATATTATGAAAATATTTGCATAAGTGGAAAAATTGTTGTACTTTTGCAGCCGCTTTCGTGAAAGCATGGTCCATTAGCTCAACTGAATAGAGTACCACACTACGGATGTGGGGGTTGCAGGTTTGAATCCTGCATGGATCACCAGAAAGAACGCGGTAAAGGTTAACTTTAACGTGTTCTTTTTTTTGAACAATGGGGCAAGAATAAGGAGCAGGCAACAAGGAGCAAAGACTGTAAGCATGACACCTCAAGAATTACAGACAATCAAACAACGGTTCGGTATCATCGGCAGTTCGCCGTTACTGGACAGAGACATAGAGATAGCCGCACAAGTGGCCATCACGGATTTGAGTGTGCTAATCACGGGCGAGTCAGGTGTGGGCAAGGAGCACTTCCCGCAGATCATTCACGCCTGTTCACCGCGCAAGCACGCCAAGTACTTTGCCGTGAACTGCGGTGCCATACCCGAAGGAACGATTGACAGCGAGCTGTTCGGTCATGTCAAGGGCGCCTATACCGACGCACGCGCCGAGCGCAAAGGCTACTTTGAGGAGGCGGACGGCGGCACGCTGTTCCTGGACGAGGTCGGCGAACTACCCTTGCCCACCCAGGCACGTCTGCTGCGTGTGCTGGAGACCGGCGAGTTCATTCGCATGGGTTCGTCGGAGGTGCAGAAGACTTCCGTGCGCGTGGTGGCTGCCACCAATCTGGACATGAAGCGTGCCATAGCCGAAGGACGGTTCCGCGAAGACCTGTACTTCCGCCTGAATGCCGTAGAGATACGCGTACCCGCCTTGCGCGAGCGCAAAGAAGACATACCTCTGCTGTTCCGCAAGTTCACGTCGGACTTCACGAACAAGTACGCCATGCCGCGCATACAACTGACAGACGAGGCCACCAACCTGCTGAAGAGCTACTACTGGTACGGCAATGTGCGTCAGCTCAAGAACGTAGCCGAGCAGATATGCGTACTGGAGAAGACGCGTGAGATAAGCGCCGACACGTTGCGCAAGTACCTGCCCGCCAACGAACAGGAGCAACAACTGACACTGTTCGGCGCAGCGCATAACATGGGCGGTGACCCGTACATGAACGAACGTGAGCTGCTATACAAGGTGCTGTTCGACATGAAGCGTGACATAGCCGAGCTCAAGCAGCGCGTGGCGAACAACGGCGAATGGACGAACACACGCATGGACGACCGGATGAACGGACTGACGGATCTAATGCCCTACTCCGACCAACGCAACACCCATCATGAGCCGGAAGTACAGGAGGCAGAAATCGTGCGAGAACCGATAGCTCTGAAGGATGAGCCGCTGACCATGGGTGATGCCGAAGAGGCCATGATACGCAAGGCGCTGGAGCGTCATGCCGGAAACAGAAAAGAGGCGGCTGCGGAACTCGGCATCAGCGAGCGCACACTGTACCGCAAACTGAAAAGCCTGGAATGAAAGTTTAGAGTTTAGAGTTTAGAGTTGAGAGAAGTTGAGAGTTAAAAGGTTAATAGGAGTATTGGTGGTAGCAACCACGATGGTTGCTATGCCTTCGTGTCTGATCAGCTACAAGTTCAACGGAGCGAGCATCGACTACTCGAAGACGCAGTCCATCTCCATTGCTGATTTCCCGAACAACGCCGCACTGGTCAACCCCAACCTGTCAAACAACCTGTCAGAGGGCATACGGGACATATACTCGCGTCAGACACGCCTGCAGATCCTGCGCCGTGGCGGAGACATGGAGCTGGAAGGCGAGATAACCGACTACAGCCTGACGCCGATGGCCATCTCGGCAGACAACCTGTCCGCGGAAACCAAACTGACCATCACCATCAAGGTGCGCTTCACGAACAACAAGGCACCGGAAGAGAATTTTGAGCGGACATACAGCGCCTATCAGACGTTCGACTCGTCGCGACTGCTGACCGATGTACAGGATGAGTTGTGCACCATCATGATTACCGAACTTGCAGAAAACATTTACAACGATACGGTGGCACGATGGTAACGCTTGAAGATTCGAAGATTGGAAGATTTGAAAATTTGAGTATTTGAAGATTGGAAGAATTGAAAGATTTTTTAGCATTTTAGGCGAAAATATTTGCAAATATCAAAAATATTTTGTATCTTTGTTGGCTTTTTGGGCAAATAGCGAAAATTAACTAATAAAACTGATATGTACACATTATTTATCACACTGATTATTATCGCCGCAATCCTGCTGGTTCTGCTTGTGTTGATTCAGAACAGCAAAGGTGGCGGACTGGCAGCAGATTTTGCCGGTGGCAACCAGGTTATGGGTGCCCCGAAGACCGCAGACTTCCTTGAGAAAGCTACATGGACATTGGTAGCCGTTATCGCCGTACTGAGCATTCTGGCCGTAGGCGTTAACAAGAGCCAGATTCGTGAGGCACAGCAGGAAAGCGAAAGCGCCATCTCCACACAGGTACAGGATGCAGCTGCCGAGCAGCAGACATCTACCGCCACACCTGATTTCGGCGAGTAAGCCACGCATAACACACATAGGTGTTAGTGCGTCTGATAGCGGAAACACGGCAATACGCCGGTTTCCGCTATAGCCTATAAAATTATTGCGCGCATACGTACGTGCGTAATGGTATAAGTACGCAAAAAATCAAACACATTATACCCATGAAAAAGTATAACTTTAACGCAGGACCGAGTATCCTGCCCCAAGAAGTCATCAAGCAAACCGCCGAGGCCGTTCTGGATTTTCAAGGCCAGGGACTGTCGGTTTTGGAAATCAGTCACCGTGCCAAATACTTCCAGCCCGTTGTGGATGAGGCGGAGGCATTGTTCAAAGAGCTGCTGAACGTACCCGAAGGCTATCGGGTGCTGTTCCTCGGAGGAGGCGCATCGCTGCAGTTCTGCATGGTGCCGTTCAACATGCTGGAGAAGAAAGCCGCATACCTGAACACCGGCGTATGGAGCAAGAAGGCCCTGAAGGAAGCCAAAGGTTTCGGCGAGGCTGTCGAGGTAGCCGCCAGCACCAACTCCATCCCTACGGACTACGAGATACCTCAGGATGCTGACTACTTCCACATCACGACCAACAACACCATTTTCGGTACGGAGATCAGTGACGAAAAGTT
>Ga0310696_10004271_pt1 | contig 17583 bp, 9 predicted proteins | sample AusTroGonzalo_MG_4_FD_203885 | JGI IMG/M metagenome (GOLD analysis project Ga0310696, IMG submission 203885) | Bovine rumen microbial communities from tropical cattle in Woodstock, Queensland, Australia - Gonzalo_02 (v2) (version 2) | ecosystem: Host-associated > Mammals > Digestive system >...
CGGAGGTACAGGCACAGGTGCAGCTCCCGAAATTGCCCGCATAGTCAAGGAAATAGAAACCGACGACGATTATATGCCGAAAATAACAGTGGTGGCCTTGGTTACAACGCCTTTCAATTTCGAAGGCAAAAAACGGATGGAAGAGGCACAACAAGGCCTCGACGAACTCCGCAAGTACTCCGATGCCATCATGGTTATCGACAACAATAAATTGCTCGACGGCGAAGAAATGACATTACGCGAGGCTATTGCCAAATCCGACAAAGCAATGCTCCGTACAATAAGAGTTTTTGCGGATATGATAACTATGGATGCAGTTGTTCATGTCGATTTACGCGATATAAAGACAATTTTGAATGACGGTGGCGACTGTTTTGTCGGTTCGGGCATTGCTGAGGGAAAAACACGTGTCCAGGATGCTGCGTTACAAGCACTTACAAAGCCATTGACCGCAGTGGCGGATGTCTCCACATCGCATAGTATCCTACTACATTTTACTTGCAGCAAGGAACACGAAATTGCGGCGCAAGAACTCGAGGGAGCCTTCAGTTATCTCACAGGAGTGTGCGTAAAACAACCTAACATCCTTTGGGGACTTGGCTACGACAATACACTTGGCGAAAAAGTGTGTGTAACAATTGTCGCAGTCAAAGGAAACGACATAATCTTTAATGACGACAACATTATTGGGGATGTCAGATTTCCTTATTAAAAGAATGACGAATAAAAAACATACAAAAACAGTTATCAACAAAAACTAACAAAAAACTGTTGAAAACAAGATTGGCAAAGTGTTTGACGACAAAAAAAATAGTCGTAAATTTACAAAACATTTTGTTTGCAGTAAATAATATATAAATTATTGAAATACAAGGGTATATATGACACCACCAATGAATTTTATAGCACCAAAAGAAGAATCGTCGTACATTAAAGTCATCGGCGTAGGCGGCGGCGGCACCAATGCGGTAAACCACATGTACCGTCAGGGCATCACCGGCGTTGATTTTATTGCATGCAACACCGATTCTAAATCTTTGTCGAGCAGTCCCGTAACAACAAAAATCCAACTCGGTCCGGGACTCGGCGCCGGCAACGACCCCGAAGTGGCCAAACGTTACGCCACCGAGAATGCCGACACAATCAAGGAAGCCCTTTCCGATAACACCAAAATGCTGTTTATTACAGCCGGAATGGGCGGTGGTACTGGCACGGGCGCATCGCCGATTATAGCCCAGATTGCCAAAGAAATAGAGCTCGACGACCAGGATGTGCCCAAAATCCTTGTGGTGGCCATAGTTACAATGCCTTTCAATTTCGAAGGCAAAGCCCGTCTGGAACAAGCCGAGGCAGGCGTACAAGAACTCCGCAAGTATGTCGATTCCATTCTTATCATCGACAACAACAAGGTGCTCGGCGGCGAAAAACTGCCTTTCCGCAAAGCCTTTGCCAAAGCCGACGACGTTCTGCTCACCGCCGCCAAGAGTGTAGCAGAGATTATTACTGTAAACGCTTATATGACAATCGACTTCCGCGATGTTAACACTGTGATGAAGGAAAGCGGTACTGCCCTCATGGGTGCCGGCCTCGCCGATGGCGACGACAGAGCCATGAACGCTATGCGCCAGGCTGTTACATCGCCTCTCCTCAACGATACCGACATCTCCGACTCGCAAAACCTGCTCCTCCACTTCACTTGCAGCGAAGAATACGAGATAACCACCGAAGAAATCGAGGAAACCACTCAATATCTCACCTCAATGTGCAAAAACCAACCTACCATGATTTGGGGTATCGGTTACGACGAGTCCCTTGGCGAAAGCGTGCGTATCATCGTGGTGGCTACAGGTTTCCAGAAATCTACTCTGAACAATCCTCCTCAAAGGCAGGAAGTCCGTCTGGATAGCATGCTCAAGAGCGGCAGGGATTTCCGTGTGGTTCAGGAGGAAAGAAAAGAAAAAATTGAGAATTTCGGCGAAACTACCTTTGTGCAGCATCCTAAGGAAGAACAACAGCCTATTGACGTTAAACAACCCGCAAGCACTACCACCGAACCTGTAAAGGATACACGTGTGGTGCATTACCTCGATGATGAGCCTGTAACGGAGGAACCTGTTGCCGAGGCTCCGGCTATGCCACAGGCCGAAACCCAGACAGATACCCTGTTCACCGTTACCAGCAAAAACGAAACAACCCCCTTTCAGGAACAGCAACAGCCCGAACCTGTAGCAGTGCAAGAGCTACAGCACCAACCCGAAGCTGTTGCGCCACAAGCACAACAGGAATTTGTCTCCCCAAGACCGACAGTTGTGGAATCTCCTGCCGACTTGGAACAGCGTAACGCCACTCGAGATCTCGTTTTTTCGAGAATGACCAACATCAAAAACTTGAAGGAAAAATATAGCACTCAGGCTGGTTTTACCGAAATGGAGGACGTGCCGTCGTACGCTCGCCAAGGCGGCATCCAGGCCTCTCCGGCACACGACGCTGCTGAAAGCGAAGTGGATAAAACCGTCGTGGGCAAGGACGGACTTCTGTCGCCTAACTCCTACGTATTTACTACTGTGGATTGAGTAAAAACGACAATAATAGTAAAACGGCATCATCCTACGATGATGCCGTTTTTTTTATAAAAAAACCAGCCTAAAAAAGGCTGGCTTTTTTTGTAATACAATGAATCCTCTTATTTAAGGAGTTTCTTTTTGAGTGTCTCCAGCATATCGACGGTCATTTTGTCGAGGTCGTATTTTGGATTCCATCCCCATTCCTTGCGGGCGCACGAGTCGTCCATGCAGTTGGGCCAGCTGTCGGCAATGGCCTGCTTGATGGGTTCGGGCTCGTAAACCATCTCAAAGTTGGGAACATATTTCTTGATGGCGTTGTAAATTATTTCGGGGTCGAAGCTCATTGCCGTAACGTTGAACGAGTTGCGGTGTACCAGTTTCGAGGGGTCGGCTTCCATAATGTCAATCATTGCGCTCAAAGCGTCGGGCATGTACATCATATCCATGAAAGTGCCTTTCTTGAGCGGGCAAACGAATTTCTCGCCTTTCACAGCTGCGTAGTAAATCTCCACAGCGTAGTCGGTGGTGCCGCCGCCGGGCAAAGTGAGGTTGGAGATAAGTCCGGGGAAACGCACGGAACGTGTGTCCACGCCGAAACGTGTGAAATAGTAGTCGCTAAGCAGCTCGCCGGTAACTTTGGTAACACCGTAGATAGTGGCGGGACGCTGGATGGTGTCCTGAGGAGTCATGTCGTGAGGGGTGCTCGGACCGAAAGCGCCTATCGAACTGGGTGTGAATACAGCGCAGCCGAACAAACGAGCCACTTCGAGGCAATTCACCAAGCTGCCTATGCCCACGTTCCAGCCCAGCATGGGGTTGAGTTCTGCCGTGGCCGAAAGTATGGCGGCAAGGTTGTAGATAGTGTCGATGTTGTATTTCTTCACAGCTTCGGCAATCTGCATAATCTGTGTGGAGTCGATGCGTTCGATGGGACCGCGTTCGTAAATCTCGCCTTTCAAGGGACGCAGGTCGCTGCATACCACGTTGTCGTTGCCGTAAATGTCGCGCAATGTGCGTGTAAGTTCGGAGCCTATCTGTCCGCCAGCTCCTACGATAAGTATTTTTTTCATTTATGTTACTTTTAAATTGTTGAACTACAGTTGATAAAACAAATTTTCCGAGCCATTCGGCCCCGATTTTGCAATTGCAAATGTACGTTTTTTTTTGGTTTTTTGGGCATTGTGCCGCATAAAAAATACACGCTTTTTTTGTGTAAAAGAAAAATAATGTGCAAAAAACGGAATATCAACAAAATAAAACAAAGCCATATTCGTTATCGTAATACTGTAATGAAAAATAAAACCAAGAAACAACAAAAAAAGTACGTGGCCGGAACCGAGGTAACCCTCGACGAGGTTTCGTTGTTCGACGACAATCTGGAGCTCTACAACAACCAGCTCAAGGATATTGCCGCCGCCAAGGAATACGTCTATCTCGAGACTTTCCGTTTCAACGACGACGCCATGGGCGAACGTTTCAAACGAGCCCTTGCCGAAAAAGCCCGGCAGGGGGTGAAGGTGCGCATACTCGTCGATGCTTGGGGCACACGTCAGAAAAAAAGTTTCTTCGATCCTATTATCAACGCCGGCGGAGAAGTGCGTTTCTTCAAAAAACTCATTATCACCCTCAATTTCATCTCCGACAACCACCGCCGCGACCACCGCAAGATACTTGTCATCGACAACCGTATAGCCTACATCGGCTCGGCCAACATTACGGCCTACTCGCTGTCGTGGCGCGAGCTAAACCTGCGTATCGTCGACCCAATGGCACGTCTTTTCCAAAAGGTTTTCAACGACAACTATGCCATCTACAACCGCCTCGACCTCGACAAACTGCGTTTCAAACGCGATATCAACTACGGACAAATGTCCATTATTCAGGAGATTCCCTCGCGTGCCCGCCAACGTTTGGCCCGCAGGTACGAATACCTCATCAACAATGCCAAATCCGAGGTGATTGTCGAAACGCCATATTTCCTGCCCAGTCCGCGTTTGCGCAAAGCCCTCACGGCTGCCGTGGAGCGTGGAGTCAAGGTTACGGTAATTTCGCCTGTCAAATCCGACGTGCAAACCGCCGACATAGTGCGCCGCCACACTTTGGGCTCCCTCCACGAGAGCGGGGTGGAGATGAAATTCTATACTCCGGGCAACCTCCACGCCAAATGCCTTATGGTTGACGGCGAGGTCTTTTCCATATCTTCGGCCAATTTCGATTTCCGCAGTTTCCAACACCAGCACGAGCTGGCTCTTATAGGCCGCAACTCCCAAATTTCCGCACTGCTTGCCAACCACATCAACAATACACTGCAGCACTGCATCGATTTCAACTTCGAGGAGTGGAGCAAGCGTTCCCGTTTCGACCGTGCCATTGAGTGGATACTTTTCCCGCTACGTTTTTTGATGTAGTGTAATAATCATGGAATCAGCAGGTTATTTGGTTTTGCCCATAATAATTTAATCATATAAAAAAACTTTAACTATAAAAAAACTTATATCCATACAATATTTTTTTACTTATTAAGTTTTTTACTCAAAATCCGGAGCAAAAACCGGAACAGTGAAACAAATCGTATTGCCTATGGTAGATGAATACAACTTTACGGAAAAATCCGGCACAACAAAAAACAAAATACGCAAAATAGGAGCAAGGCTTCAGCCATCGAAAATGGCGATACGCACCATATTGCTTTATGCCGGATGCATGCAGCAGGTGAAAACCAGTACTGCAAAATTTGCACTCAATTTGAACTGATAATGATTGTCGGACGCTACGTCCGTCGTCGGAAAGGATTAGAAAAAGAGGCTTTCGGGCCTCTTTTTTTGTTACTTATTTCAACGAAAGACGCATGTCCTCGTCGCATACAATAATGTTGTAGTCTATCATCTCGCGCACTGTCGCTGTTATAGTCCTTTCGTCGAGCGAAGGAATTTTCGAGCAGAGCGTTTTTATTGTCATCGGGTTGTTTTTCAGAATCTCCGTAATGGTGATTTGCAGTTTTTCGTTGTCCTGCTCCTTGTTTTTGGCAATACACACGTCGCAACGACCGCAGCGTATGTTGTTTTTTTCGCCGAAATAGTATAGCAGTGCGCTGCTGCGGCAGTATTCGCGTCCCTTCACATAGTCTATCATTGCGTTGATGCGTACTAACGCGTTTTCTTTCAGGGTTTTGTAGTTTTCGTCGCTGATATAAAGACTGCCGGGATTTACGCAAGGCGAGGAGAAGATTATCTGCGGGCAAGTTTCTTTTTCCTGATATTCTATGTAGTTCAATTTATGCAACTTCCGTAGCAGCGACACAATGGCTTCTTCGTCGTGGTACATTTTCCGGGCAATGGCCTTTTCGCTTATGCTCACATAGCTGGAGAATAGTCCGCCGTACATCCTGAGCATCAGTTTAATCAAGTCGTCGAACTGCGGATTCCCAACCTGAAAACGATACAATTCTTCCTTCGAGACTATGATTTTTACATGCGAAGTCGTTTCCTGCCTTTCGGGTATCATCAGCAGACCTTCTTTTTCGAGAAAGCGCAGTGCGTTGTAGAAGGTAACCACCTGAAAACCATAGTTGTCGCAGATGGCAACAGGGTCGAAATTGAATTTCTGATTTAGTCCCGAGCCTTCGGGTATCTGATAGTAGTTGCAAACGGCGCGGTAGGCGTTGCGTATGTACTGCATTGGGGGATACGAGGAGGCGAAGTTCTGTTTCAGCGATTCTATGTCGGTGTTGTTGTAAAGGATAACGGCGTAGGCCTGTTTTTCGTCGCGTCCGCCGCGGCCTGCCTCCTGGAAATATGCTTCGGGCGAGTCGGGCAGGTCGAGGTGTATAACGTAGCGCACGTCGGGTTTGTCTATGCCCATGCCGAAAGCGTTGGTGGCCACTATCACCGGCGTTTGTCCGTCCATCCATTTCTTTTGCCTTATGTCGCGGTCCTCGGTCTTTAGTCCTGCATGATAATACGATGCCCGTATCCCTTTCGAGGTGAGGAATTCGGCAATTTCCTGAGTGCGACGGCGGTTGCGCACATACACAATTCCGGAGCCTTTCACCGCCGCAATTATCCGCAGCATACGTCCGTATTTGTCCTCCTCGTAAAACGCCATGTAGGTGAGGTTGTCGCGGTAGAAGCTCTTTTGGAAAACGTTACGTTTTTTGCCAAAGGCCAGCTTGTCCTGTATGTCGGCCACCACTGCCGGCGTTGCCGTGGCGGTAAGTGCTATCATCACCGTTTTGGGATGGAAGGCACGTATTTTGGCAATTTCGAGGTATGGCGGACGGAAATCGTAGCCCCATTGAGATATGCAGTGCGCCTCGTCAACGGCGATAAGTCCGATTTTCATCTGCTTGAAGGCTTCCAGAAATCCTTTGTTTTTCAGTCGTTCGGGCGAAACGTACAGAAATTTCATGTCGCCGTAGAGGCAGTTGTTGATGATGCGTTCGGTGTCGTGCAGACTTATCCCCGATACAAGGGCCTCGGCTTTGATGCCTTTTTCTTTGAGGTGCACCACTTGGTCTTTCATCAGCGCTATCAGCGGCGAAATTACTATGCAGATGCCGTCCAGCGCCATAGCGGGTACTTGAAAACAGATGGATTTTCCGCCCCCGGTGGGCAGTAGAGCCAATGTATCGTAACCGTTTAAAACGGAGGTGATTATATCCTCCTGCAAAGGTCTGAATTTGTCGTAGCCCCAATATTCCTTCAAAATTTCATGTATGGTCATACATTATATATATTAAGGTACGACAGTCGGGTTTATTGGTTGGATTGCACTGAGGGGTTCCACCCTTGCGAGGTGAGTTCTATAGCGGTGTTTTGCGGAGTTACCATTATGGCGCCGCGGTTTTGTTCGGTAATGTGGCCCACTATGGCAATGTTGGGACAGTCTTTGATTTTTTCGTAGTCGGATTGTTTTATCGAAAAAAGCAGTTCGTTGTCCATGCCTCCGTTCAGCGCCAGCGACACAGGTAACATATTGGTTCCAAAATCGTTGCACACATGTGATGTGCCGTAGTCTATGGGTATGCGTTCCTCGTAAATCTCGCATCCGCAGTGCGATTCCTTACACAACCGCATGGCGGCGTCGGCAAGTCCGTCGGCCACGTTGGTCATGGCGGTGGGCACAATGCTGTTTTCGGCAAGCCATTTCACAATGTCGGTGCGGGGTTCGGGTTTCAAAAAACGTTCCAGCACGTATTCGTGCGAGGCAAAGTCGGGTTGGAAATTGGGGTTGGCCTTGAAAGTGGCTTTCTCGCGTTCCAGTATCAGCAGTCCAGCGTATGCCGACCCGAAATCGCCCGAAGCGCACAGCAGGTCGTGAACTTTGGCACCGTCGCAGCGCGTAATGCTCGCTTTTTCGGTCTCGCCAATGGCGGTGACGGAAATTGTGAGTCCGCTCATGCTCGAGCAGATGTCGCATCCCGTAAGGTCGGCGTCGTAGCGTTTGCAAATGCGGCGGATGCCGGCAAACAGCTCCTCGAGGGCTTCCACCGAGTAGCGACTCGACACGGCCATGTTTACCATAATCTGTTTCGGCAGGGCATTCATTGCCACCACTTTGGCCATGGCCAACGCAACAGCTTTGTAACCAAGGTGTTGTAGCGGTGTGTAGGTCATGTCGAAATGTATGCCTTCCACCATCATGGCGGTGCCTACAACCGATTTTTTTTGTCCGCTCCCCACAGCCGAAGCATCGTCGCCGAGGCCGCGGAGGGTGGTTTTGTTATGCGTTTCGAAATCTTGCGTAAGCCTCTGTATAAGGGCGTTTTTGCCCAATGTCCCGATGTCGGTGGTTTTTATGTTTTCCTGTTCGGTCATAAAAAATTATTCGTTTTCGGTTGGTTTGTCGGCAATGGCTTTTGTCTCCTCGCTGTCGGCGATGGTGTTGTCCTGCCCTTTGGTGATGCGGAATTTTATTATCTTGCTCTCGCCGAAGTCTTCGGTGTCGATAAGTATGTCGTCGCCTTTTTTGAGTGAGGATTTGATAATTTCTTCAGCCAGCTCGTCTTCGATATATTTCTGAATGGCTCGTTTCAGCGGACGTGCGCCGAAATTGGGGTCCCAGCCTTTCTCGAGCAGGAAATCCTTGGCGCTTTCGCTAATGCCGATGGTGAAGCCCATCTCGTTAATCCTGCCAAAGAGTCCTTTCAGTTCTATGTCGATAATCTTGTGTATTTCGGGACGTTTCAGGTTGTTGAAGATAATAACGTCGTCGATACGGTTGAGAAATTCCGGTGCGAAAGCCTTTTTCATGGCCTTTTCTATTACGTCTTTCTCCATGTCGGCGCGGTTGCTCTCGCGTGCCGAGGTGTTGAATCCAACGCCTGTGCCGAATTCTTTTAGTTGTCGCGAGCCGATGTTGGATGTCATTATCACTATGGTGTTCTTGAAATCAACCTTGCGGCCCATGCCGTCGGTAAGTTGACCGTCGTCGAGCACCTGCAGCAGCAGGTTGAAAACATCTGGGTGCGCTTTTTCTATCTCGTCGAGCAGAACAATGGAGTAGGGTTTGCGGCGCACTTTTTCGGTGAGTTGGCCGCCTTCTTCGTAGCCCACATATCCCGGAGGCGCTCCTATCAGTCGCGACACGGCGAATTTTTCCATGTATTCGCTCATGTCTATGCGTATCATGGCACTTTCGGTGTCGAACAGATATTGTGCCAGCACTTTGGCCAGATAGGTCTTACCCACGCCTGTAGGACCGAGGAAAATGAACGAGCCTATGGGTTTGTTCGGGTCTTTGAGTCCTGCGCGGTTGCGGCGTATGGCTTTGGCAATTTTCTTCACGGCCTCGTCCTGACCTATCACTTTGCTTTGCAGGTCGTTTTCCATGCTCAGCAGGCGGTTGGTCTCGCTTTGGGCAATGCGTTGCACCGGCACGCCGGTCATCATGGCCACCACTTCGGCCACATCCTGTTCGGTTATAGTGATGCGTTTTTTCTTCTCATCGACCTCCCACTGCCGTTTCACGTCGCTGAGTTTTGCGTTGAGTTCGCGCTCTTGGTCGCGGTATTCGGCAGCTTCGTTGTAGTTTTTCTGCGCCAGCACCTCTTTCTTTTTTGCTACCACTTTGGCAATTTCCTCTTCAAGGGCGATAATTTCCTGAGGTACTTCTATATTAGATATATGTACACGCGCGCCCGCCTCGTCCATGGCGTCGATGGCCTTGTCGGGAAGCAGTCTGTCGCTGATGTAGCGGTTGGTAAGCGAAACGCAGGCTTCGAGAGCCTCCGGCGAATAGGTTACCAGATGGTGATCCTCGTATTTGTCTTTGATATTGTTTAATATAGTAACCGTCTCCTCGGGAGTTGTGGCATCCACAAGAACTTTTTGGAAGCGGCGTTCGAGGGCTCCGTCCTTTTCAATGTACTGACGGTATTCGTCGAGGGTTGTGGCTCCTATGCATTGCAGTTCGCCGCGGGCCAGGGCAGGCTTGAACATATTGGAAGCGTCGAGCGATCCGGCAGCGCCGCCGGCCCCCACAATAGTGTGTATCTCGTCGATGAACACAATGATGTCGGGATTTTGTTCCAGCTCTTTCAGTATGGCTTTCATACGTTCCTCGAACTGACCGCGGTATTTTGTACCGGCCACAAGTGATGCAAGGTCGAGGGTGATGACGCGTTTGCCGTAAAGGGTGCGGGGCACTTTGCCTTCGCTTATGCGTATGGCAAGACCTTCGGCGATGGCAGATTTTCCCACACCGGGTTCGCCTATGAGTATGGGGTTGTTTTTCTTGCGTCGGCTAAGAATCTGGGCTATGCGCTCAAGTTCCTTCTCACGTCCTACGATAGGGTCGAGACGTTTCTCGGCGGCGGCTTTGGTGAGGTCGCGACCGAAATTGTCCAAGGCCGGAGTGCGACTGTTTTTCGAGCCTGACGAGGGTTTGTTCTGCGACGGGGTGTTGGAAGCACCGAAATCCATGTCGTCGTCCTCGTCATCATCGTCGTCGAAAGAGGCACTCGATTGGAAATCGGGCAAAGAGCTGTCGTTGTTGTCCTTGGCTTGACTGTCGCCGTCGGTATTCAAGGTCTGACAAATCGATTTTGCTTTTTCGAGGTCGAGACCTTTTTCGGCAAGTATTTGCGACACAATGTTGTCGTTGTTGCGCAGCATGGCCAAAAGGATGTGCTCGGTTTTTATTTCGTTGCTTTTGAACTCCTTGGAGATGAGGCTTGCAATGCGGATGATGTTTTCGGTCTGTTTCATGAAGGGTACTTCGTCGTCAGCAGAGTATCTCACATTTTCGCTTATAGAGGCCAGAGCCCGTTCTATGCGTAGGCGAATGTTGGCAGTGTCTATGTTCGATTCGTAAAGTATTTTCATGGCGGAACAATCTTTCTCGCGCAATATGCCGAGGAAAAGGTGTTCCACGCCAATGTTCTGACTTTTAAGGCGTATGGCTTCGTCCCTGCTGTTGGATATCACGTTGGATGCTCTATGGCTCAGTGTCGGGTGGTTCATATTTTATTATAGGTTGTATTTGTTGGTGTTGTGCTAAAAATAACTGATGTACAAAAGTTTATAGCCGGGTGTCGGCTACAAAAGAGTTTTTTTCATCGCTTCAAAATTACAAAAAAAAGCTGAAAGAAGATAAAAATATGTTTTCAATTTTCAACAAGATTGTGTTTATTTAGGAAAAAATGAAATCTATTTATCTACTTTTTTATTTCAGATTTATAAAAAAACTTATTTTTTTGTGCTTTTTTAATTGATTGAAAATGTGATGATTATAAAAAAAATTAAAAAAAAGATGAGTAAAAGTGCTAAAAATGAAAAAAAATATGTAACTTTGCAAAGTCCTTTTTGCGTAAAAAGGAGTGTTTGAATTTTAGGCAAACGTATTAAATTACAAAAAGAAAAAAACGGAATAAAAACATAATTAATTGATAGTAAAATGAAAAAAACATTAAAATTTGCATTAGTTGCATGCTTTGTGTTAGGCTTTAGTGGAGCTTATGCACAAGAAAGTACATCGCAAGCACGTTATCCGCACTACGGATTATGGAGCAATTGGTCAATCGGTATCAATGGTGGTTGGACTTGGAGACTTCAGAAAGAAACAGTTGATCCAGCCATTCACGCTTTTAACCCTCACGAAAGATGGAGTTGGGGTATCGGTGGTTTCTTGGCCAAAGAACTGAACCACGTATGGGATCTCCGCTTCCAATTCAACTATTCGGATGTGGATTCTAAGATTAAAAACATTAATCTTTGGAGAATTCAGCCGGATGGTCATAGTATTCGTCCCAACCTTAACTACATTGGTGAGCACATCAATTGGAACATCGATGTTACATTTTCTATCATCGATGCTATCAAGGGTTACAAAGATCCTTATCGCAAATGGCAGTGGTATTTGTTAGCCGGTACAGGTAATACAAGATTCCTCCCCGATGCTGACAGACATACTCCTGACGGTAGCGAAGACCTTTGGCTTGGTAAGACCGTTTTCAATGCCAATTTAGGTATGGGTGTTTCCTGGAGATTCATTGATCTTCTCTCCGTGTATGTTGAACCCACTTTCTACGCTATTGCTGACTTACCCCAAATTCACAACAGCGACTGGGTTGGTACTTACCTCTACATTCCTATCGGACTTGAATTCCACCTTGGCGTAACAGCTACCGACAAGGCTCGCGTTGAACAGGAAAAACTCCTCACCCAGGAAAGATTCGACTCCCTTGCTAAAGAAAACGAAGAAAAGGACGAAGAACTTGGCAAAGCTAAGAAAAACGAACAGGATCTCAAAAACAAAATCGCTGCTCTCGAAGACCAGAACGGCAAACTGCAAGATCAACTTGACAAAGCTGAAGCTGACAACGATCGTATGCGCAAGGCTCTGAAAAACGTGAAAGACAACCAGCAGAACCTCTACGGTATGCCTCTGTCTATCCTCTACCCGAACGATGTATGGAAAGTTCCTTCGGATCAGATGAGAAAACTCGAAGCTGTTGCTGAAGTTATGAAGAACAACTCCGACACCAAGTTCACCATCATCAGCTTCTGCGATGAACCCGCTAGCTACGAATACAACGACAAACTGTCCGAAAAACGTGCTAAAGAAGTTAAGAGACTTCTCGTTGAAAAATACGGTATCGACGGTGATCGTCTGAGCACTGAATGGAAAGGTAAACGCGAATGCTTTGGTGACTGCAAATTCAGCATCAACCGCAGAACTTCCTTCTACGTAAATATGGACGAAGAATAGTAGTTTAACCCTACAATAAAAAAAGAGGACTCAATCGAGTCCTCTTTTTTTTACGCCATATTTTTGTGTGATGATAATGCATAAAAAAACACGGCTCATCAGCGAGCCGTGTTTTTTGTCTATTAAGCGGAATTGTTATGCTTTGTTCTTGCTTAGTTCCGCCACCCAATTTTTTATTTTCTGCTCGTCGTTGAGGCGGCAAACAATGAGTGATTTTCCGCTGTAGGCTACAAGGCAGTTGTCCAAGCCTTCGACGATGGCTTCCACACCGTCCTCCACATTCACGACGGAGTTGGCCGTGTCCACAAGCAGGGCATTGCCTTTTACGGCGTTGTTGCTCTGGTCTTTTGCCGCATGCACAAACAGCGAGCCCCAAGTGCCTATGTCGCTCCAACCAAAGTCGGCGGGGATGGTGCAGGTTTCCGACGATTTTTCCATAACGCCGTAGTCGATGGAGATGTCGGGACAGTCTCCGAAATGTCCGTTGATGAACTTCTGCTCGTCGGCGGTGCCGAAAGCCGTTTTTCCTCCGTCGAAAATATCGGTGATGGCGGGGATGTACTGTTTGAGTGCCCCGAGAATGCCCTGTAAAGTCCAGATGAATATTCCGGAATTCCAGAGATAACGACCGCTTTCGACAAACTGCTGAGCGCGTTCGAGGTTAGGCTTTTCGGTAAACGAGGCCACTTTTGTAACTTCTCCGTTGGGGCAGTTGGCGTCGCCGGTTTGTATGTATCCGTAGCCCGTCTCAGGACGACTGGGTTTGATGCCAATGGTGAGCAGGGCGTTGGAGTGTTCTGTTTGCGAAACAAAGTTGAAACCCGTTGCGATGATGTGCTGGAATTCTGTTTCGTTGGTAACAAGATGGTCGGCGGGAGTTACCACAATGTTGGCGTCGGAAGTTTGCGACAAAATGCGGTAAGCGGCGTAGGCTATGCAGGGAGCGGTGTTGCGACGCATAGGCTCGCAAAGCACCTGACTCTCGCTCAGTTCGGGGATGTGCTGCAGCACAAGGTCTTTGTACATGGCGTTGGTTACCACAAGGAAATTGCTTGCCGGCACCAAAGGCAGAAACCTCTCGAAAGTGCTGAGGATAAAACTTTTGCCCGTGCCAAGAATGTCCAGAAATTGTTTGGGACATTCGGTTTTACTTACAGGCCAGAAACGGCTGCCGATGCCGCCGGCCATTATTATACAATAGTTATTGTTCATGTTTAATATGTTTTTTTGTGTTGCAAAGATACGTTTTATTTCCCAAATCACCAACTTTTTTTGTATATTTGCAAGTTGAATAATAATGCACATTGCTTTTTAGATACTTAATAATCAGTAATATACACAACGATGTCCGAGAGATATAACGAGTACAAACAGCTCAATCTCACCCAAATTGGTGAAGAAATCCGCAAATACTGGGAGGAAAACGACACCTTCCGCAAATGTCTTGAACTTTCCAAGGGCAACCCGCCTTTCGTTTTCTACGAAGGCCCTCCGAGCGCCAACGGTGTGCCCGGAATCCACCATGTAATGGCACGTAGCCTGAAAGATATTTTCAACCGTTACAAAACTATGAAGGGTTTCCACGTGGAACGCAAGGCCGGATGGGACACCCATGGTCTGCCCGTGGAACTCGGCGTGGAGAAAAAACTCGGCATCACCAAGGAGGACATCGGCAAGAAAATCTCCGTGGACGACTACAATCGCGCCTGCCGCGAGGAAGTGATGAAATACAAAGACCTCTGGGACGAACTTACCCGCAAGATGGGCTACTGGGTGGACCTCGACCATCCTTACATCACTTTCACCAACGACTATATCGAAACCTTGTGGCACCTGCTTTCGAAACTTTATCAGAAAGGTCTGCTTTATAAAGGCTACACCATACAGCCCTTCAGTCCTGCCGCCGGCACCGGCCTCAGCTCGCACGAGCTCAATATGCCCGGCTGCTACCGCGATGTCAAGGACACCACCTGTGTGGCGATGTTCCGCCTGAAACCCGGTCAGACATTGCCTTTCGGCACCGACACCAAGTCGGAGGACGTGCAGGTGTTGGCATGGACCACCACCCCGTGGACACTGCCCTCAAATACCGCACTCTGCGTGGGACCTACCATAGAATATGTATTGGTAGAGACTTTCAACCCATACAGCGGCGAACCCGCCACAGTCATCGTGGCCAAACCGCTGCTCAACAGCCTTTTCCCTGCCGAGAACGCACAAATCCCGTTCGAGGAGTACAAAAAAGGCGACAAAAAAGTGCCTTTCCGTGTGATAGGCAACACCGTAAAAGGTAAAGACCTTAAAGACCTCGCCTACGAACAGCTCATCCCTTGGGTGAACCCCGGCGAAGGTGCTTTCCGCATCATCCTCGGCGATTACGTTACCACCGAGGACGGTACCGGCATTGTGCATATCGCACCTACTTTCGGTGCCGACGACGACCGTGTGGCCAAGCAGGCAGGAGTGCCGCCGCTGGTGATGTTCGACAAAAACGGCAAACAGCAGACTATGGTGGACCGCACAGGAAAATTCTTCCTGCTGCAGGACCTCGACCCCGATTTTGTGAAAAACAACGTAAACGCCGAGCTTTATCGTCCTTTCGAGGGAATGTTCGTTAAAAACGCCTACGACCCCCAGAAAACCGAGAAAGATCCCACCATTGATGTGGACATAGTGGTGATGCTCAAGTCGGAGAACAAACTCTTCCGCAGCGAGAAACACACCCACAGCTATCCGCACTGCTGGCGTACCGACAAGCCGGTGCTTTACTATCCCCTCGACAGCTGGTTTATCCGCACCACGGCCTTCAAGGACCGCATGATAGAACTAAACAAGACCATCAACTGGAAACCCGAGGCCACCGGCAGCGGACGTTTCGGCAACTGGCTCGAAAATCTTGTGGACTGGAACCTTTCGCGTTCGCGCTACTGGGGCACACCGCTCCCGATTTGGCGCACCGAGGACGGCACCGAAGAGATCTGCATCGGAAGCGTGGCACAACTGCGCAGTGAGATAGAGAAATCCATCGCCGCAGGATTTATGACCGAAAATCCATATAAATCGGACAACTACAACGATTTCGACCTGCACCGTCCGTATATCGACGCCGTTGTGCTTGTGTCGCCTTCGGGCAAACGCATGATGCGCGAACCCGACCTTATCGACGTGTGGTTCGACAGCGGCGCCATGCCTTACGCACAGCTGCATTATATGGGCAACGAAGGTGAGCTTAATCCCACCAACTTCCCCGCCGATTTCATTGCCGAAGGCGTGGACCAGACCCGCGGATGGTTCTTCACCCTGCATGCCATAGCCACCATGTGTTTCGACTCCGTGGCATACAAAAACGTGGTTTCCAATGGTTTGGTGCTCGACAGCAAAGGACAGAAAATGTCCAAACGTCTGGGCAACGCCGTGGATCCTTTCGAAACCATCGAAAAATACGGCCCCGACGCCACTCGCTGGTATATGGTGACCAACTCACAGCCGTGGGACGCCCTCAAATTCGACACCGAAGGCGTGGACGAGGTGCGCCGCAAATTCTTCGGCACACTGTACAACACCTACGGTTTCTTCGCGCTTTACGCCAATATCGACGGCTTTACCTACGCTGAGCCCGACATCGACATCGCCAAACGTCCCGAGATAGACCGCTGGATACTCTCCGAGCTCAACACCCTCGTGAAAACCGTCGACGATTATTTCAACGACTACGAGCCGATGAGAGCCGGCCGTGCCATTCAGGAGTTTGTGGACTGGTACCTCAGCAACTGGTATGTGCGTCTGTGTCGCCGCCGTTTCTGGAAAGGCGAATACACCGAGGATAAGATTTCGGCCTACCAGACGTTGTACACCTGTCTGGAAACCCTCTCGCGACTGATGGCGCCCATAGCACCTTTCTTCAGCGAACGCCTCTTCCGCGACCTGAACAACGTTACAGGAAAAATCAAGGTGGAATCGGTGCATCACGCCGACTTCCCGAAAATCGACAACTCCCTTATCGACAAGGAGTTGGAGGAACGTATGCAGATAGCACAAAAGATTTCCTCTATGGTGCTTTCGTTGCGCAAACGCAACAACCTGCGTGTGCGTCAGCCGTTGGCCAAGATTATGATTCCCGTCGACGGAGAACACCAGCGTCAGCAAATCGAAAAAGTGGCCCACCTGATTACTTCCGAGGTGAATGTCAAGCAGATAGAATATCTTGATGCAGCCAACAACGTCCTTGTGAAGAGCATCAAGCCCAATTTCAAGACATTGGGTCCCCGTTACGGCAAGATAATGAAAGCCATTGCCGCAGCCCTCGCCGATTTCTCGCAGGAACAGATTGCCGCCATCGAAACCCAAGGCCGCTACGATATGACCGTGGAAGGACAGCCCGTGGAACTTCTTTTGAGCGATGTGGATGTGATAACCCACGACATCCCCGGCTGGGTAGTGGCCAACGAAGGCGCCCTCACCGTGGCGTTGGATGTTACCATCACGCAGGAGCTGAAAAACGAAGGCATCGCCCGCGAGTTGGTGAACCGCATACAGAACATCCGCAAGGACAGCGACTTCGCCGTTACCGACAAAATCCTTGTGGACCTGCTCAGCGACCCCGAATGGGACACCGCTGTGAAACTGTATATGGACTACATCTGCTCCGAAACCCTCACCGCCCAGCTCAACCTCGTGACCGAGATTTCTTCGCCCCAGAAACAGGAGGTGGAGGTTATCGACGGCCGCCCGACAGAAATCTGGGTACGGAAGGCGTAGGGAGGATACATTATATTAACAATAACGGCATCTGTTTTGGCAGGTGCCGTTA
>Ga0310696_10004272_pt1 | contig 17582 bp, 14 predicted proteins | sample AusTroGonzalo_MG_4_FD_203885 | JGI IMG/M metagenome (GOLD analysis project Ga0310696, IMG submission 203885) | Bovine rumen microbial communities from tropical cattle in Woodstock, Queensland, Australia - Gonzalo_02 (v2) (version 2) | ecosystem: Host-associated > Mammals > Digestive system >...
AGAACGGCCGCGGCCCCGCGTGGGCGAACAGCCTCTTCGAGGATAACGCCGAGTACGGCTTCGGCATGCGCGTCGCGGTCGACACCAACCGCCAGCAGCTGATGGCCAACATCAAGCGCATCCAGGAACTCGGCGTCTGCTGCGACGAGATGAAGGCCGCGCTCGACTACGCGGTCGCCAACTGGGACAAGACCGACGCCGCGGCCATCGCCAACCAGAACAAGCTCGGCGAGCTGCTCAAGAAGGCGGCGGCCAAGGCCGAGGGCGAGCAGAAGGCGGTCTACACCAAGATGCTCGAACTCAAGGACTATTTCGTCGACAAGTCGGTGTGGATCATCGGCGGCGACGGCTGGGCCTACGACATCGGTTACGGCGGGCTCGACCACGTCGTCTCGCAGAACCGCAACGTGAACATCCTCGTGCTCGACACCGAGGTGTACAGCAACACCGGCGGGCAGGCCTCCAAGTCGACCCCGATCGGCGCCGTCGCGCTTTTCGCGGCGAGCGGCATGCGCCTCACCAAGAAGAATCTGGGCTTCATGTGCATGAGCTACGGCAACGTCTACGTCGCCTCGATCGCGATGGGCGCGAACCGCCAGCAGACGCTGACCGCCATCCGCGAAGCCGAAGCGCACAACGGGCCGTCGATCATCCTCGCCTACGCGCCGTGCATGCTTCACGGCATCAACATGGCGAAGAGCCAGACCGAGGAAAAGCGCGCCGTGGATGCCGGCTACTGGCCGCTCTACCGCTACAACCCGGCGGCGGAAAAGCCGTTCATCTGGGAAACCAAGGAAGCGAGCGCCTCGTATCAGGAGTTCGTCCGCAGCGAGAACCGCTACAAGCAGCTTCTCAAGGCGAACCCGAAGGAAGCCGAAGAGCTCTTCGCGAAGTCCGAAGCCGACGCGCAGCGCCGCATGAACTTCTACAAGACCCTCGGCGAGATCATGAAGTAAGACTTCGCGATCGAACGGAAAATCGCGGGATCGGCGGGATATGCCGATCCCGTTTTTTTTGCGGCGTTTTCCAGGCCGCGCCTTGAAGACGCGCCGCCGACGGGGTATCTTAAAAATAGAAAAAACAGAGCAAGAGCTTTCGGAAAATCGCCAAAAGGAAAGGATATCCCGGATGAAAAAGAAAACCGCCGTCATCGTCGCCGCCGTGTCGCTTCTGGTCGCCGCCGGTCTCGTCGCGGCATGGGCGCTGGGGGCTTTCGACGCTCCGCCGCCGCTCTCCTACGCGCCGAAGGATGCCGACGTGATCGCTTATGCCGATTTGGAAAAGATCTTTGCGCACAAGGTCGGCGCGGCGCTCAAGGCGAAGATCACCAAAGAGCAGCTGGACGAACTGAAGGAAAAAAGCGGTTTCACACTGGACGATCTTTTGAATTCCGAGGTCTTCGTGTTCGCCGACTCCCGGAATTTCGACGGCAAAAATCTCATGGCCCCGGATGCCATCGTCAAGTTCAATCGGGGCGACAACATGCCGGAAAAGCTGCTGATCGAACTCAAGAAAAACGGCGGGGATAAGATCGTGAGCTCCGGGATCGACGGCAAAATGGCGATCCGGAACGACCGCGGCAATACCCTGATCGCGCTCAACCGTACCATGATGCAGATTTCGCCCGGGTTCTCCCGCGGGCGTCCCCGGTGCCTTACGGGCGGCGGCGAAACGGAACTCGCCAAGGCGGTGGACACCTCGGCGCTGTTCAGCATCGCTTTCCGGGCGAGTGACGAGACCCGCCGGTATTTTGCGGGTTCACCCTTCGCCGTCCTGGGCGATCTGCTCTTCGCCATGGCCAATATCCGCGAACGCGGCAGCGACCTCGAGCTGGAGATCGCGCTCACCTTTTCGAAGCCCGAAAATGCCAAGGCGGCGCAGGAACTCCTGCAGGGGCTGATCGCCGCCGCCGCGAACGCTTGCCAAGATGCGGATCAGAAGCGGCTGCTGGAAAGCATTCGGATCGCCGTCGGGCACAGAAAGCTCACCGCCTCGCTGCGCGAGAGTGCCGACAACGTCGTGAAGCTGATCGGCGATCTCAAGGAGCCGACGGCGCCCCGGGCGTTTGTGTCTATGCATCCCGCGGCACCGACCGCGCCGACGAAGTGACGCCGCCGCACCGTATATGCGAAACGCGCGGGGGGGGTGACCCTCCGGCGCGTTTTTTCAGGCGATTTTCGGCTTAGTCCTGAGCCGAGAAGTCCGACTTGCCGGCTCCGCACTCGGGGCAGACCCAGGTGTCGGGGAGGGCTTCGAACGCGGTCCCCGGGGCGATGCCGTTGTCGGGGTCGCCGACCGCCGGATCGTAAACGTAGCCGCAGACGTCGCAAACATACTTCTTCATTTTCGTTTTTCCTTTCGTGGTTGACTGCTATGCTTTCGCCGTGCCGTGAAAGCGCGGCTGACCTTTTTTCACTCCGCGAGTTTCGCCAGCAGCGCGTCGGCGAGGGCGACGCCCGCATTGCGCACGGCGTCGAGCTCCTCCGGCGTCGGCATGTACTTGGACTGGATGGGGGCGACCGGCTGTTCGACGCCCATCGCCTCCAGCTCGGCGGCGATCTGCTTCGCCCCTTCGCCGCTCCAGCCGTACGAGCCGAAGGCGAAGCCGAGCTTGTTCTTGGGGCGCAGTCCCTTAACGTAACAGAGCGCGTCCGCCATCGCCGGGTACATCTGGTTGTTCATCGTCGGCGCGCCGAAGGCGATGATGCCGGAATTGGCGACTTCGGTCATGACGGCGCTGCGGTCGTTCACGGCGAGGTCCGCCACGGCGACTTCGATGTCGCGCGAACGGATGCCGTCGGCCAGCGCGTCAGCGAGGATGCGGGTCGCCCCCCACATCGTCGAATAGGCGACGAAAGCCCGCTTGCGGTACTTCTGCAGCGCGCAGTCGCGGTACAGTTCGACGATCCAGCCCCAGTCGCCTCTCCACAGCGGACCGTGGTCGGGGAGCACGAGCTCGATGTCGAGTCCGAGGCCCGGCAGCGAATCGATGAGCGCCGCGACCTTGGGCGCCTGGACGTTCAGGATGTTGGCGAAGTACTTGCGCGCCTCCTCTTCGAGGACGCTCCCGTCGTACTCGTCGGCCCAGAGCTTGCTGCCGGCGAGGTGCATGCCGAAGGCGTCCTGCGAGAAGAGCGCCTTGTCGAGGTCGTAGTAGCTGACCATGCTGTCCGGCCAGTGGAGCATCTTGGTGTCGACGAAGGCGAGCTTGCCCTTGCCGAGCGAGATGGCGTCGCCGGTCTTGACGGCCGTCGCGTCGATGCCGTAGTAAGCCTTGAGGGTCTTCGCGCCGGCGACCGAGGCGAAGAGCTTTTCGGGCTTCACGGCCTCGAGGATGCGCGGCAGCGCCCCGGAGTGGTCGGGTTCGGAGTGGTTCGAGACGACGTAGTCGATCTTTTCTGGATCGACCACCGAGGCGATGCGCGCGAGCAGATCCTCCGCGAAGGGCCCCTTCACCGTGTCGATCAGCGTGATCTTCTCGTCGATCACGAGGAACGCGTTGTAGGTCGAGCCGCGCCCCGTGAGATAGCCGTGAAAGTTCCGCACGTTCCAGTCGATCGCGCCGACCGCGTAAATGTGCGGAGCGACCTGTATCGCCTTGAGATTTCTCTTCATGATGTTTTTTTCTCCCCCGCGGGTGTTGTTGACGATATATCAATATAACACGACTTTCCCCCGGCGCAACCGTGGAGAGCGGCTTTTTGCGCCTTTTTGCGGAAAATGGGAACCGGCCGCGACCGTCGCGGGTATCCGCGAGTTCTTCCCCGGTTGCAAAACGGCGGGGGTGATGTTAAATTATGATATCGCATATGCTTCATCGATTTATGGAAAGCCGGGAGATGCCATCATGTCGTTCAAAAAACTCTTCATCGTCTTCGCCGTTCTGGCTTTGTCGGCCGGTTCCCTGACCGGCTGCGGGAAGCTGCCGCCGAGCAGAAAACGCATCGCCGCCGACGAGAAACTCGGGATAAAGTTCAGCGCCGACCGGCGGACGCTGCTGAAGTACAACAGTCAGCTGACGGATGAATCGTACTCCATCCCGAGCGGCGTGACGGCCATCGGCGACGGCGCCTTCGAGGGGTGTCGGCTGACCTCGGTGGAGATACCGTCGGGGGTCGGGACCATCGGTAAAAACGCGTTCGCGCGGTGCCGGAATCTGAAGAGTGTGACGATCCCCTCCGGCGTGGAGGCCGTCGGCGACAATGCCTTTTCGAAGTGCGAAAATCTGGAAGAGGTGACGATCCAGGCGTGGGAGAGAAGCTTCGGGTCGGGGGCGCTCCGGGATTCCAAAATGGCGCGCGTAACGGTCCCGACGACCGCGACGGCCGTCGGTAGTGGAGCGTTCGAGGGGTGTGTCAACCTGAAGAGCGTGACGATGAGATCCGGCGTGACGGCCATCGGCGACAATGCGTTCGGCAACTGTCGGCGTCTCAAGAGCGTGACGATCCCGTCGACCGTGAGCGCCATCGGCAGCGGGGCGTTTTCGAGATGCGAAGACCTGACGGAGGTGACGATCTCCACCGGCGTGTCCGAAGTCAAAGGGGGCACGTTCTACGGGTGCGTGAACCTCGAGAGCGTGACGATCCCGAGCGGCGTGAAGAAGATCGGCGAGCAGGCGTTCTACGGATGCGCGAACCTCCGGAGCGTGACGATCCCGTCGAGCGTGAGCGTCATCGGCCAGGAGGCGTTCGCGTATTGCAAAAAACTGACGGACGCGACGATCTCCTCCGGGGGGACGACCATCAGCTGGAGGGCGTTCGCCGGGTGCCCCTGCGAGAAGTCGGTGGCAAAGCAGTTCCCGAAATACGCGCGCTACTGAGGCCCGCCCGCGGGGACTGAACAAGCCGGCGATCCGCCTCGCTCCGGGCGCCGAACTCCCTGCGCGGCGGCGGGTTCCCGCACCTCAAAGTTGGACAAACCGCCGTCTTTATGCTATATTATATACAATGACGCGCGCCCTTGGGGGCGAAGACGCATCCGGCGGTTTGGCGCCGGCGGGGAATACTGAAATATGAAAATACTGCTTGTGAACGGACCGAACATGGGGCGGCTGGGCAAACGCGAGCCGGGTATCTACGGCACGCGTACCTTGGGCGAGATCGTCGCCGACCTCCGCAAGGCGGCGGAATCGCGCGGCGCCGAGCTGGTCGACTACCAGTCGGACATCGAGGGCGAACTCGTGCGCCGCATCGGTCAGGCGCAGGACGAGGGTTTTTCCGGCATCATCATCAACCCCGGCGCCTACACCCACACCTCGGTGGCGCTGCGCGACGCGCTGGCGGCGGCGGGCGTCCCGGCGGTCGAAGTGCACTTGAGCAACGTTTCCGGACGCGAGGAGTTCCGGAAAGTCCTCATCACCACCCCGGTCTGCCGCGGCATGATCTGCGGGATGGGAGAAACCGGTTATACTCTGGCGCTCGACGCGTTCTGCGGCGGCGCCGTTCGATAGGGGATCTGGTCATGACAAGAAAAGACAACACCAACCGGAGCAAAAATATGCAAATCGAAGAGATCCGGGCCTTCGCCGAACTGATGTGCGAATACGGGCTTACCGAGTTCAAGATCGAACAGGACGGGTGTAACCTGAGCCTTGCCCGCGCCGGAGTTCCGGCGGCGGCGGTCCCGGTCCCGGCCGCTCCGGTCCCGGCGGCTTCGGCTCCGGCCGCTCCGGCCCCCGAACCCGAGGCTCCGCAGGAGGCGATCGAATCCCCGCTCGTCGGCACCTTCTACCGCGCCGCCTCTCCGGACGCCAAGCCCTTCGTCGAGATCGGCGACCGCGTCACCCCCGACACCACCGTCGGCATCATCGAAGCGATGAAGGTCATGAACGAAGTCAAGGCCGAGAAGTCCGGCGTGATCAAGGAAGTGCTGGTCGACAACGGCGACCCGGTCGAGTACGGTCAGAAACTCTTCGTCATCGGCTGACGACATCGCGGAGGCTCCACGAATGTTCCATAAAATCCTGATCGCCAACCGCGGCGAGATCGCCGTGCGGATTATTCGCGCCTGCCGCGAAATGGATATCCGCTCGGTCCTGGTCTACTCGCAGGCCGATGCCGACAGCATGGCGGTGCGTCTTGCCGACGAAGCCGTCTGCATCGGTCCCGCGCGCTCGGCGCAAAGCTATCTGTGCATCGACCGGATCCTGTCGGTCGCGGCGCTCTGCGACGTTTCCGCCATCCATCCGGGGTACGGCTTCCTCTCGGAGAACGCCTACTTCGCCGAAGCCTGCCGCAAGCACGGCATCGTCTTCATCGGTCCTTCGCCCGAAGCGATGCGCGCCCTCGGCGACAAGGCCGCCGCGCGCGAGACCATGCGCAAGGCGGGCGTGCCGATCACTCCGGGCGGCGACGGCGTCATCCGCGACGAACAGGATGCCGTCGCCACCGCGCGCAAGCTCGGATATCCCGTGATCATCAAGGCCGTCGCCGGCGGCGGCGGCCGCGGCATGCGCATCGTCCACAACGACGCCAGTCTGCTCCAGGGCTACTACGCCGCCAAGGCCGAGGCCGAAAGCGCCTTCGCCAACGGCGACCTCTATATGGAAAAGTTTCTGGTCAACCCGCGCCACATCGAGGTGCAGATACTCGCCGACAACTACGGCAACGTGATCCACCTCGGCGAGCGCGACTGCAGCGTCCAGCGCCGCAACCAGAAGCTGATCGAGGAGTGCCCCTCGCCGGCGATCACCCCCAAGCTGCGCGACAAGATCGGCACCGCCGCGGTCAAGGCCGCCAAGGCGGCGAACTACACCAGCGCCGGGACGATCGAATTCCTCTACGACGCCGAGGGCAACTTCTATTTCATGGAGATGAACACCCGCATCCAGGTCGAGCACCCGATCTCCGAGCAGGTCTCCGGGGTCGATCTGGTCAAGGAACAGATCCGCATCGCAGCCGGCGAAAAGCTGGCGTACCGCCAGAAGGACATCGTCCTGCGCGGCCACGCCATCGAATGCCGGATCAACGCCGAGGATCCCGAACGCGAATTCGCCCCCTCCCCGGGGAAGATCTCGCTCTTCGTTCCCGCCGGCGGACCGCAGGTGCGCATGGATACCCACGTCTACACCGGCTACACCGTGCCCCCGTACTACGACAGTCTGCTCGGCAAGCTGATCGCCTGGGGCCGCGACCGCGCCGAAGCGCTCGCCGTCTGCCGCCGCGCGCTGGATGAAATGGTGGTCGAGGGCGTCAAGACCACCATCCCGTTCCAGAAACGGATCATCGCGCACAAGAACTTCGCGGTCGGCAAGTACGACACCGGCTTCGTCGAGCGGCTGATGCAGGACATCCGCAACGCGAAGAAAAAGAAGTCCTCGTGAGCCGGATCCGGATCCGTCCGGCGTCGATCGGCGGCGGAGAACTGCGGAAATGAAGATCATCCTCGCCTCGCAGTCGCCGCGCCGCCGGGAACTCCTGGCGCGTCTGCCGTACCCCTTCGAGGTGCGCACTTTCCCCACGCGGGAGTTCGCGGACGGCGAACTTGCCCCCGACGAGCTGCCGCTATGCAATGCCGAGGCCAAGGCGCGGGCCGTCGCCGAACGCTTCCCCGATCTTCCGGTCGTCGGCGCCGACACGGTGATCGTCTTCGACGGGCGCATCATCGGCAAACCGCGCGACCTGGAAGACGCTTTTCGCACGCTTTCCGCACTTTCCGGGCGCACCCACGAAGTCGTGACCGGCGTGGCGCTGCTGCGGGGCCGCGACGGCTTCCGCCGCGTGTGGAGCACCCGCACGTGCGTGACCTTCAAGTCTCTCGACCCCGCCACGATCGGGGAATACCTGCGTCTGGTCGACGTACTGGACAAGGCCGGCTCTTACGCGATTCAGGAACACGGCGACATGCTGATCGACCATGTGGACGGCGATGCGGACAACGTCGTCGGGCTGCCGCTTGCGCGTCTCGGTGCCGAATTGGCCGCCCTCGCCGCCGGCGATCCGCGCCGCCGGTCCGCCGCCGCGCGGCGCTGAGGGTGGAAACGCAACTTGCCGGAATTTCAAGTCCGCGATCAAAAATTTTCGCAAAATTTTTCCCGAAAAAACCCGCGTTTCCGATTTGCTTTAACTGCAAAAGTAAGCTAAATTGTATAGTGTTGCGCCGCAGGCAAACGACGGCGGGGTTGTTAATAACTTGTCAATAACTTCTGCACAAAATGGCGATTTTCGTCGTAAGTGCGGGTCATTGAGCAGTAACGGCGAAACTTATGCCGAAAATACCCTCCGATCCGCCGGTCGGCGTTTGAGGTGAAAACGGCATTTTGAGCTCAGAATACGGCGGATCGCCGGGTTTTCGAGCGGTCGACCGAGGTGCCGCCGCCAGCGCCTTTTCGGGGCGCCGAAAGCGGCAAAAAGCGTGTAAGTTATTGCAATTTACTGTGACTATGCCCGGCTTGTTAATAACTGGCGGGCTCCGGATCGCGGCGCCGCCGCGGCCGGAAAGGTTTTTTGCCGGGCGGTGTTGACAATCGGCGCATGGCAGAGCATATTATGAAAACGGCACTGCCGAAACGGATATTTCGATCGGAGAAGGTCGGTAAGACGGTCTCCGCGAAGGGGGCGTTTGCGTGTCTCCAGTGTCCGCGCAGGGCAGAGTGAAACTATGGCCGGGGCTTCGGGGCCCCGGGGTGTGAAGGTAAAAATGGTGCAAGGTGGGGAAAAGGCCGGGCGGGTCTGGGCGAAAGCCGTGGAACGCCTGCGGAAACAGAGCGAGACCCTTTATCGCAACTGGCTCTCGCGCATGGTGCCGTTGAGCGTCGCCGACGGGGTGTTGACCGTCGGCGTCGACAACGACTTCATCTGCCGTTTCCTCATGGAGCACTACCAGGACCTCTTCGAGGAGGCGCTCGACGGCGTCGACGGCGAAAGCTTCTCCATCCGGCTCGAACCGGGCTACAGCCAGGAGCCGCCGCAGGAAACGCCGGAGACCGTTCCCGCCGTTCCGGCGAAGGCTCCGGCGCCCGCGCGTCCGCGGCTTTCCTCCGACGCCAACGAATACACCTTCGCCAACTTCATCGTCGGCGAGGAAAATCGCCACGCCTTCGCCGCCGCGCTCGCCGCCGCGGAGGAACCGGGGTTGTACAATCCGCTCTTTCTCTACGGCACCAACGGCGTCGGCAAGACCCATCTGCTCCACGCCGTCGCGGCCAAACTGCGCAGCGCCAATCCGGGGCTGGTGATCCGCAACACCACCTGCGACGAGCTTCTGAACGACTTCTACGATCTGTTGATGCAGAAACGCAGTCTGTCGGCGTTCCGCTCGTCGGTGCGCGACGTGGACGTGCTGCTCGTCGACGACGTCCACCGCCTCGCGCAGAAACACCAGATGCAGGAGGAGTTCTTCAACCTCTTCAACATACTGTACCGTCAGCATAAGCAGATCATTCTGACCAGCGACCGCCAGCCCTGCGAGATCAGCGACATCGACAAGCGGCTGAGCACGCGCTTCGAGTCGGGGATGATCTCCGAAGTCGGCATGCCCGAGTTCGAGGCGCGGCTGGCGATGCTTCGGCTGTGGCAGAGCAAGATGCTCACTGCCAATCCGCTGGCGGACGAGTTCCTGGAGTTCCTCGCCGCGAACATCTCCTCCAGCGTACGGCGGCTCAAATCCTCGTACTACCGGCTGGCGACCTATTCGTCGTTCCACGGCGGCAGTCTGACCCTCGATCTCGCCGAGGAGTTGCTCCACGCCCAGCTCGCCGAGGAGAGCGCTTCGCGCTTCGTTTCCATCGAAAGCGTCCAGCGCGCGGTGGCGAACCAGTTCAGCATCAGCATCGCCGACATGCTGGGCAAGAAAAAGGTGCGCAACATCGCCGAGCCGCGCATGATCGCCATGTATCTGAGCCGTCGCCTGACCGGGCGTTCCTCGACCGAGGTCGGGCAGGCCTTCGGGCGCAACCACGCCACCGTGCTCCACGCCGAAAAGCAGATCCCTGCGCTCTGCCGTGAAAACGACGCCATGCGCCGGGTGATCTCGCAGCTGGAGCGCCAGCTCAAACACTGAGCATTTTCCCCGCCTCCCGTTTTGCCGAAGGGGCTTTGGGCTCCGGAGGATTCGGTTTGTTCCCGACACGCCCGCCGCGCGGGACGAAAACACCCCGGACGTCGCGTTTTGCGACCTCCGGGGCGTGAGCGTGCCGTAAATTTTTCCGGTTCCGTCAGCGGCGGCGGCGACGGCGTTTCGCGGGCTCGAGCTCGCCTCTGATCCGGCGTGCCGACTCCTCGAAGCCGGTGAAGTATTCGGCCCCCTTCGGTCTGGTGTAGACGATGGTGAACTTCGGCGCGTCCCAGAGCTTTCCGTCCGGGATGGTGAAGACGCGCACCCGGTCGCCGTGCCGGCGGCTGCCGGAGACGCTCGCCACCTCCGTCACCACGCCGACGAATTCGCCGCCCTTGGTGAGGATCAGATCGCCCGGTTCCGCCCGCAGTTCGCTGCGCGAGCCGGCGTTGCGGATGAAAAGGTCGCCGGAAATGTCGGTGCTGCACCTTTCGCCCAGCGCCGCGTACTCGCTGCCGGGTGATCCGGCCTTGACGAGGAAGAGATCGCCCACACCGCGCTCGCGCAGCTCACCGGAGGTCAATAGTTGCAGCGGCCGGCGTCCGGGTATCTTGATCGGCACCGCTGCCAGCCGGGGCTCCCGGTCCGCCAGCAGCACCGGTCCTTTGATCGGGAGCGCCGCCGCGCGTTTGTCGCCGGGGATGGAGACCGAAATCGCCACCTGTTTTACGTCACTGAACATCAGTGAGTTGTGGTCGGGGTCGCCGAGGAACTGGTTCGTATGGCCGACGAGGAAGGTCCGGCCGCCGATCTCGACGAGCGGCAGATAGTAGGTGCCGCCGCCGCGCTGTTCCCGGCCCAGCATCAGCGCTTCGCGGATGTCGACCGTCAGCTTGACCGCCCCGTCGCCGTAGCACTGCAGCAGCCGGTTCCGGAGCTTTTTGTTCGCTTCGTCCAGCTGTTTCCGCGTGGTTTCGATCGTCCGGTTCTTATCCGCGATCTGGCGGTCCTTTTCGCGGGCCGCGGTCTCCGCCTTGGCCGACGCGATCTTCTCCTTTTCCAATTCCCGGCGCGTCTGGCGGCTTTCGGCGATCGCGCCCTTGACCTGCGCCTTGAGATCCCGGTTGGTTGCCTGCAGTCCCTCGAGCTCGAGTTCGAGCACCCGCGTCCGCTTGTCGGCGGCGGCCAGCCGGTCCTTGAGTTTCGCTCCCTCCTTCTCGCTCTGGTTCAGTTCGCGCTTCGCGGCGTAGTACATGGCCTTGTTGCGCTCGACGTCGGCTTGGGCGCGCGCGTTTCTGGCGTTGATGTTCCGCAGCGCTTCTTTCGTTCTGGCGAGGTCGTCGCGGGTGCCTTTTTCCCTGGCTTCGGCGGCTTCGCGTTTGCTGTCGGCAAGCTCCCGGCGGGTCTTTTCGTCGCTCAGCGCCTTTTCGGCGCGGCGCAGTTCTTCGCCCGACTTCGCCAGCTTGCGGCTGACCTCCGCGTTCTGGCTCGCCAGCTCGGCGTTGCTGCGGCTGAGGTTGGCGTTGATCTGCGCCGCCGACTGCAGCATGTCTTGCGAGCTTTTGCGCAGGTCGCGCAGCTCTTTTTCGCGGTCGGAGAGGTCCTTGGAGTTTTCGTTCCGTTCCATCTCGGCCTGCAGCCGCCTGCGGAGCTCGGCCTCCAGCCGCTGCTGAAGTTGTTTAGCCGTCAGTTTGGCGAGGTCCTTGTTGTCCGCGCTTGCCCGCAGCATTTCGGCGTCGCGGCGCAGCGCGATGATCTGTTGCGCCAGTTCGCGGAGTTTCTGCGCCTGTTCCGGAGAGGCGCCGCCGTTCTTACGGGCGGCTTCGCGCAGGAGTTCCCGCATGCGCTCCAGTTGGGCGAGGCTTTCGTTCATTTCGGCGAGCAGCACCCGGGTGGTCTGTTCGTCCAGACCGACGCCCGTGCCGCCGGTGTGCGCCGGCACCATGCCGGTCATCATCGACAGCATCGCCGAGACCAGAAAGTCGCAGATGACGATCAGAATGGCCCGGTTCACTTGTCGCCTCCCTCCTTTTCAGCGATCAGCTTCTTGCGGAAGGGGTACTGCAGCGTCAGCCGCAGCAGCAGACTGAAGATGATGCCGATCAGCGTCGAACTGTAGGCGATCAGCCGGCTCGACTGCGGCGAGAAGGTCATCACCAGAAACGCCGACACCGTGCCGAACAACCCGACGTAGAGCGGGATGTCGAAGAAGACTTCGGCGTTTTCCAGCTGCTTGAGCTTCATGGCGGCGGTATCGCCGCTCGAACGGATCCCCAGCACGACGTACGCCCCGGTGATCAGCGCGATGAACTGGAGCACCGTGATCACCGCGAAGATGTACATCGAGATCAGTGCCGTGGTGCGGCTGCGCGCCGCCAGCGCGGCCTCGGCTTCCGGACCGGCTTCGACGACGACGCTCTCGGTATCCGCGGCGGAGAACGCCGACCGGATCGCGGCCGATCGGTTGAATCCGTAGTGCAGAAGCACTATGAACGCCGCCCCGATGATCAGCACCAGCAGTATCGTCAGCCAGAATTTACCGCGTTTCGTCATTTTCGCAAGACTCCCATGTTGTATTCGCTTTTTTCGGTTTTCGTGATCCGTGCCGGCGCGGTGCGCCGGAGTTTTTTCGTCTCCGGCCGCCGGAATATCCAGACACCTTTAAGATACGCTGCAAAACGCATATAGTCAAGTAACGCTGAAGATTTTTTCCGACCCGCCCGCACGGCAGCGGAGGGATCAAACCGCACGGTGTTTGAAAATCACAGAATTTTGAAATATTTTCACAATAATCTGTTTGAAACCCACGCCTCGCGCGACTATATTATAAAAGATCGATCAATCAAACCTTGGGGCAGGTTATGAAGGAGCGCCGCGAAGCGATCCGCAAATTCATCGAGGAGCACGGGGAAGTCTCCATCGGCGAGCTCGCCGAAGCATTCGGCAAATGGTCGGAAATGACCATCCGCCGCGACTTGGATTACCTCTCGGGCGAGCGTTCCATCATACTCACCCGCGGCGGCGCGCGCTATCTGCCCGGCCGCTACGGCCTCAGCGAAGACATCTACAGCGAACGCGAACAGCGCAACCCCCAGTCCAAACAGCGTCTCGCCGAAAAGGCGCTGACGCTCTTCGAGCCCGGCAAGGGCATCTTCATCGACGCGGGCACGACCGCGATGGTGCTGGCGCGGAGACTGCCGGACGAAAACATGGTGGTCGTCACGAGCGCCCCCAACATCGCGCTCGAGATCGCCACGCGCAAGGCGCGCCCCGCGGTGGTCATGCTCGGCGGAACGCTGGCGCGCAACACCATTTCGGTATCCAACCCCGGCGTCGAGACCCAGCTGGCGGAGCTGAACATCGACACCGCGTTCATGTCGACGAGCGGCTTCGACGAAACGGCGGGTTTCTCGGTCGGGCACCAGCTGGACGCTCTCTTGAAGCGCGCGGTGATCAAGCGGGCGCGCCGGGTGGTGATGCTGGTCGATTCGAGCAAGATGGGCGCGATGATGACCTTCACCTTCGCGCATCTGAACGACATCGACGTGCTGGTGACGGACGACGACTTCCCCGTAGAACTTGAAAAACGGCTTGCGGGAAAGGTGAAGATCATTTGAGGCTCCGCCTCAAATGATCAATGATGAATGATGAGAGATGAAAGATGAAATGGCACTTCCTCCTCCGCCGAGGCTGCGGAGGACAGGGACGCGCACGCGGGCGACCGACAGAAAACAAGCGCGGTAGGACAGGTAGGACAAGTAAGACAATTAGGACGGATGTGAAAATAAATTAGCGGGCGCGCGACGCCGGAAATATTGCAACCGCAAATTTACGAGACGGTAAAAACAACCACAAACATATAATTTTCAACATTTTTTGCGAAGCATCGGCGATGGATGCCGCATTTTGCGGGAGGAGCCGCGAGGGAGTGTACCTCGGTACTCGACCGAGCGCACGACGACCAGCAAGGCACGGCAGGCGCGTCGAGGCAAAGCAAAAAAACAACTCTAGGGAGTAAAAAAATGGCTACGATTGTGCAGATGCCGCAGATGGGCGTATCCGACGAGAGCGCGTTGTTGGCGGAGTGGCTCGTCCAGGAGGGCGAGGCGGTGAAGGTCGGTCAGGCGCTCTTCTCGCAGGAGACCGGCAAGTCGAGTTTCGAGTGCCTCGCCGAAGTTGAAGGCACGCTGTTGAAGCAGCTCGTTCCGGCGGGCGAGGAAGTCGCGGTGGGCACTCCGGTCGCGGTGATCGGCAAGCCGGGCGAGAAGTTCGACGTGCCCGGCGGCGCGGCTCCGGCGGCGGCTCCGGCGGCCGAAGAAAAGAAGGCCGAGGCTCCGAAGGCGGAAGCGGCGGCTCCGGCTGCCGCTCCTGCCCCGACGGCTGCTCCGGCTGCGGCGGGCGACCACCTGAATGCTTCGCCGCGCGCGAAGAATTTGGCGGCGGATCTGGGCGTGGACGTGGCGCAGGCGACGCCGACCGGCCCCGAGGGGCGGATCATCGAGCGCGACGTGAAGGCGCTCGCGGCGAACGGCGCGGCGGCGGCCCCGAAGGCGGCGGAAGCTCCGAAAGCGGCTGCTCCGGCGGCTGCTCCGAGCGCCGCGGCTTACGAAGATCAGCCGATCACCCGCATTCGCAAGGTCATCGCCGAGAACATGCACAGCTCGCTTGCCACCATGGCGCAGCTGACTTTGAACCGCACTTTCGACGCGACGGCGATCATCGAGCTGCGCAAGCGGATGAAGGCGAGCGAGGGCTACGGCCTCGAGAAGGTCACCATCAACGACTTCATTCTGCTCGCGGTGGCGCGCACGCTGCCCGAGTTTCCGGACATCAACGCGAATTTCCTCGACGGCAAGACGATGCGTCGTTTCAGCCACGCGCAGCTGGGTTGCGCGGTCGACACTCCGCGCGGACTGCTGGTGCCGGTGATGCCCGACGCCGACAAGATGTCGCTGCGCGCGATCTCGCAGTGGGTCAAGGCGAAAGCGGCGGCGTGCAAGGACGGCACGATTACCCCGGCGGAACTTTCCGGCGGCAGCTTCACCGTGAGCAACCTCGGCGCGCAGGGCGTCGAGAGCTTCACGCCGATCATCAACCCGCCGCAGACGGCGATCCTGGGCGTCTGCGGACTGACGCTGCGTCCGCGCGAGACGGCGGACGGCGAAGTCGAATTCTATCAGGCGATGGGTTTGTCGCTCACCTTCGACCACCGCGTGGTGGACGGTGCTCCGGCGGCGAAGTTCCTCAAGGTGCTCGCCGAGCGGCTCGAGAACATCGAGTTCCTGATGGCCATGTGATCCAACATAAAGGAATAAGGATATGGTTTACGACGTACTCATCATCGGCGGCGGCCCCGCCGGATACCGCGCGGCGGAACGCGCCGGTCACAAGAAGCTCACAGTCGCGCTCTTCGAGGAGCGCGCGCTGGGCGGCACCTGCCTCAACGAGGGCTGCGTCCCGACCAAGACGCTGCTCTACTCGGCGAAGCTCTACGACTACGCCAAGGGCGGCGCTGAGCACTACGGCGTCAAGAGCGAAAAGGCGTCGATCGACCACGCGGCGGTCATCGCCCGCAAGGACAAGGTCGTCAAGATGCTGGTTTCGGGCGTCGCGATGCAGATGAAGGGCGCGAAGGTCAAGGTCGTCAACGCGGCGGCGAAGGTAGCCGGCAAGAGCGAGAACGGCTTCGTGGTCGAAGCGGGCGGCGAGAAGTACGAAGGCAAAAAACTCATCATCGCCTCCGGTTCGGTCGCGGCGGTGCCGCCCATTCCGGGCCTCAAGGAAGCGGTCGCTTCGGGCGACGCTGTGACCAACCGCGAAGTGCTGGCGTTGACCAAGGCCCCCAAGAAGCTGATCGTTCTCGGCGGCGGCGTGATCGGTCTCGAGATGGCGAGCTACTTCAATTCGATCGGCACCGACGTGACGGTGGTCGAGATGCTCGACCGCATCGGCGGCCCGACCGACATCGACATGTCCAAGATGGTTCAGGACCTCTACGCCAAGCGCGGCGTCAAGTTCATGCTCGGCACCAAGGCGACGGCGGTCAAGGGCAGCACCCTCGAAGTCGAGAACGCGCAGGGCAAGAGCACGCTCAAGGCGGATAAGATCCTCGTCGCCATCGGCCGCAGGGCCAACACGATGGGGCTCAACCTCGAATCGATCGGCGTCAACACCGAGCGCGGGGCGATCCCGACCGACGACGAGATGAAGACCAACGTGCCGGGCGTCTTCGCCATCGGCGACGTGAACGGCAAGTCGATGCTCGCCCACACCGCGTACCGCGAGGGCGAAGTGGCGGTCAACGTGATCGCGGGCGAGAAGGACCGCATGAGTTACTCCGCGATCCCGGCCGTGATCTACACCAACCCCGAAGTTTCCAGCGTCGGCGAGACCGAGGAGACCGCGAAGGCCAAAGGCATCAAGGCCAAGGTCGTGCAGCTGCCGCTGGCGTTCTCGGGCCGGTACATCGCCGAAAACGAGGGCGGTCAGGGCTTCGTGAAGCTGATCCTCGACGCCGACGGCACGATCATCGGCGCGTGCGCGATCGGCAATCCGTCGAGCGAGATCATCTTCGGGCTCGCGATCGCGGTCGAAAAGAAGATGAACTGCAAGAGCCTCTCGAAGGTGGTCTTCCCGCACCCGACGGTGGGCGAAGTCTTCCGCGACGCGGTGCTCGGCCAGATCTGAAGCAAAGGCGAACCAAACCCGTAACACATAAGGAACAGGAAAAAGAAAAATGCCTAAGTGTCAATTCATCGATCCGAAACAGGTCAGAAAACCCGGCAAGGTAGAGCTGGGGACGATCGTGATGAACCAGTACAAGAAGAGCTTCGCCGAAGAAAAGAAGCTCTTCAGCAAGGCCGATCTGCTCGGCATCTATCAGGACATGCAGTACATTCGCGAGTTCGAGACGATGCTTTTCAGCGTCCGTACCGCGAAGCACTACAACGGCGTCGACTACCTCTATACCGGCCCGGCGCACCTCTACACCGGTCAGGAGGCCCAGGCGGTCGGCATGGCGTACACTCTGACCCATGACGACGTGATCTTCGGCAGCCACCGCAGCCACGGCGAAGTGCTCGCCAAGGGCTTCAACGCCATCCGCAACCTGCCCGAAAAAGAACTCGAAAAGATCATGAAGGAGTTCTACGACGGCGCGCTGTTGAAGGTGGTCGAGAAGCAGAACAAGTCGGGCAAGATCCGCGACCTCGCGATCGACTTCCTGCTCTACGGCTTCATGGCGGAGCTCTTCGGCCGCGAAAACGGCTTCACCCGCGGGTTGGGCAACTCGATGCACGTCTTCTTCCTGCCCTTCGGCATCTATCCCAACAACGCGATCGTCGGCGGCTCGGCGGGCATCTCGGCGGGCGCGGCGCTCTACAAGAAGGTCAACCGCAAGCCGGGTCTGGTCGTTTGCAACGTCGGCGACGGTTCGATGGGCCGCGGTCCCGTGTGGGAAGCCTTGAACTTCGCGTCGATGGACCAGTACTTCCAGCTGTGGGAGAAGGATTTCAAGGGCGGTCTGCCGCTGATCTTCCACTGCATCAACAACGGCTACGGCATGGGCGGCCAGACCCGCGGCGAGACGA
>Ga0310696_10004273_pt1 | contig 17582 bp, 20 predicted proteins | sample AusTroGonzalo_MG_4_FD_203885 | JGI IMG/M metagenome (GOLD analysis project Ga0310696, IMG submission 203885) | Bovine rumen microbial communities from tropical cattle in Woodstock, Queensland, Australia - Gonzalo_02 (v2) (version 2) | ecosystem: Host-associated > Mammals > Digestive system >...
GAGGATAAGAGTGTGCAACCTGTCACGACACCCAAACCTTGCCAAGATTCGAGACCTGTTTCTTATAGGCTGCTGGACGGGGCTTCGTTTCTCAGATGTTATAAGATTGAGAAGTGAGCACGTCGGCGAAACCATGATTACTATTCGTCAGCAAAAGACCGACAACGACGTGAAGATTCCCATACACCCAGTTTTCAGACAAATCTGGAACAAATACGGTGGGCAGCTTCCTCTCATTATCTCTAATCAGAAATTCAACGACCACATCAAAGATGTCTGTAAGGCCGCACGTCTAAGGGAAAAGGTGTTGAAGAGCATCACCAAGGGCGGCAAGCGAAGAACAACGTCTTACGAGAAATGGCAGCTTGTCAGTTCCCACACGGCACGACGCAGCTTTGCAACGAACCTATACCGTCAGGGCTTTCCATCCATCGGCATAATGTCAATTACGGGCCATAAGACAGAGACGGCTTTTTTGAAATACATCAAGGTCGGCAAGGAGGAACATGCCGAAATGCTGATGAAGCACTGGCAGAAGCTGTCTGAATAATCTATATAAATAAGGTACGGTAATTCGGAATATTATTCGTATCTTTGCACTCGACTTTTAATATTTTTTGCCGTAGCGACGGCACAACAGCCCTATCTCATCAAGGAGGTGGGGCTTTTTCATGACCAGAGTCCAAATGTTAAAAGGTTACTTAATTTTGTTCGATGATTGAACAAAAACCGCATCCATTTGTTAAATTTTTGGTACTTTGTATATAGCTAATGGAATATATAAAACCGCCATTCTGTAAAATCTCATAACTATTTGATTTATAGGTTTTTACAAAGATATAAATTTAAATATTTTTAAGATAAATATTTGCGCATATTTATATGATGATACGAAATAATTTGTTATTTTGCACGCAGAAAATAATTAAAAATAGAAATTATGGATAACAGTGTAATTCTTCAAAACGTAACGTTGGCCGACATTGAGGCAGTGGTTAGCCGAGCCGTCAAGAAAGAGGTTTCAGCGTTCCTCTCTGGATTAAAGCAGCCAGAAGTCAAGCCGTCGGCATTGGTGCCAAGGAAAGAGGCCGCGAGCCGTCTTAACGTGAGTCTGACCACGCTCGACAATTGGGCAAAGGCTGGTATTGTTCATCGCATATGTAAAGGTGGACGTATTTACTACGATACAGCAGATTTGAATAGATGATTACGACATGAGAAAGAAAAGAATGTTCGAGAGGAAACCATTTGTTGCACCAGATGGGTATCTCACAAGAAAGGAAGCAATTGCATTTCTCGGTATTAGCCAAATGACTGTATATGTTTGGGAACAGAGAGGCTTACTCCATCCTGAGCGTATTGGTAGTTATGCTATTTACCCAATAGATGAATTAGAGCAACTACGCGAAACGAAAAAGGGGTAATCAAAAGTATCGGGATAACAATGAATAAAGAGATTTTTTACAATGCACCAATAGGACTGTATCGAGGATTCCTTGATAACGACGAATCGCGACAGAGAGTTCTAAATGACGTTCTTGACTATGCTGCCTATATTGAGTACCTAAGCATCAAAGGATGCAAGAATGAAGAAGAACGCTGGAATAAAGTGCGAGAAAACCTGTCCTTTACGGGCGGAGAAAATGAAACTATACGTCAACGAGGAGAAAACTTTTGGAAACAGCATTCTAAAGAACCCCACTTTTCATTGAATAGTAAGATATACTGGAAATTTCGTGACGCATACAACTCGGATGAAGAATGCGTTCTGCTGCTGGCATATCTTGCGCTTAAATCGATATGTGGAAAAAAGCGTTGGGCCAAGACCACGAACGCCATGTGGCTGTCACGAATCGACGGGAAAAATAGGCCAGAGTGGAAAACCGTAAAAGGGGAGAAGCAACTACAACTTTCAAAACCTATCGCCAAATATAAAACGAATTATGGTGTACGCAGAATCCGCGCCCTTCTTTTTGAGTGCTATGGTGTCAGTTTCTACACCAAGCATGTCCGAGGCTTCTGTTTCTCCACTACACTTGGGATGAACGAGCTGTTAATGGCTATCCGTAGTGAGCAGAGCGAGAGCAAACGTCTTGACGACAAGTTAAAGGCCGCAATGATGGCAGCGGAAAATACTGTAAACAAGGAAGTTAAAAACGTAGCAATATAAATGTCACATTATGGAAAGATTAACACCACATAACAGCCACATTTTCGCCACCTTAAATAGGACGCCACATTCTGCGCAACATTCGCGCCATACTTTTCGCCATATTTTTCGCCACATTTTTCGCCACCTAAAATATAAAGATAAATAAAAGATAATATAAGGATAAATAATGGTGTACTGACGTACACGTCGGTTTTTCACAAAACACGACTTTCGTCTGTCAAAAGGATATTGAATAATGAGAATAAAGGTTACATATCAGGAGGGCTTCGTCATTGAGGTCGGTGAGCAGCGAATAACTGTTCCAAGTCCTTATATGGCTCGGCTTGTCAGCGTCATTGAGTCAGCTTATCAAGAGCGGAAATTACAGAACGCTAAAGAGCGGGCAGATGCAGCCAAAGCAATGATAATCAAAGCCGGACACCCAGACGTATTGCCGTTTGTTGAGGAAAAGCCTTTCAAGCACGTAAGGGTCAGACCAGATCCACCACCAGAGCCGCAGCAGGATAAGGTCGAGCCGACCATTTCATCACAAGAGTTTCAGTAAAATATAAAAACGACGAAATACGACAATCCCTATGGAAGAAGAAAAAAGGCTTTTAATTGCCGAAATTGACCGATTAATAAAAGAGAGGGAAAAAATAAATATGCGTTCGCAAATTTTTACAGAGGTAATCTCTCACCTCCGTTCACGAATTTCTAAGAACGAGGCACGCAAGGCTGAAATACACCATGAAGTCCTTGATTTAAGAGCAAGGGTTCTGGCGTGGGAAGCTGTAAGTAAGGATAACAAAAAAGATTGATTATGGATATAAACGAGATTTTTGCTGGCCAAGACGTCAGCACCATTATTACAGAGTTGAAGAAGCGTTCTAACAGTGTCCCTGAATGGGGCGAGCTGCTGAAAGACTATGAGCCGGAATATCACAAAATCACTACGGATAAGCAAGGCCGAAAAGACAAGATTCATACGGACGGAACAGTAGATAAAGCTGCACGTATCAGTCTCGGCTTGGAGAAGCTGCTGGTCAAGCGCATGACGGAGTTTACGTTTTCTATTCCCGTCAAGCGCATCTACAGCACCGCCAACGAGACGCAGGAAGCTATCGCCAAGGCCATTGAAGCTATCTATAAAAACGCCCATATCAATTCTGAGAACATCAAGCGTGGAATCGCCTACAATGCGTCGTGTGAGATTTTCACTCTCTGGTACACTGTACAACGCAAGCACACTCTATATGGTTTTCCTTGCTCGTTCAAGCTGAAGTGCAAGACCTTTTCTCCTATGAACGGAAGCAAGCTGTACCCGCTATTTGACGAGACTGGCGACATGATAGCAGTTTCGTATGAATACGAGCAGACTGTCGGCAAGGATTTGACATTATTTTTCGAGACATTTACTGCTGATACTCATTACAAATGGCAGACCGTCGGGAAAGATTGGGAGCAGGTAGAGGAACCAGAGCGCATCAGCATTCTGAAGATTCCTGGAGCCTACCTCTACAGACCTGTGCCGGTGTTTGACGGATTGCAACCGCTACGTGAAGATTTGGAATACACACTATCGAGAAACAGCGATGTCGTGGCCTACAACTCGGCTCCAATATTGAAGATTGTTGGCAATCTTATAGGGGATGAGTCCAAAGGTGAAACAAGGCGTGTCTATAAGGTCACAGAAGGCGGTGACGTAGATTATGTATCTTGGGCGCAGTCAGTAGGTGCGCAGGAATCACATAGTAATGCTCTGCTGAAATACTTCTGGATGCAGTCACAGATGCCCGACATATCTTTTGATAACATGAAGTCTCTCGGCAATATCGGCTACGACGCAAGAAAAATGCTGCTCACAGATAGCCATTTGAAGATTGGGGAAGAATCTGGCCCGTGGCTGGAGTTCCTGAACCGTGAGTGCAACGTCATCAAGGCGTTCTTGAAGAAACTCAATATCCGCTGGGCTGATGAGGTTGACAATGTAGGTGTCGAGCACGTTATTACGCCATTTATTATGGAAGATGAGGCCGCACAGATAGATATGCACATGAAAGCAAATGGCGGCAAACCTGTAGAAAGCCAGCGTGAGAGTATTCAACGGATTGGAAAGTCTGCTGACGTAGACCAGACAATGAAGGAGATCCAAGCAGACGAGGCTCTCAAAGCTGCGGAAGAAGCAAAGAAAGAACTGGAGAAAAAGAACCAAAATAAGAAATAGTATTCACAATTAAATTTTCAAAGATTATGGAAAAGAATTATCCAAAGTTTCTGGCTCACATTCTGAGCAAGGCAAACACGCTCACAGACGAGCAAGTGTACACAATCGAGAACATTTTATTTCCTCCCGAAACCAACAGTCCGCAAGCAATGAGTAAGGCTGCGAAGGAAATGACGATTGCTTGGGAGAAATGGAACAAGCAGTATCAGGAGAAGGAGGCTTCACGGGCAAAAGAACCAGGCAGTGTGAAACCGCTGTCAGAAACGGAAATGGACGAGTTGTTAAAGCTTGAATATGGTGTTTAACTCATTAACGGCACGGCAGCGGCAATGATTACCGCTGCTGTGCCCTCACAAAAGTGAATATGGATAAGGAAACTATCGAAGATTACCAGTACGCACAGGCAGGGCTTCAGACCTTCATGTTGAGACTTGATGCAATCAGACAGGCAAGTGAGGATGACGAGGCAGAGTTCAAAAAGCTATCCGAGGCGTGCGACAAGCTGCTTTCGGCTGTGGGTATGCTGCAAGAAGCGTGGCACATCATAAGCAACGAGAAGGATTAGAGACTATGAATCCACCGACAGAGATTATCTATGGCGAAGTAGTGGGAAAAGCCTCACATTACATGGCTGTTCCTGCTGCTGACGGGCAGAATAGAATCATAAAAGACGAGTTCATCCGCAACTATGAGAAATCGTTTCTCAGCCAATGCAAGATTTACAGGAACCGTCTTATCGCCAAACCGTTTTATTTGGTGGTGGACGTGTTCTATTGTTCGGCACGGAAGGACATCGACAACAGCCTAAAGACGATTCTGGACTGCCTACAGTACGCGAAAGCCATCAAGGATGACAATCTCTGCTATCAAATCAGGGCCACAAAGCACATTGACAGGGTACGGCCAAGGGTGGAGTATTCCATTATCGAATTAGAACCAAGATTATTTTGAAGTATGAGAACAAGAAAGATAGAGACACCGCACATTCCACAGGTCACGGCGAAAGTTGACGGCTGGCGCAGAAGGTTGAAGGCTATTGGCAAGGAGATACAGGCCGAGTACGACGCAATATCCGACAATCCCCCTGCCGAAACATCGTCCACTGTCCTTTTTGCCGAAGACCTCACTACTGCCAGGCAGTTCTTGGAACGAGCAGAGGAACGGCTGACAGAGTACGTTGAAATGCGTATGCGTCACGCAGTATGGGAGGAAGCCCAGAAGCGCAGAACATAGATGCCGATTTGTTAAATGTAAGCAAAGGAAACAAAATTGTTGCTTAAAAATTTGGCAGAATGAAACAAAATTGTTACCTTTGCACCGATAAAAGTTCTTTGACATTATGAAGTATTCAGAATTGAAAAGGCTGTTGCGCAAGAAAGGCTGTTGGTTCGACCATGACGGTGCAAACCACGAAATCTGGTATTCTCCTATAACAGGTAACAAGTTCCCTGTGGGTAGGCATGATTCAGAAGAGGTTAAACCGCACACCCTTGCGTCTATCAAGCGGCAAGCGGGGATTTAGTTCCCCCTTGCCTTCTTTTCAGAATACAGAGTGATGGCAGAGACTTTTATCATTTTAAAGTTAATGAGTTATGAAGATAAAGGCATTGATTGAAAAGACGGACACGGGCTATTGCTCCATTTCCTGCGACGAGAAGATAGGCAACTTCTGCCTTGGTGGTTTCGGCAACAGTGTAGCCGAGGCAAAGGATGATTTTATGTCAGTGGTGAAAGAGGCTCAAGAAGAGTATGTAGCAGAACACGGCGAACTCCCCGACAAGTATAAAGACGTTTCCGTGACGTATCAGTACGACCTGCAATCATTCTTCGACTGCTTCGACTGGATAAACATTACCAAGTTTGCACAGGTGGCGGGAGTGAACGAGAGCAAGCTGAGACTCTATAAGGTTGGTAAGGCTTTTGCTGGCGAGCGTACCAAGGCAAAGCTACAGTCTGCAATAAAGCGGATGGGGGCCGAACTTGCATCAGTATCATTGTGACAGAATACCCGAAAGGGAACTCTGAATATTTCATTAAAAAGAACTTATGAGCCGCTTGTCTGCGAGGATAGGCGGCTTTCTTCATGCCAATAGAAAAGCCCACCCTTTCGGGCAGGCTCCACGCTTGACAGCGTGCATCGTATCGGGATATTCTATTTACTTGGTATCTTCGTCATCCGCTATCAGCCGGAGGTGAGCACCGCATTTGGGGCATACTAAGCTATTGGGATGAACGGCGGCGGTGCCTCTCACTTCATCAGCAGAAATGAACAGCTGCCATACGGGAACGTTCAAGGCTTCGGCAATCTCGCCCAGCTTCGTCGTGCTGAAGCTGTTTCTCGACATCGCCTGTGCCAGGGAGGTGCGGATAATACCAAGCCTACCAGCAAGGATCTCCAATGTAATGCCCTGCTCTTTACAGATTTCTTTGATTCTTAAATTGACTGTTGCCATAACTTATATTTTGATTGCAAAGATACTGAAAAATCTACAGAAAAACGAACGATTTATAATTTTTAACGTAAATATGTATATTTGTTTATGATGTTTAATATACATACCTGCGAACGTCTATTTTCTTAAAATATACTAAAAAACGCACAAATATTTGTTTATGTTCGCAGATGTGTATATCTTTGCATCGTGATTCAGTCACAAGTGATATTTGACATAGTGTTACACCCATTAAATTTCTTGATTATGCTATCAGAGAATTACAGCCAGATTGCAGCCTTAGTGAAAGAGGCTCGCGAACAGTCAGAGTGTTTGACAAGCAATGTAAACGCCTTTTTAGAGGCTGATACAGAAGATTGGCGAAACGTCTGCAAACATGACGTACAAACAGCCAGTGAGCAATTAGCGGCTACCCTTGAAAAAATATCTAATCTTGTTCAAGCGTGATTTAGCGACAGCGTGCCACTGACAAGTAAGTCGTGAAAAGGCCGCCAGAGGCAAAATGAAGGCTTTTGGCGGCATTTCTTTAACCCTTTAGACAGATTACACATGAGTACAAGAAAAGAGCCACAAAGCACCTGATTAAACCAATTAAACAGACAGAGAGATAAAACCCCATACGTCACCGTTGAGTGATGTTTTTTTGGTTAAATTATCATGTTACCGCTGCCGTCTGTGAAGATAGCAGCGTTTTTTTGTACCTATTCTCTAAATTTTTGGGCTTTTTTGTTCGATGATTGAATAAAAATAATATTTTTGCAGCAGGTAACTAATTTTTGACAGCATGAAAGAAGAAAGAGTATTGAACTTGCCGATGCGCAAGAAACACGCTTTAGAGATTTTGCGTGGTGAGAAAGTGAGAGAGTTCCGTGCCTGTACTGAGCACTGGGTAAAGATTCTTGGCGAGTGTAACGACCCCGACGAGCCGCACACTGTCACAAGTCTTAAAGAGTTCGACAAAGTTCATTTCTATCCCTACAACAAATCGTGGTTTCTCGATTGCGAGTTTAAGGCCATGATTCTTACAGAGGTTGACGATGAGTTTATAGAACGTTTCGGCAAAGAGGTTGAGGTACAGAAAGGCAGTTGGCTGTTTGTCATCCGTCTGGGCAATATTCTCGAAACGAACCTCACAGAAGAAGTGTAACACAGCGTGGGCGGCTGTCGCGAGGCAGCTTGCCCCTTTATTGCATAGAGGCTGGCCGTACAGCCTGTGGCAGGGGATGTCACCTGCCAAGTCAAAGCGACATGCGGACTTGCCGCAAGGTAAGAAGATTGTTTCACAGAATAAATAGGATAACATTATGCCAGAACCCAAAATTTACACAATCACAGGTGGCAGCTATCGCGGCAGCCTCAACACAGGTAGCGGACAGTACAACGTCGTTGCTTAATCAGTGCCTATAGGATATGGAAAGAGCTATCAACGTCATCAGGACAGTTGTATCTATTACGGACAGAGCGGTGTTGTTTCACTCGGCATCGGGAAAGGACAGCATCGCCCTTCTGGACTTGATGCACCCGTACTTTCGAGAGATAGTCTGTGTCTATATGTACACGGTCAAGGATATGCAGCATATCAACCGCTACATCGCATGGGCGCAGAAACGCTATCCAAAGGCACGTTTCGTGCAGATACCCCACTACTCGGTCTATTCGTACATTAAGGTCGGCTTCCTCGGCTGCAAGAAGAATCCTAAACAGAAGAAATACACCCTTCAAGAGCTTACGGACAGCATCAGGGAACGCTTCGGCATTGAGTGGGCTTTCTTCGGCTTCAAGCAGTCTGACAGTCTCAACAGGAGGCTTATGCTGCGGACGTACGCCGACGAGGCCATCAGCGAAAAGACCAAGAAGTGTTATCCGTTATCGACGTACAAGAACGCTGACGTGCTGCGGTATATCGAAGAACGGCACCTTATCAAGCCAGAGACATACGGCGGCGAAAGGCAGTCAAGCGGTACGGATATTACGGACATTCACTATTTGCTCTATCTGAGAGAGCGTTTCCCCGACGACCTGCGTAGGCTGTTTGATATGTACCCTATGGCAGAACGGACATTATTTGAATTTGACAACAGAGAAGAAAATGAACATCAAGAAATCAGTCAATGACCTGGAGAGCTACTTCCGCGAAACAGGAAACTCGCCAGAGACAATCAATCACCACGTCAAGGAGGCTGCGCTTACTATCGCAACAGTATGCGCACACCCAGCAGACATGACTGCGGAGGATCTGGAGAAGATAGCCCTTCCTCTCAATTATCTTTCAGAGATTATCGACATCATAGACAAGTATGAAGAAGAAACTCAAACAAAGCGAGACCATAGAGATTAAGCGGTCACAGATAAGCCTCAACCCGTTCAATCCCAAGCACCACAGCGACAAGCAGGTTACAGAGCAGAAGAAGAACCTACAGCGTGTCGGCTACCTCGGCGGCGTGACATGGAACGAGACTACGGGCAACCTCATAGACGGTCACAGGCGCATAAAAGCCCTCGACCTCATCAACAAGTATGACGGCACGGAGGCAACAGACTACACAGTGAAAGTCGAGAAGGTGGCCTTTGACGAAAAACAGGAGAAAGAGCAGCTTACATATATGGCCCTTGGCAATACAAAGGCCGACTACGAGCTGGTGGCAAAGTATCTTCCCGACATCGACTACACTTACGCCGGCATTGACGATTACGACCTGTCACAGATACAAGCCTTCCTGCCCTCAGAACCTGTCACCGTTGAGGCTATAGATGACTTCATCACAACCGACGAGCCAGAGAAGCAAGGCAAGGAAACCAAGGTGCCGACTGCAGAAGAGAAGAAGGCTGCGGTAAAAGAAGCCAAGGCAGCAGCAAAGGAGAAAGCTGTCAGTGATTACAAAGAGCTGAACGCATACATCACCATTTCCTTTGCAGATGCAGAAGAAAAACGTCTGTTCTGTGAGCTTGCAGAAGTTGGCGAGGATGCGACGTTTATCAAGGGCTGTCAAGTTTTGGAATTAATACAATAACGATATGAGACCAGAGATAGAGACATTCAGAGAGGCAGTAAGGAAACATAACGGCAATCTTACCAAGGTGGCCGAATCCTTCGGTGTGTGGCGGCAGACCGTTTACACATGGATGGGTGAAGATGAACAGTACCAGGCAGTTGTCGATGACGCAAGGGGAAAGATGTTTGACAGTTGCCTTTCAACGGCGCAAGTGCTGGCAAACGGTATTCCCAATATTCAGGACGGCAAGATAATCGGCTGGATAGAGAAGCCGGACGGCAGTATGCTCCGCTATCTGATGAGCACACTCGGCAGGCGTGAGGGCTTCGGTGAGAGCATAGACGTGACCACCAACGGCAAGGAGATTAACAGCCTCTTCCGTGTGCTGACAAAAGACGAGATAAAGGCCGCTGACGAACAGTTTGACAAAGATTATTGATGAGCGGACGGATAAGATACGGTGACTATCTGAAAACGAAGTGTCTGGCCCACACTCTGGACTTTACGCGCTTTGTGTTCAAGACCTACAACGGCAGCAAGTTCGTTGTGGGAAAGCACCATCGTATTATCTGCGAAGCCCTCGACGAAGTGATACAGGGCAAGACAAACCGACTTATCATTAATTTGGCACCACGCTTCGGAAAGACGGAAATTGCTGTCAAGAGCTTCATTTCATACGGGCTGTGCCTCAACCCTGCGGCCAAGTTCCTGCATTTGTCATACTCTAACGACCTCGCCATTGACAACAGCCGCCATATACGCGAAATGCTGTCAGACGAGACCATCCGCACACTCTTTGACGTGAACATTGCCACAAAGAATAATATGAAGTGGTACACCGACAAGGGAGGCGGCTTGTATGCGACATCTACAGGCGGTCAGGTGACGGGCTTCGGTGCTGGTAAGGTAGATGCGGAGGATGAAGAAGAACAGCAAGCCTTTGACGAGTTCATCCCATACAGAGACAGTAAGTTTGCAGGGGCAATCATCATCGACGACCCTATCAAGCCAGAGGATGCGCAGTCAGACAACCTCAGAGAGAAAGTGAACCTGCGCTTTGAATCGACAATCAGAAACCGTGTCAATTCGAGGAATACGCCTATAATAATTATCATGCAGAGGCTTCACGAAAACGACCTTTGCGGCTATCTCCAGGGCGTAGAGCCTGACAGTTGGAAGGTGGTGTCACTTCCCGCAATCCAGAGAGACGAGAAAGGAGAGGAAGAATCGTTGTGGCCACATCGCTGGTCATTGTCAGAACTGAAACACTTTCAGGAGGTCAACAGCTTTGTCTTTGAGACACAGTATATGCAGAATCCCACACCTTTGGAGGGGCTGATGTACCGAGAGTTCCAGACCTACGAAACGTTGCCGCCATTGTCGAAGGGCTGCGTCAAAGCCAACTATACTGATACAGCAGACACGGGAGCCGATTATCTGTGCTCAATCTGTGCGGACATTCACAGGGATGCAATCTACGTTACCGACATTCTCTACACCAAGAAACCGATGGAATACACAGAGCAGGCTACGGCCCAGATGATTTGTAAGAACGAAACGCAGGTATGTATGATAGAGAGCAACAACGGCGGCAGGGCTTTTGCAAGGAACGTCAAGCGGCTGGCGAGAGAGTACGGCAACATGAAAACGTCGTTCTGGCCATTCACGCAGACGAAGAACAAACAGGTGCGGATATTCACACGGTCAGCAGAGGTGAACAACATGATAGTCTTTCCCGCTAACTGGCAGACACGCTGGCCTGAGTTCTACCGTGACGTGAAGGGCTACCGTAAGGAGGGCGGCAACGCTCACGATGACCACGCAGACGTTTTGACGGCTCTTGTTGAACACATAAACGAGTTCTTAGGCTCTGCCGTCAGCGATGAACAGATACTTAGAGATTTTCTGTAAGATTAGTTACCGCTTATTTACAGAAACGAAGCCCACGGCCTGCATGATGCGGTCGGGGCTTCTCTCTTTTCGGCTTACTGGCTCACTATTGCAGCGAGACAGAACAGCACGTAGAACAAAACAAACGATGCGGCCACAAAAGCCGTATCTATGGCACGTTCTTTCATGTCACGCGATTCTTATAAGGTTCGCACGCTTGAAACACCGCCAATCGGCTTTCTCGGTGTCGTAGTAGGTCTGCACGGTGTCGTTTGCCTTGCGGTCTGTGCCTTTGGTCTCTGGTACGATGTTACTTGCAAGCGTACCCCACGCCTCACGAATTGAGCCGTCAACCTTGATAAAATAGAACTTGACGATGCGGCTTGCCATTGCTGTACGTAGCTTGTAGTTAGCCCACGCACATTTAAGAGCCTCGGCCATTGTGTAGCCGTTACGTCTAACAAACTGCCATGCCATAAGCATGATTTCTTTCAACTGATTCTTAATCTTTGCACTCATAATACATCTGTTTTAATTGGTTTGACGATGCAAAGATATAACATTATTTGGTATAATTAGAATAAATATATAACAAAATTTGGTATTTTATAAAGAATTAACTAATATAACGACAAATGTTAATAATATTAAGAAAATATACCGATATTTGGTATATTGCAGATTATTTGATACCTTTGTCCTCAAATTCTGATATAACACAAAGAGGTATGAATATTGCAAATAACATTAAGGCGGTGGCAGGCAGGCACGGAAAGACTATCAGTAAGATAGCCGATGAAATGGGGGTGGCACAATCCCATTTGAGCCGGACAATCAATAATGAGCGGATAAGCCTTAAAGACCTGGAGGCTCTGGCTGACAATATAGGGTGTTCCGTTGCAGACTTCTTTCAAGATGAGGCTGCCACTCCCTCTGCTGTCATAACGATTGATGGCAAGGAGTACGACATCATCCTACGAGAGAAGAAATAATATGTAGGTCGAAAAGATGGCTGGCCTCCTTTTATCCGATAGCCGATTTTTCGTCCGTCGGCAATAGTTTAACATGCGCATGTTAATCCGAAGGTAAAAAAGCAGGCTGACCAGACCTGTTAATTAAAGAATAGCGGAACAAAAACGGAACAACAAAAATAGAGGTGTGCTGAAAATCAATCAGTTACACCTCTTCTTTGTCGGGATGAGGCGACTCGAACGCCCGACCCCTACGTCCCGAACGTAGTGCGCTACCAACTGCGCTACATCCCGATTGCTTTGTAAGCGGGTGCAAAGGTACACTATTTTTTTGAATTACGTGCACTTTTTGCGAGAAAAATTTGCGGATACGCCAAAAAAGACGTATCTTTGTCGCCACTAATCTAGTAATGATGAACCGAACGATACTACTTACCCTGATGATATGCCTGGCGGAGATGCTCTTCGCGGGAAATCGTTCCAATGTGATTCAAGTGAAGGCTGGCGACGTGCAGAGTCTGCTGGCAGCCCTCGAGAAGGCTAACGAACAGAATGCCGACACGATGTCGAAGCGGCTGTATGTGATGATTCCCAACGGCACCTATGACTTAGGCGAGACGGCGCTGACCACGATAGCCGGCCATAACATCTCGCTGGTGGGCGAGAGCATGGAGGGAACGATCATCGTGAATGCTCCGAAGGTGGAGGACGAGGGTATCGGCAAGACGGCTACGCTGCTGAACCGCGGATGGAACACCTACGTGCAGGACCTGACGCTGAAGAACGCCCTGGACTACTACCACTCGGGACCTGCAGGTCGCGCCGTCTGCTGGCAGGACAAGGGCAACCGCGTGATTTTCAAGCGGGTGAGGATGCTGTCGTACCAGGACACCTATTATAGCCATAGCGAGGAGTGCCAGCACTACTTCGAGGACTGCGAGATACACGGTACGGTAGACTTTATCTGCGGAGCGGGCGACGTGTGGTTTGGCAACTGCACCATCGTTACCGAGAAACGTAATGCCGACGGCAGCGGCTGCAATGTGATTGCGGCTCCCAGGACGTCGACGACGAAGTGGGGCTATGTGTTCGACCACTGTACCATCCGCAACGACCAGTCGCTGTTCCACTTTGCCCGCGGCTGGCACACGGAGCCCCGCTGTGCCTGGCTCTACACGCGGTTGGAGACCCCCGAGAAACTGGCAAAAGAGCGGTTCGACCCCTTCAGCATCCGCTCGGTGGACTGCACGTTCTATGAATACCAGACGACGGACAGCGAGGGGCGTGTCATTACGCCGAAGACGAACGTGGTGAAGTACTCGGCTAAGGAACAGCTGCGCGAGGCAGAGACCGTGGCCACCCCTGAGGAGGCAGCACGGTTTACGCTGAAAAACGTCTTCCCCGACTGGAAGCCGGGGAAGATCGTGAAAAAGCTGGAAAAGCAGGCTGTCAAGATGCAGCAGCGCTATTTGTAGGACTTCCGGAACTGAATATAGTTATCACAGCGCGATACGTACTGACTAGTGCGTGTCGCGTTCTGATTTTCGAGGTCTGCCAATGCGGTTAGCACCTTGTACTGGGGCGACTGGCGGCGCTCCTTCACGACGAAGTCGGCGGCAGACGAGTCCCACTCAGAGTAGCACCACGCATCTTTCTCAGCATACAGGTAGCCGTAGGTCATGGCGAAGAGTGCCTTTTCCCTCAGCTTGAAGTCAGTGGCCAGACAGGCCTGCCGCAGCAGTTGCAGCGCCTTCTTTCCGAGGTCGGACTCATTGACGCGCAGCGTGTCGCAGATGCTCTTGCCATCGCGCATCAGGAACCAGCAGTCGCCGGTATAGTGAGCCTGTGCATAGCGCACGGCAAGGTCGTAGCAATGCTGTTGCTGGGCCTGTCCGGTGAGCATGTTCTTCTCGGCTTCCATCTTCTGCATCTCGCGGGCGAACTCCAGTTTCGGATTAGCCCTGAACGACGGTTTTGGGTCGCTCCATTCCTCACCCTCCTTCAGCCACTGGCGCTTCAGCCAGGGCTCCACAGTCCAACGGCGCTTGGCGGCATAGACGGCGTAGCCCTTTGTGCTATAGAAGGAGGCGGGCACCTTCGAGAGCCAGTCGATGGCCTGTTGCCACTGGCAGAGACGCATGTACTTTGTGCCCACGAGGTCGTTCATGGCATTGCGATCCAGCTGCTGGCGAGAGAGCAGGTAGCGGTCGAGTGCCGTTTTACCAGAACCGGAAGCATAGTTGATATAAGTCTTCAGGTTCTCTACCCGCATGGTGTCGACGTAGTACTGCCAGTCGCCGTCAGCCAGCGCCTTGAACAGCGCAACATTAATCGTAGGACGGTTGGCGTACTTCTTGTTCAGCACCTGATGGGTCAGTCGGTCGCGGGCTGCAAGGAAGAAACGGTCCTTCGTAACCTTTGTGTCGAGCCAGGTCAATTCGTCGGCCAGATAATTGTCGAAGTCCTGGCTGGCGGGGGCCTGTGCCGCGGTGATGTAGAGCAGCAGCACGCGGGCGTTGTCTTTCATGCGTTCCGTACCTTCCATTTTCGTTGCGGCAAGAATGTCGGTGGCAGCTTGTCTCTGCTGGCCGTACATAAACTCGAGCCACGCCTTGGCGCTCTGCCAGAGCATGGGCACTGGGGTCTTCCCCTCCTTGACGACCTGTGCGGCCAAGGCAATCATCTGAGAGGCCTCTGCCTTCGAGATGTTGCGAATGAAGAGTTTGCCGCCGAATTCGCCCTCATTTCCCTGGGCATCGATGGCTTCCTGGGCATTGTTGACGAAGTCCTTCAGCAGGAAAGGCAGCACGGGCGAGTCGGGACGGTGCAGGTACTCCTGGCGGATGGCGGCGTAGGAGCGACGCTTGTAGTAGATGGTCATCAGACTCTTCCAGTCGCCCTGCTCGGCAAAGATCTGCGTGGCAGCATCCTCGCTGCCCGTATGGTAGAGGGCACCGGCATAGATGTTGCGCATCATGTCGCGATAGACGGACTCAATCATGTTGGAGCCTGTGGTGTTCCAGAACGTCACGTTATCGGCATGACGCCCCAGCAGCATGTTGCAGCGCATGACCAGCAGGGCGTGTTGTGAACGCAGGCGCGTCTTCAGCTTGCCCTGGGCATAGGTGCGCACGCTGAGCAACGTCTTCTGTCGCTCCGCCAGCTGTTGCTTCGTGGGGTAGTCCCACTGCTCCCTCTGTTTCTCGTCAGAGCACTTCAGGTATTTCTGCAGGTTCTGAATGTAGCTGACCATCAGCTGGTCGTTCTTCTTCTGCGCAGCCTTGATGGCGTCTTCGGCATTGAACCAGAAGTATTGCTCGTCGGTGTTGAGGTAGACCTTCCAGTTGTCGTCGGTGATGCTCTCCACCCTGTCGCGAAACTCCTGCGGGTCGTAGGGGCTGAACAGGTAGCTGTTGTAGGTGTCGAACCAGAGACAGGGCTTTGCCGGCAGCACGACGGCGGCCAGCAGGCTAATGATGATAAATCTCTTCATAGGTTTCGGGTTTATATCTGTTTATGTTTTCTTTATCCAAATGATAGGTGACGATGGTTCGCCGCAGTTCGGGCCGCTTCTTTTCCACCGCCTGCTTCACTTGCAGAATCTCGTCGGGCTCCACAAAGTGCTCCACCCGTACGCCATTGATGTTTCTCACCCAGAGGTAGACGGGATAGGCGGCGGCCAGCGGCAGCGAGTAGTCGTCGAGGTGGCGCAGGTAAGGCTGCACGTCGCGCTTGTCGAGCACCGGGTTCCGTTCCATGAATTTCCTCGGGTCGCCAGTGTTGTAGAGCATCAGCACGCCGTAGTCGACGGGTGGCGGAGCCATTGAAAGCTGGTGGAGGCGGATAGTGGTGGAGAGGAGTGAGGAGTGATGAGTGATTTCTTTCAGGAAATCGTAGTAGGTCTGGCGGCTGCGGGCAGTATAGTCGCAGTCCATCTGTATCTCGCGGACGTTAAGGATGTCGTTGGTCTCGTTCATCTGCTGGATGCGCTTGACAATCTTCTCGGCCAACCCCGGATGCGGCTGGTGCATGCAGTCTTCGGTAATGTAGACTGTGGGGACCAGCTCGATACCTGCGGGCAGCGTGTCGCTGAAAGTGATGGTGGCGTTGGGAACGGGGTTGCCGTCGTCGTCCATCACCACATCGAAGTAGCGGCAGTACACCTTATTAATATGATGCTGTGCCAGGAACGCCCGCTCCGTGGAGTCGAGCCGCAGCTCCGTGCGCCAGTAGTAGACGGCGTTCTGCTCGGCCATCTCCTCCGGCATATTGTCGCTACAAGCACAGAGCAGCATGACGGTCAGGAATGTCAGCAGCAGACGGCGAATCATAGCAGTTCGGGCAACTGATAGAGGCGGGTGCTGTTGGAGCCCTTGATCAGGATGAGCCGTCCCTCGATGGGTTCGGCGGCAATGGCAGCCTTCACCTCGTCGACGTTGGCAAACTTGCGGTAGGGACTGTCGATGGCGGCAAACTCGCTGCCTACGAGCCACACTTCCTCAAGACCGGATTCACCGATGAAATCGATGATTTTCTGATGTTCCTTGTGGCTCGACTTGCCCAGTTCGCCCATCATACCCAGGATGGCCATCTTGGGGCCGCCCTCCATCAGGCGGAAGTTCTCCAAGGCAGCACGCATACTACTGGGGTTGGCATTGTAGGCATCAACCACCAAGCGGTTCTTTTCCGTTACCGTCAGCTGCGAGCGGTTGTTGGTGGGTTTGTAGGCTGCCAGTGCCTCGTTAATCTGTTCCGGCTCCACGCCGAAGTTCAGACCCACGGCAATGGCCGCCATCATATTGTCGACATTATAGGCGCCGATGAGCTGCGTCTGTACTTCGTACCACACGGGCTCTTGACCTTTCTCTTCGAGGTTGGTGTCGGACTCGCGCCAGC
>Ga0310696_10004275_pt1 | contig 17578 bp, 17 predicted proteins | sample AusTroGonzalo_MG_4_FD_203885 | JGI IMG/M metagenome (GOLD analysis project Ga0310696, IMG submission 203885) | Bovine rumen microbial communities from tropical cattle in Woodstock, Queensland, Australia - Gonzalo_02 (v2) (version 2) | ecosystem: Host-associated > Mammals > Digestive system >...
CGTAGGTAAGCATGACGCCTTTGGGATTGCCGGTAGTTCCAGAGGTGTAGTTGATGATGGCCAACTTGTCCATATTATCCGAAGGATAGGAAACCTGTTCCTTCATAAAACCTGTGGGATATTTCTGTGCAAAAGCTTTCTCGCGGTTCTCCCAGGCCTCGGCCACCTTCTCGTCGCGATGCCAGAGCATAGAGCCGTCTTTCACATTGATAGCAGCCCTAAGGTTAGGCATCTGCCCAGGATTGAGCTCTTCCCATATTACCTTGTCTGTGAAAAGCAGCACGCTATCGGAGTGGTGCGTTAAGGTGGAGATGCTATTAGGATGGAAATCGGCAAGGAGGGGTACTGCCACGCATTCGTTGACATTGATGTCCCAGAACGTCACAGCCCAGCGTGCGCAGTTTCGCGCACAGATGGCAATCTTGCTGCGCTTTGTAATACCTGCATCAGTCAGGAAAATCCGAAACTGTTCAATGCTTTTTGCAACATCTGCATACGTAAAGGCATCGCCCTCGTAGTCACAGAGTGATTTCTGATTCCACTGTTGGCGGACGGTTTCCTCCAATGTCTTCAGATAGTGTTTTACCGTTGATAATTCACTTATATGTTTCTGTCCAACTTCCAGCATAGCATCCTCTCGTAATATTTCTGCTGCAAAGATTGTGGAGCTGGAGGGAGTCGAACCCTCGTCCAAACAGGGAAACCATACGCTTTCTACACGCTTATTCCAGCCTTTGGTTTTCGTGCGGCAGCAAGACCTGGACCACCAACTGACACCTTAGCTCCTAAAATTTCATCCCACCGTCGGAGCTCAATGAGACTATTTCCGATTTATCCTGCGCCGCTTGATCTCTGGATTCGGAACGACATCCTCGGAGCGACGTCTCGTTCTCCTACCTTGTAAGAGAATAAAGCCAGTAATCTACTGTACTTCGATTAGGCAGCGAGAGCGTAATTGTTTTCGCCAATTAATTGTTCGCTGACTCAGATTAAGGAGGGAACCAACGAGCCTCCGCGTGCTTACGTACCATCTCAACCCGCTGTCAAATCCAGTCAACCCCAGGTCTTGATTTCGTAAAATCGGGTGCAAATATACGTTTTTTTCTCATTACTTGCAAACTTTTCAGGAAAAAGATGTATCTTTGCACCCGATTATTTATAAAAACGTACGAAATGAAGATCAAAAACCTGTTGATGGTCGGCTGTGCAGCATTGATGCTGGCATCCTGCACCACCCCGAAATCCATCACATACTTCCCCGAAACGCAAGACGGTGAAGTGCTAACCGTTAACGACGTGAAGGGCATTACCCTGAAACCAGGCGATAAACTTTCCATCATCGTCCACACAAAATCCATTGAGTTGAACAACGTGCTGAACATGCCCGTCACCTCGCAGGTGATCGGCTATCAGGAGACACAATCGCTCTATCAGGCCCAAGGTACATCGGGTTACACCATCGATGCAGACGGTAATATCGATTATCCCATCATTGGCACCGTCAAGGCTGAAGGACTGACTCGTACCGAACTTGCAGCTCATCTGAAACAGATCCTGACAGAGAAACAGGTGGCCGTCGATGCTGTGGTGACAGTGGAATACATGAACTTGGGTTACGCTGTGCTCGGAGAGGTGAGAAACCCCGGCTATTATAAGTTTACGACCGACAGGTGCGATATTTTACAGGCACTGAGCCGTGCAGGCGATCTGCTGATTACCGGTAAGCGTCATAATGTGAAAGTGGTGCGCACCATTGGCAACAAGCAAGAGACCTATCTCATCGACCTGCAGGACCAGAAGGCGATGGTAGCTTCGCCAGCCTTCTACCTCCAGCAGAACGACGTCATTTATGTAGAACCCAACGATTTCAGGAAGCGCCAGGCCACGTCGAATGCCAACCAGCTGACCAGTGCCTCGTTCTGGCTCTCGGCCATCTCAGTGCTCACTACCGTGTCCGTCCTGATATTCAAATAAGATTAGAAAGCTATGGCTCAAAATAACACACTGACTCTCGGCGAGTTTATCAGACAGTGCCTCGCCAAATGGAAATGGTTTGCCATCTCTGTAGCTTGCACATTGCTGCTGGCCATCGTTTATCTCATCATCACCCCACCGAAATACACCAAGACTGCACAGGTGCTTATCAAGGACGATAGTTCTATGGGAGGTCTCATGGGACAACTTGGTGGTCTGGCAGAGTTAGGTGGTCTTGTAGGTATGAACATGGGATCATCTAATGTCTATAACGAACTCTACGCCATGCAGTCGCCCTGGCTGTTGCTGAACGTGGTTCGCCAACTCGACCTCGACATGAGCTACGTCATCAAAGGCATCCGCAATCAAGATCTCTATGACGAAGAGTTGCCTATCACGGTAAAGTTCAAAACTCTCACAGACGAAGATGACATCCGCATAAAGGTGGATCTGAAGCGCAACGGCGACCTGACCGTTTATAAGATCAAGAAAAACGATGATAAATACGATGACGAGATTACTGGTCACGTGAATTCTACGCTGAAAAGCTCTATCGGTGACATTGAGATCAAGGCAACACCCTATCTGAGCAAGATGGAGGATGACGAGGTCACCATTACCGTGAAGCGTACGGAACCCATGGCCATTGTCGATCTGCTCTCTACTAAGCGTCTTAACATCGCTGTTACCAACCGCGAAGCCTCTATTATCGATATCGAGTGCAAGGATGTCAATAAACTGCGCGCCACCCGGATTATCAACGCCATCATCGATGAATATCGCAAGGAAGTGAGAGAAGACAAGGAAGCCGAGGCAGCCGTGTCTGAAAACTATGTCATAGAGCGCATGGCAGCCCTCGACCAAGAGCTCAAGGTGTTGGGTGATCGCGTGGCTGAACATAAGAGTAAGACCTTGATGCCTGATCTCGAGGTGATGGCTACCGCCTACGCTGAGAGCGCTAAGGACATTGCGGAGGCACAGATGGAACTTCAAGCCCAACTCTACGTGGCAGAGGCTATTCGCGACTATCTGCGCGACGAGTCAAAGAAAGCCGATCTGCTGCCTATCCTGTTCGCTACCGAGAATACAGGTTTTGCCGAGCAGATCAGCGAATACAACACCATCGTGCTGCAGCGTAACAAGATTGTAGCCAGCTCCAGCAAGGAGAGCCCATTGGTGAAGGATATCGACAAGCAACTCGCTGCCATGCACGACGCTGTGCTCATTACAGCCGAAAATGCCATCAAGCAGTTGAAGATACAACTCAAACATGTCACTGCGAAAGAGAACGAGGGCAAACAATTGCTTGCCAGTGCTCCTAAGAAATACATCGACGGTCTCAGTGATGAGGAAGACCTGAAGGTACTGGCCACGCTGCGTATCTTCCTGCTCCAGAAGCGCGAAGAGGCTCAAATGCAGAAGGGGCTGAAGACCGATGTGCGCGTGCTTACACCGCCACTGGGTCTTAAGGAGCAGAGCTCGCCTTACATACCGCTCGTCTTGATCTGTGCTTTCCTTTTAGGACTCTTCATTCCTGCGAGCTATATCGTCTTCCGTGAACATATCAGGTAAAGCTTAGTGGATTTCGTAACCCAGTTATCCATCGTCCTGATCCTTCTCATGGAGGTGTCGTGCCTGACGTATCTCGAGTACAGGGCCTGGCGTACCATCTACACACCGCTCTGCGCCCTCATGCTCCCCTACGTAGCCGTACTCCTCATCACCATCTCCATTCCTGCTGATTTCGGCTTCGTCCGATTCAATTACGAGAGCATCTATGTATGGATTCTCGGATTACCATTGTTCGCCATCCCCAGCTTTGGTTTTGCCACCCTCATGCGACATTATCAGTTGCCCGTCTATTCCACCATTGACGACGAGGAAAAAGGCTTTTCCAAGGCACTCCTCGTGATAGGCGCTATCTTGGTGGGGGTACTCCTTATCAAACTTTATCGCACGCTCTCCCATGGTTTCTATCTTTTCGGCACAGAGGATTTTGCCGAGGAGTTCAGCGGACATGGTGTTTGGGCACATCTCCGAGGAATGATCATCCCCATCCTCATCCTTGCCCTCTATTATGTCAAGAAGACCGATTTCCTGCTATGGGGACTTATCGGCCTCATGCTCGTCATCCAGTTCAGTTACATGGTGAAGGGCGCCATCATCATCACTGTTGTCTCTGCCCTCATGATGAAACTCTATACGGGCAAGATCCACCTTAGTCTGACGCTGATACTCGGCGTCATCCTTGGCGCTGTCCTTGTATTCTATATTATCTACATGGTCATCCCTTTGTTGGGTAACGATGGCGAGGCCAATATGAGCCTCGTGGAGTTTATCGCCCGTCACTTCGTGCATTACTTCACCAGCGGCACCCTCGGCTGGAGCTACGATCTCGATCAGGGCATCCCCGATCGTAACGACTTCTCTTACGTCGTTGCCCCCTTTGTCAACATCTGGAATGCCATCCACGGTTACGAAACCATCTCGCCCGTCAATCCCATTTATTGGAACACAGGCATCACCTATACCAACGTGCGCACTTTCTTCGGCACGCTCTGTATCTACACCACTCCCCTCTCGTTTGCTACATATACGCTCGTAGCCAGTTCGGTTATCTATTTCTGGAAGATGCTGGCCACGATGACGCGTAACATCTATATCTATACCATCTTGTTTTACTACTGCGGTCTGATGGCCATGGGTTGGTTCGAGTTTTATATGTTCCACCTCTCAGCCATTGAGGTACCTCTCATCGCACTATTCTACGCCTGGGTATCAGGACTTGGAAAGGAGGTAAGTCATGGCTAACATCAAGCGCAACCTCATGTACAGCACGCTGCTCACCATGAGCACCTATCTCGTGCCACTCATCGTGTTCCCTTACATCAGCCGTGTGCTGGGTGTTGAGGGTATCGGTATCGTCGATACGGTCGATAACATGATCGACTACTGTATCCTTTTCTCCATGATGGGTTTGTCGTCGGTAGGTGTGCGCGAGATTGCGAAGAACAAGGATAATCCTCAGGCGCTCAGCCAGACGTTTACCGACCTGTTTGCACTCAACCTCTGTTCCACGCTACTTATCGCCACGGTGTTCTGTGGAGTGGTACTCATGTCGCCCCGTTTGCAGGATTACGGCTTACTCATCCCCATAGCCATCCTCAAACTCACGGCCAATCTCTTCTGGATTGAGTGGCTCTATACGGGTTTGGAAGATTTCCGCTATATCACGTTGCGCTCCATCATCCTGCGCACGGCCTTTATCATCGCTGTCTTCCTTTTTGTGCAGACAAAGGCTGACGTCGTCACCTACTATGCCCTCTTCGTGGGTATTACGGTGGGCAATGCTGTATGCAACTGGTATCATAAGCGTAGCTATCTGCATTGGGATATCCGTCAGGCCAATATCCGGCGCTTCCTCGTGCCCTTCTTCATGCTGGGCATATTCGCCATGCTCTCGGCTGTCTATTCCAAACTGTCGCTCCCTGTACTCAATTTCATCACGAATAATCAGGAGGCAGGTAATTTCGCCACAGCCACGCGCTGCTATCGTGTGGTTATCGCTCTGGTCAGTACGCTGACTGGTGTCATGATTCCCCGCATGAGTGTGCTCATGGAGGAAAACCGTTTCGATATGGTGCGCCATTACACTGATGTAGCCTTCAAGTTACTCTTCTTCTTTGCCTTCCCGCTCATCTGTTTTGTCGAGCTGTTTGCCCCCGACATCATCCGATTGTTTGCTGGTCCGGGGTTCGAGGGTGCCATCCTGCCCATGCGCATCACGATGTTCCAGTTACTGGTCATCGGCTCTGAGAAGATTATCGTGCTCCAGTTGCTCATCCCCCTTCGCAAAGATCGTACCATCGTCAAGGCAGGCCTTGCCGGTGTGGTGGTTTGGGGCCTGCTTACAATTCTTTTGGTGCCCTGTCTCAAGAGTGTGGGCACCAGTCTGGTGTGGGTAGTCGCTGAATTAGTAGTACTTACTATAGCCGCCATGGAGTCCAGACGTTCACTCTCCATCCGATTCCCTCTTGGTCTGTTGCTCAAATCCGTTCTCTATGCCCTGCCCTATCTGTTGGTAGGCGGTCTTGTTCTGTGGATCACCGATTCGCCCGTTCTTCGCATCCTCCTGAGCATCGGATTGTTCTTGGCCTACGCCTTCATCCTTGAGGATAAGGTTTATCAGACGGGTATTCTCAAGACACTCAAGGGCATCTTCTCCCGATAAATACAGAAGCTTATGCAGTACGCCATCGGCATCGTCACCTATCAGCCTGATATCACCCGTCTGCAGGAGAATCTGCAGGCAGCTGCCGAGAATTTGCAAGGCGGTCCCATCCTATTGGTCGATAATGGCTCTCAGAACATCGCTGATATCCAGTCGCTCACCGATAACATCGGTAACGTCACGCTGATGAGGAATTCCAACAATCTCGGCATCGCTGCGGCCTTAAACCAACTCTGCCGTCAAGCGCAAGAACTTGGCTGTGAGTGGATGGTCACGCTCGATCAGGATTCCGTTATCCAGTCAGGCATGCTTCAGGAGTTCTGCAACTATACCGACCAGTCTGACGTTGCTATCATCTGTCCTCGCATCGAGGATCGCCGTTTAGGGCGCCAGCACACGCGGCTCACGTCGGGCACCGAATACGTCAGCCACGCCATCACTGCTGGTAATATGGTGCGCCTCAAGGCTTGGCAGGCTGTGCAGGGTTTTACCGAAGAACTCTTCATTGATGGTGTCGATTTCGATTTTTGCCTTAAACTTCGCGAAGCTGGTTGGCAGATCCTCCGCACCAACAATGTCTGCCTCTATCAGGAGATGGGCCACGGCCGCAAGATCGCCCTCCCCTTCCACCATCAGATGTCGGTACTCAACCACTCGCCCCAACGCCTCTACTACATCGCGCGCAACTACCTCTGGATAGGCCGCCGCCATCACCAGCGCCTCCACTGGTCGCTCGAGGTCGCCAAGCGCCTGTTCATCGTGCTCTGCTTCGAACGTCAAAAATGGCAGAAGCTCCGCGCAATGTTTACGGGCATCTGCCATTCCTTTAAATTCTAAAAAGTTTACTGTTCCAACACCAAGGGGCGAAGGTCCTGAAATTCCGAACGGGCATCGAAGCAAGGACAGGCCTTCTTGACCCAAGGCAGGTCACGATGACCGAGGATCTCTGCATCGGGGTAATCGACCATCAGGCTGCGGAGCAGGTTGATCATGGAGTGCTTCTGAGCTAGGGTGCGCGTGTCATCAGGTTTGCCGTTGGCATCGAGGCCTCCTTCGTAGCAGACACCTATCGAATGGGCGTTGTAGCGACGGGCGTGAGCTCCGGGCATCTCCTCGGGACGGCACTTGTGAACCTGACCGTCCTTGGTAATGTAGTAGTGATAGCCGATGGTCTTGTAGCCTTTGGCTAAGTGACAGGCCATCAGGGATGACACAGGGAATTCCTGTGTCACCTTTGTCGCAGAACAATGAATAACGATTAGGTTGATTCTTCTCATAGCTTCACTTTTTCAGAACAGAGCTGGAGCGCAGCTCTGTACGGCCATGGTTCCCAATACCGATGTGATCACTGTTGCAATGAATTTGAGGACCTTTGCAACGGTTGTCCATTTGATTTTCTTAATGCTCATAAAGTTAAGTCTAGTTTAATTAATAAATAAGGTAAGCGTTATAATCAGTTCTTTCCATCGCCCTCGTCATCGCCAGTTGGGGTTGAGCCACCTCCACCTTGGCCTCCGGTGTTAGAGCCAGTAGAAGAACCACCTCCGCCTGTGCTACCTGAGCCGGAGTTGGAATCCGTGGCGAGCTTGCCATTGACGATAGTGGCTTTCTTCAGGGTGGCCTCCAGGTTGAGCGTCTTGCTCATCAGTTCACCTGTGGCGCGGGCCTTCAACTTCACACCCTCGATGTTCTTCGACACCGTAAACTCCTCCTCCGTGTTGGCCATCAACTTGTTCTTGATGCCCAACGAGAAGATGGCCAAGTCGTCGATCTTCACGTTCTTACCCTCCAGCAGGAGCTCCTTAATACAGGAGATCATGTCGGTCAAGAGACCCTTGATCACGCCCTTCGAATAGGGGCTGTTGTGATTACTCATGTGCTCAGCCAGAGCATCGAGGTTGATGGTCTCCTCGACCACGTTCTTGGCGAACCACTTACCAAAGCACTTGTGCGAGGTAATCTTGATCTGTTGCAAAATGTAACGTACCATAGTTTTACATTGAAAATTAAACATTGAACATTGAACATTGGCTGCGCGCATGGCCTAAAGTCGCTGTCCATCAGAAGTTCTCTGACGATGCAAAGGTACGACTTTGCGGAGGGGGTATTGGCGGGTTATGGCGCGCTAACATGGAAAAAAGTTAGAAATCATGTGGAATTTCCGTCACTTTCACCCATTTGCCCTCAAAAAACGTGTTCATCTGCAATTCACGCACTAAGTTTCTGTAGAGTGGTGACTTGTCGATGACCTGCTGATCCTGCATATTTCGAGGCAGGTCGATGCAGTAATCCTCGCAGACGTACTTCACGGCCTGAGGCGGCAACAGTCTGGCATTGGGCAAGACACCCATCGCTTCAAGGATGTGGCGGCGTGATGCCAGATAGCGGGTAAAGGTTCGTGGGGACACACCTGCCAGTTCGGCCAGTGTCTTCTTGCTGATGAATTTATGCTTATCGTAGAAGTTAACCATTTCTAAGTTGTTTTTAAGTCGTAATCAATAAGGAAAAAATATTTTCTAAATTGTTTTTTATAAAGAATCAATAAGGAATTCCAGGATGTCGATGCAGCGGGATTTCTGCTCGGCGGTGGCATGGTCTTCCAGCGTGGTATCGACGTGCAGGTCAATATCGAACTGTTGACGCACCTTAACCACGTACTCTTCGAAGAAGACATAGTTGGAGAGCGTCGGATCGGTACGGGGATAGATGGTCACCGTGCGCCCTTCGAGCGGGGCCAGCAGGTCGGGCACCAAGTGGGCATTGGTGGCGTAGGCCAGCCAGATACTCTCCGGGAAGAGCTCAGACAGTACGACAGCAGCCTCCTCACGCTCCACAATGGCGATCGGCTTGGACTGATCGGTGGTCAGATGCAGTCCGAAGAGACAGTGCGTCACCTGCCAGAAGTCCAGGATAGGCTCGCGCTTCTTCAGGAGCGTGGATATCCAGCCGCCACCGATATGGGCATCCAGCGGACTGAGCATGTCGTCAATCATCCAGTAGATGGGTTGGCCGCTCTTGGTCTTGCCCAAATGATAGCGGTCTGCTGCGTGGTGCATCTGTTTCTCTGTAAGTTTGCCAGCGGTGATGAAAGGCTTAAAACAATCGAAGTCCACGGCACGACAGGCCTCGACCATCGGCATCGAGGGCAGCATCAACTCTACCCTCTTCCTGGTCTCAGGCTTGATCTGCTGTCTTATCGCCTTAAACGTATGGCAGAATACCTCATTCCATGTCATCGGCTCGCGCGTGATAATTAAATTAATTATTAATTAAAAATTAAATTAAGCCCCTTTATAGGGGCTAATTAATTATAATTTAATTATTTATTATTTAGAAAGGCAAGGAATTATCGAGCAGTTCCACCCACGTGACACCCGTCGCGGGGTTTACCACGTCGCGGATGATCCCCTGCTCCTTGGCCAAGGCAAAATAGGCATAGTAGGTCGCAGAGTCGGGTACGCCACACTTCTTCATGGCCACGGCCATCACCTCATTGAACTTACGCTGTTCACGCCCTTCCATCGCAGTGGTAAACAGCTGAAGCATGTTGATGTCCGGATCCACCTTCGTCGTATTCTCCTCCCTTGTCCAGCGTCCACGGAGATCGCGGGGCTGCTCACGATAGTCACTCAGTTCCTCAGGCAGTCCCTGCGTGTTGACGCAATAATAGAATTTCCGCTTCATCTTCTGCTTACGCGAGTAGGTATGGGCCACCTTGAAGGTGCCGGTCTCTTCGATGAAGGTACACTGGAACACCTCGAAGGCCTTGTTGGTAAGTTCGGTACCGATGGAGCCGCGCATGTTCCAGTCCTGCTCGCTCTTATTCAGATGGAGCACACAGACGATGCAACAGTTGGTCTCCTTGGCCAGCGCCATCATCTTCTCCATGATGCGGGTAGCCTGAACGGCGTCGTTGATGTCGGTCATCAGGTCCTTGATGCCGTCGATGATGCAGATGTCGGGCTTGATCGAACGCACGGCCACACCTACCATCCTGTCACGATGCTGATAGCCCTGTCCCCGCAGGTTAAAGGCGTAGAACTGCGTCTCATCGAGCTTCTCGATACCTGCCAGCGGCATCACACGATCCTTCAGGATCTCCTGCGTGCTCTGCTGACTCTGTTCGGTATCGATCCATAGCACTTTCAACGGCTCTTCACTGAGACGTTCCAAGGCCAGTACCTGGTTCTTCTGAGTACAGGCCATCAGGATCGACAGGAAAAACGTTTTACCGCTCTTCGCCCTGCCACAGTCGGCCACCAGTTCGCCCCGGTAGAAACATGGCACGCCGAACATCCTGAACAACGGCTGCATGGGCGGCAGGTTAGTTTCAGGCGTAATACGCTCCTTAAACAGATTGTCGATTTCTTCCTTCGTTGGAGCCTTCTGCTCCAGTGACATGACAGCCGGCTGCATCCTGCGGCTCAAGCTGCCCTCAATTAATTGAAATGCTTGTTCACTCATATCAGAAATACTTTCTTTTTTGCATGCGAAGGTACTGCGAATATGAATGCACTTCCGGGTTTTGCTACATTTTTATTAGAAAAAGTGGCCAATGTAGCAAAATTGGCCCCATTCAGGGAACCGATTGTTAATAAACCTTTATAAAAAGCCCAATTTTACTACGATTTTGAGGTCGAAAAAGGGTGAATGTAGCAAAATGGCAAAAAATAACCCCCGCCATCGCGAGGGCACTAAAGAGCTTTTTTCAGGAAATCGATTCGTTCACCTGAAGCAGAATCGCATATATTCATGATCAGATCATATTGGTCTTTGATCTTTTCGAACTCCTTTTCCTTATTGATGTAGCTGAAGAGTGTACTTTTGTCTATACGCTCAGTGAACGTCTTGAATACATAGTTCACGATAAGTGTACCATTGCGCTTATTCTTCTCATCCTTGTTGGAATAGATCAGATTCAGATCCATCATAGCCTTCACCCAGGCGGCAAATTGATAGCTGTAATCGAAATCGACACGAACTTTGATAAGGGGAATCAGCAACTCGACCAATTCCTTGGCAGCACGACAGGTAAACAGATCAGCATCAGCCCCAGGAGCAGGCTGGCGAAGGTCAAACAGTTCTATTTCCTGTTCCACCAGTTTTCTGCAACTGATGAAACACAGATGACGGGTAATGTGTTCCTGTTTCAGTTCATGGCGATGGTCAAAGATATACAACAAATGATCCTCGCCATTCAGATAGAGGCGATTGAGCGTCACCAACATCTCAATAGACAGAAGGTCCGTTGCATCTCTGTCAAGTTGTTTCAGAAACATTTCAAGCGTCGTTTTATCCTTACCAAACTGATTGATATACTCATCGAGTTTATTCTGGAACACCTGTTTGTCAGTCAACCATTCAGTCTCCAAATAGCGTTTCATCATCAAGTTCCACCGCTTGGAGAGCAACTCATGATGATCTCCTAACATCTGTTCGTCATCGCGCATATTCTGCAACGATTGAGCAATCGTAGTCAGTCCCATGAAGAGTGTATCATACATATTATAGGCAAACTCAACGATGTTGATGATCGTTTTCCTCGCTCCACTCTTGTCACATTGCGGAAGTCTTTCAAAAGCCAGGAATCTTTCTTTGAAATCCTCAATGTCATTTATCGTCAACTCAGGATATTTCATATAATCACGTTTCGCGAAAAGAGGCACTTCGCCAAGTATTTTCCTTAAGCTGCCTTTCAGCTCCTCCAGTCTGGCTATCATTCGAACGTAGTCACACGATATGGGCGATAAGAGCGTTTTCTTTGACTCCATCTCCATCCGGTACATCTCTAGTGCCGTTGTACAAACGACACCAAACATACTCAACAACCTACCCTGTTTCTCATATTCGGTAAACGGTCGTTCCTTCGTAATTCTTTCTCCGTATTCCAGCACTCTTTCCAAGAGTACTCTAATCTGTTCATTTTCAGCACATTTTTTCATTTCAATTCATTACTTTGATAAAAAAACGGGCGCAAAGGTACTACTATTCAATAAGTTACAAAAGAAAAAGCGTAAAATATACACTTTATGCACATGCAATCGTTTGCATATGCCGAATGATAAATGCTATAAACCTCCCAAGTGAGCAAGTTTTGGCGGAATTATTTGGAATCAAAGGAAAAAGATTGTAACTTTGTAGTCGAATTCAACATTATTTTGAACACTAAAAACCAACAAGTATGAAAACTTATAAGAGATTACTATTTGCCGCTATTGTCTTGCTTCCGATGCAGATATGTGGACAAACTGAAAAAGATGCCGACTTGCCAGTTCGCAAAGCCTGTACTCTGGAGCGACTCTATCAGGATATGCCCCAGAATATTCGATCAGACACACCCGACCTGGCGTTTGTCAATGCCCTTTGTACAGGGAAGGCCGACGAGGTGGCTGGCCTGTTCCGTGAGAAGAAACTGTTCTGGGATGAGAAGCCGGCTGTCGATGCCCCTTACGGCCGATTTGAGGGTCTTGAGGATATACGCTCCTTTGCCGAGGGTTTCCTGAAAAAGTTTAAGGCCAAATCGGCCACCTTCACCCCAGTATTCCAAACCATTGGCGGCGGGCGCATTGCCTTGGAAGGCGTGTTCAAATTCGTGGTGGATGGAGCCATTGAGGAGGTGCCTTTCTTCGTCATTACAGACCTCAGGACTCCTTATCTGCTGGAGGAAGTAAGGATGTACACGCACTACTCTTTTGTGCCGGGCCTGACGCCTTACCGCAAGCCTATCTTCAAGCTTGCCCATTACGAGATGGGCGACCCCGGACTGCTGACGGGTGCCATGAGAGCCTATTACGAAGCCCTGCACCATGCGCCTTACTGCAACCCGGACAAGATCCACGCAGCCTTTGCCGACGAGTGCATCGTAGGCGGATACGACCCATGGGGAACCCCAATCCTCTCCAAGGAGGAGATGTCGCGTAATGCCCACCAATTCGGCTACGGTCTGGCCAAATACATCCCCGCCTGTGTGGCCATGCGCTACGAAACCATTATCGACGACGGCAAGACCTGTGTCATCGAATGGTGCCATATCATTTCCAAGAAAGGTCAGCAAGAACGTAACCGCATTGCCATGTCGGGCTGCAGCGCATATACCCGCAACGAAGAAGGCTACCTCTGCTCCGTGCGCATCAGCGACTATGCTGGGCACGAGGGTGAAATAGACTGGACAAAAACGGAGGTGTCACGCGAAGAGGCCTATTCCATTAACCTGGTGGATGAGTTCCATGGCGGCTGCGGCATGAAGGAGCAGGAAGACGTCAAGGAATAAGAATAACGTCTGAGCGTCAAATACATCAATAGAGACGTTTTCCTTTCCTTTGAAATTTGATTATTTCACGATTTCCTGAATGCGCTTTTGGAACTCTGGTGAGAGAGCGGGGATCTTGTGGGCGCGCTCAAACTGAAGGATGTTCTGGTTGGTCATTTTCATCTTGTTGTCCTTCTTCATCTGCTTCAGCTCGTCCTTCGTCACATAGGCACGATCGGTGGTGTACACCTGTACCATGATATACTTATTACACTCGCTTTTCGTATCATAGTAACTGGTGAATGCCTGTATCATCACCAAGTCCTCAGGCGAGTAATTGCCTTTCTCGTCGATGCGGTAAACAATGAAGTCCTGATCCACGCGGTTCGTCTTGCGCTCTTCCTTTTTCTCAGCTTTTGCTATCTTCTTGTCTTTGCCCGTAGCCAAAGTTCTATGTTTCGACAGCAGTGCCGAATCGAAGGAATAACGGCGTTCCCCCTTATCCTGGTTGTCCGTCACTGAGCCCACAATGCCATACTTGTCTTTGATAAGTTGCTTGTTTGGACCATTAGGAGTGAAAGTAATGCCGAGCTCCTTATGATTATTCTTCAATCGGTCCTCTACCTTTTTCATCCTCAATCCAGCTATGCCCTTGATATGAGAGCCCAATAAGGTGTTGAGCGCCGTTTTTATCAGTCCGTTACTGCAAGCAGAGAGGTGATCCTCGTTGGAAGAGACGTTTTTCTTTTGGCGCTCGAAAGAATTATTAACTACACCCGCACGATAATAGCAAACAGGGGAGTTCTCTTCGTCATCGATATAGAACAAACGGTAGTAGGTCTGCACATACACATGCGACTTCTTGGTGACGGTAATCTCAGGCAGACCGAAGTCGGCATCTTCGAGAGTAACGCGACCACCCTGCCCCACCTTCACCTTCTTAGGCTGATAGGCCACATGGGTGATCGACACCACCTCTGCACCTTTTACATCGTCAAGGATACCATCCAGATCGGTAGTACCGATAAACGTTCCGTCTTCGGTAATGATAGAGGCGTAGGCTATCGGCTGGCCGTCTTTATCAACCGTCTGTATCTTCTGCGCCTTGGCGCCCATCGTAACCATCATCGAGGCTACAACCGTCAGTAGAATTTTCTTCATCTTCATGTTCATAACATATCAATGTCACTTTTTCGGCCGCAAAGGTAGTCAATTTGTGTAAACTAGACAAATAATTCTGCGATATTTTCCCCCAAAAGATGATCATATCGTCATCCGTCGAGCTTTCATAATTTTAATTAGATTACTTTCCTTGACCAAAGCCGAGGAAGAAATTGTTCTACTGGCCACACCTCAATTCCATTCAGCATTCTTGGTCTCAAGAACCTCTATCCTTTCTCTATGCCACAATAATTGCTGGTAGAAATTGAAGCAAGGGATAATCCTATATTCAAAGATACTCCACTCATCAGTAGTCTCAATTTCCTTTTGAGATTCGTGTATAGGCAGAGCCCTCACATATTCCACTTGCGCATCATATACCTTAATGCGAATAGTCTCGGGCTTTTGATTGTCTGAATGGTTGATACCAAAACTACCATCAAAATATTCCTCCGCTGTGATCTTTTGAGAAGGAAGCATTCTTTTCTCTGTCAGACGGATGTTTTCCATTCTCTCCAAGGCATATACAGCCTGTTCTTGAGGGTGATTCTCTGGTTCTGCCACCAGATACCAACGATTCTCCCAGGTACGCAAGAAATATGGGATCAACAAATGCTGTTTAAGAGTATTATTGTTGTAAGAATAGTAATCGCATTCAATACCTCGCCTCTGATCGATGGCCTCTAATATAATTTGCACATTTTCTACTCCTGTAGGTGCTTCCGTCAGCAGAATCTTATCCCTATGCTTCAATGCAGTTTGTGTGGAATGCCGGCTTTGTCTGCAAATGATCTTAATTCTTCATCCGAAAGACTACTTGTGGTATGCTCACAGATGGTAATCAGCAACTCGCGTTCCATTTCCTGTGTGCTATGCTCACTATCCACATTAATCTTCATTCTCTTACATACACGACGAACGATAGTTTCATAACTGTCGGCTTCGCCTTTACGGCAGATAGTCTTAACCGTATTAGTGCCGAACTTCCTTAACTCTTCGCCAAGTTCATTTGCCATCAGACTCATCCGCTCAGGATAGTAGTTGATGTAGGCATCAGAATTAGTCAGTTGCTCACTCAACCTGAGTTCTCCTTTACTATTATAGGTAAGAATGTCGCACAGGGTGCGAAGGTCTTCATTCTCACATGTAGCCAAGAAAGCCAAATCTTTGTCTTGATTCATATCTTTAACCTCCTATTTTATGTATCTGGGGGCAAAGTTATGGGCACCAACGGACAAAAGGTGTCCGACTATCTTAAGAACTTTCTTTATTTTATAATTTAGCTATACTATGCATAAAGCAAAAAGGGCTTTGTAATGCAAAATGCAACGAAATTCACGATTTATAGCGAAATGATTGGAAGTTTCGGAAATAGTTCGTATATTTGCAGGCAAATAAATGAAATGAGCATATGAAAAAGTCCGTAATCCTTATCCAATTCCTGTTCCTCGCACTTGTTGCGGGCGCTCAGGACTTTCAAACTGAGATCGCATTGATTGATGTGCCCGACTTTAACGGGAAGACGCTCGCCAAGGCGCCCGTAGGTAAGAGCCAGACGCTGCAGCTGGTGCGCACTAAGTTCTCAAAACCTATGGAAAGCTACACCACCCTCGCACTACCTTCTCTCAGACTGGGCAACATCATCGGTCATCCCACCCTTGGCTGGGACGACACAGACTTCAAGATTCCTGAGGGCGTGCCTGCCGTCTATGACGAAAAGTGGGCACTGAACGATGTGTTTACGGATGGTGACTTCCCCGTGGCCATCTATGGACGGACGCCTAGCGACGAGCCACTGCCCTGGGGCAAAACTGAACAGGACATCTCCTGTCGGGGCAGAGACCCGCATCTGATCATGCTGCTCGACCCCTCGAAGGAGGTAAAGAAAGTATATAACACGCGCAACATCACCATCACACCGAAGGACAGCCTTTTCCAAAGAGTGGAATGGGCAGTGGTGAAGGACGGCATTCTGTACTTCGCAGAGTGCGCCTCGACGGCTCCCGACAAGGACTCACAGGGCTACTATCTGGTGGCCGTCGATATCGATACCGACAAGACCATCTGGATTAGCAAGCCGCGTACGGTGAATTCCTCCAACTTCCTGATCGTTGACAATTCCATCATCTGCGGTTTGGGAGGTTCTGGAATCCCTGACTATATCTATGTGCTGAATCGCTATACGGGTGTGAAGACGCGTGAGTACTGGATACCCACGGCTGCCACTTGGTTTGCCATCGGCGAAGACAAGAACCTTTACGTGACCCTATACGACAAGCACGTCGCTTTCAAAATTACCAAATAAAAACAGGCATGAAACGGATTGCCGTATATTGTGTGACGTTCAGATCGGACGTGGAATTGGAGAATTACAAGGCTTCGCTGCTGAAGGCGGCAGAGAAGGCCGGGGGCGAGGTGGAGCTCGACTTCTTTGTGTCGCGGAACACGGAGGATGACAATCCTGGCTACTTTGGCGGCATCAGGCGGGCAATGCTGAAATCGGACGTGAAGGCCTATGACTATGCCATTATCAGCAACGTGGATCTGACGGTGGAAGAAGACTTCTTCGTGAAGTTGGCTGCCTACAACTGCGCGGAGGATATTGGCTGGATAGCCCCTCAGATATGGTCGGCGCAGGAAGGCCGAGACCGCAATCCGAAGATTATGAACCGCTATCAGCTGAAAAAACTAAAAATACTGAAGACCATCTTCCACTATCCGTACGTATGGGCGCTGAAGCGCGCCATCACTGCCCGACAGAAGAAATGGGAGAAGCACCCTGCGGGCGAGATATACGGCGGGCACGGCTCGTTTATCATCCTGACAAAGCGTTATCTGGAAAGGTGCGGAGCGGTTGACTATCCGGTGTTCTTGTTCTGCGAGGAGATTTGGCTGGCAGAACAGTGCCGCAAGGCAGGACTGAAGGTGATGTACGTGCCGACACTCGTGGTAAGCGATGCGGA
>Ga0310696_10004277_pt1 | contig 17572 bp, 8 predicted proteins | sample AusTroGonzalo_MG_4_FD_203885 | JGI IMG/M metagenome (GOLD analysis project Ga0310696, IMG submission 203885) | Bovine rumen microbial communities from tropical cattle in Woodstock, Queensland, Australia - Gonzalo_02 (v2) (version 2) | ecosystem: Host-associated > Mammals > Digestive system >...
TTAATCGTTGAGTTGTACTCTAAGAACTAAAATCATTTAAATTAATGGCGATATTAGCATTTCAAAAACCCGATAAAGTCGTAATGTTGGAGGCCAACGACAAGTTCGGCAAGTTCGAATTTCGTCCTTTGGAGCCCGGCTTTGGTGTAACCATTGGTAACGCCCTGCGCCGCATTCTACTTTCATCACTCGAGGGTTATGCTATCAACACCATCCGTATCGCTGGTGTTGAGCATGAATTCTCTTCAGTTCCCGGTGTAAAGGAAGATGTAACCAACATTATCTTGAATCTGAAGCAAGTTCGATTCAAGCAAGTAGTAGAAGAATTCGAGAACGAGAAAGTCAGTATCACGGTCGAGAATTCTACCGAATTCAAAGCCGCTGACATCGGCAAGTATCTGACTGGATTTGAAGTGTTAAATCCCGATTTGGTGATTTGTCATTTAGATTCCAAAGCATCGATGCAGATTGATCTTACAATTAACAAAGGTCGTGGATATGTACCCGCTGATGAGAATCGCGAGTTCTGTACCGACGTTAATGTAATTGCAATCGATTCTATTTACACTCCGATCCGTAACGTTAAGTACACTGTTGAGCCATATCGTGTTGAACAGAAGACCGATTATGACAAGCTGGTACTCGAGGTTACTACGGACGGTTCCATTCACCCAAAGGACGCACTGAAAGAGGCTGCTAAGATCCTTATCTATCACTTCATGCTGTTCTCTGACGAGAAGATTTCTCTTGAGACTTCTGAAACTGAGAGCAACCAGGAGTTCGATGAAGAGGTTCTGCACATGCGCCAGTTGCTTAAGACTCGTCTCGTTGACATGAACCTTTCTGTTCGTGCCCTCAACTGCCTCAAGGCTGCTGATGTTGAGACGCTTGGCGACCTGGTACAGTACAACAAGACTGACCTCCTTAAGTTCCGTAACTTTGGTAAGAAATCGCTCACTGAGCTTGATGATTTGCTCGAGAGTCTGAATCTGTCGTTTGGAACTGATATTTCAAAATACAAACTGGACAGAGAGTAATCTCTTGCCCAATAAAAGAACAAAAGAAAAATGAGACATAATAAGAAATTCAATCATCTCGGTCGTACTGCATCTCACCGCAGTGCCATGCTCGCTAACATGGCTATCTCGCTGATCATGCACAAAAGAATCACTACGACCGTTGCAAAGGCTAAGGCCCTGAAGAAGTATGTAGAGCCCCTTATCACTAAGGCTAAGGAGGATTCTACCAACTCACGTCGTGTAGTATTCAGCTACCTTCAGAACAAGGATGCTATCAAAGAGCTCTTCTCTACTGTAAGTGAGAAGGTTGGCGATCGTCCCGGTGGATACACCCGTATCATCAAGCTTGGTACTCGTCAGGGTGACGCTGCACAGGTTTGCTTCATCGAGCTTGTAGACTTTGATCCAGAGATGGCAAAGGATACTAAGAAGAAGTCAACTCGTCGTTCACGCAAGTCTGCTCCTAAGGCAGAGGCTGCTGCTGAGGCTCCTGTAGCTGAGGCACCTGCCGCTGAAGAGGCAAAGGCTGAGTAATAGTTCGATTTAACGAATTCTTATATACGGGCGGAGCTCGCATCTTTATGATGCGGGCTCTACTTTTTTATTTTATCATAAAAAATTCGCCAAAAAGTTTGGAGTTTTGGTAACTTTTTCATATATTTGCCCCAAATATACCTTGTTCGTGAGAACGGTTTGACTAAAAACTTAAAACAAAACGATATGAGAAAACTAGCATTTATTATTGTGGCAGCGTTGTTTGCTACTTCCTTGCCATCATTGGCGCAAGGTCTAAACGTGGTAAGTTTTAAACTGTTGGAAACTGATTTGACAGCTAACACCCGAGGAACACAAAAGATGGACCAGAATGGTGAGACCGCAGCTCTGATCAAGATTGTGACTCCTGAGCAGGGATTTCTATTCGATGGAGGTTCACTTGGTATTGTTGGTACAGAGCAGAAACCTGGTGAGATTTGGCTTTACGTACCTCGCCGTGCCCAGAAGCTTACTATTTCTCATCAGACTTTCGGTGTGCTTCGTGATTATTACTATCCAATTTCTGTTCAGGGAGGTCGCACATACGAAATGCTGCTTGATATCGGTACTGGTAGATATGTAACTATTACCACATCGGTTCCAAGATCAGAATTGACTATCGATGGTGAGTTTGCCGGTCAGTCTCCTATATATAATAGGTATATGAACTACGGCCGTCATAAAGTTCAGGCTGTTAATGATCGTTATGAGGGTATACAGGAGTTTGTTATCTTGGCAAACGATTCGACAAATAAGGTCGTATCTGTTGACATGAGGGATATGAGTGATCACTTTGGTAACGTACTTCTCAGTGTTGATAATAATGCTGAGATTTACTTCAATGGACGCATGGTTGGAACTGGTAGCTGGAAAACACAGTTGCGTGAGGGTGTCTATGAGGTAGAGACACGTGCTCCTGATTGCGACCCTGTTAAGTCTTCATTCACAGTTGTTGCTCAGCAGGACAATGAGGTAAAGGCAACTCCGCCTACACCTCACACAGGATACCTCAGTATATATACCCGTCCAGCTACAGCTACTGCTGTTTATAATGGCTCACATCCGCTTACACTTCAGGAATCAAATATTCTTCCTATCGGTACATATCAGGTTGAGATCTCGCGTAGAGGCTATCTTTCAGAAACTCATGAGTATACAGTGGTTCGAAATGAAACTACCACCGATACAGTAACACTTAAGAGTATTACTTATGTAAAGCCTACCACCTTCTATTTCGGAGGTGCATATACCCTCCGAACCTTGGCAGGTGTATCAGGTATCGTTGGAGCTGTTATTTATAACAACGACCTCCAGTTAAGTTATACCCTTGGACTCAACAAGAGCCAGACAGCCTATTGGTATAATGCCAATGAGGGTGCCCGCTATCAGAGCGGCGTATCATATAAGATGTCATCTATGGCCATAAAGTACGGCTATCAGATTAGTCTAATGAATAAGTTTGCTATTACGCCACAACTTGGATTCTCAATCGATAAGTTGTCGGCTAATATTGTGGATGGTTCTGTTGCATATGGCGATAAGGCCACATGTACATGTATTACCATCGGTGTTAAGTTGCTGCTGGCTCCATTCCAGCATTGCTATTTGTTTGCAGCTCCCGAGATAGGTATCGCCAATAAGAAGGGCGGTGACTTTGAGCGTATCGCCGAGGCAACTAATGTAAGTGCCGGCGGATTTACAGCCAATATCGGAGTGCTTATTAACTTCTAATAATATAATAGGTATAACAGTAAAAAAGCAAAGAGTATGAAAACAAATAGAATCATTAATATAAAAGTGGCTCTTTTTATAGCTGTATCCGCGTTGATGGCAGCTTGTACTATCGAAGATGCCGATCAGAGTGTAGAGCCAAAGTCAGAGCAGTTGGATATTGCTGAAGAGTTGACTATGACTGCTACCGAGACCGATAAGTCGTTTGATATTACTTCCGATTCTGGTTGGGATGTAGATATTGAGGGAGGTTGGACAGGACTTACCGTTTCTCCTATGTCGGGTAATGGTAAAGGTCAGATAACAATCCATACCGAGGCCAATACCACTCGTCAGGGACGTGAGGCTACCATTTCAATCAGAACAAAGGGTGGTGTAACCCAGAAGATGGTAGTTAAGCAGGCTCTTAGTGATGTAATTCTTAATGTCACAGGTGGTGATAATCAATCCCTGGAATACGAGGCTTCTCCAATGGATCCTAAGAATTTCAGTTTCACTTGTAACACTACATGGCAGGTTACAGCCAGTGATAGCTGGATTACGTGTATGGATCCTGATGGTAACACATCCGGCGGTCAGGAAATATCTACAACAGTGGCTACAACCATCTCTGTATATGTAGATGAAATTCAGACTGATGTGCCTCGTGAGGGTAAAATAATGATTTCTGCTGAGAATGGTGCTAAAACAGCTCAGATTAATGTTAAGCAGGAAGGCAAGTTGATCGAACTGTCAGTTTCGCCTAAGGAGTTTAATGTAGTTGCTACTGGTGAGACCAAGACTATCCAGATTGCATGTAACGCTGATTGGACTATTGATTTTGATAAGGGTGATTTCGTTTGTGATAATATCACAGGAACCGGTAATCAGGATGTGTTGATTACTTGTATGCCTAATAATGTTAGTACAGAGCGTAAGGTTACGTTGACAGTATCTTCTGGTATACAGAATATCAAGACCGAGACCATCACCTTCACTCAGGCTGCAGCTACACCTCCTGAGTTGACAGCGTTTAAGTTAATTGAAAGCAGCGTAACAAAGAACGAGGCAGAATTCCAGTTGGACTTCCAAACAATGTTCCCAATCGCCGAATATGGTGTATATATTTGGGAAGATGGAAACGAGAGTAATAAGGTGCCTATGCAGGCTGCTAATACCGAAGGTGGTATTACCCGACTCGTATATAAGGCTACAGGTCTTAAGTCGATGACTACCTATCATGCTTACGGATTTATTAAGAATACAGTTGGTAGTTCTGATAGTAAGGATACTAATGTAGTAACCTTTAAGACAGGTGGTGTTAAGCCAACTGATGATGATAATCCTGCACCAATTCTGAGTAGAAGAAAGTAGTATAACCTAAAACTACATCGATTATGAGAAAATGGTTTATATTATTCATATTTGCCATCCTGCCGTTAGCTGCTAGTGCAGAAACGGTTCAGGTAGGCGACCTGTGGTATAACTTGGATGATTCCGCCCCGGTAGCTACAGTTGTTAGCACACAGGGTGAAAGTTATTCCGGAAATATAGTTGTTCCAGCAACTATTGAGTATGGTGGAGTGACTTATACTGTAACTACCATTGGTGAGAATGCATTTGCCCAAAATGAGGTGGTAAATTCTGTTGTTTTATCTGAAGGAATTCAGATAATTGAAAATAGTGCCTTTATGCAGTGTAATAATATGACGTGGGTAGAACTTCCGTCAACGATAACGTCAATAGGTTATTGGTCGTTCTCATTTACCAGAAAGTTGCGTTATGTTATATCTAAAATCGAAGAGCCATTTGATATTGATAAGAGCTCTTTTTTCGCAGATAATTACACTTTAAACGGAGTGGAATCGTTTGCCTCTTCTGCTGCAATTCTTTATGTTCCAGCTGGTTCTCGATCTAAATATCTGTCACATACAGGATGGGAGCAATTCCCTGTCATTTTTGAAGGTGACAGACAGGAGGAGAAAGTTGGCGATTTGAAGTATGCCTATGCAACATCTTCGTTAGAAGCTGCAGTTATTGCTGATGATTATTCTGGTTTGGAAAGTGTTTCCATTCCTCCCACTGTTTCAATTGGAGAAAATGCTTATACCGTTAAAGCAATAGAATCTTCTGCTTTTAGAGAGTGCATTAATCTTAATTCTGTAACATTAAGCGAAGGTTTGGTATATGTTGGTGGTGAAGCATTTTGGAGGTGTAATAATGCTGAGTTTAGTGCTCTTCCGTCAACAATCATTCATATAGGTTATGAAGCCTTTGATTCTTGTAATAGAATAGCAAAGTTGGTGATACCAGAAGGTTGTACAACTATTGACGTTGGTGCTTTTGAATGGTGTGGTGTGGAACTAAAGAGGGTTGAACTCCCATCTACGCTTACTTATATAGGAGAACGTGCTTTTGTGGGTTCTCAGAATTTGAAATTTGTCATTTCTCGCATAGCAAGGCCTTTTGCAATACAGAATAATGTGTTCTGCAAAGAAGAAATATGGGATGAGGCAGGAAATTATTCTGTAACAAAGTCTGATGCAACACTTTATGTTCCTTCTGGAACAAAAGCATCTTATCAGGATCTTGATGGTTGGAATATGTTTGCTGGTATTGTAGAGGGCGATTTGAAGGAAGTAAAGTCTGGTAATCTGAATTATTTGCTTGAAACAGGAAGTAAAACCGCAACTGTCATAGCAGGTGATTATTCAAACTTAAAGGAGGTTTCAATCCCTTCTACTATTTCTGTTGATGGTAATACATATTCAGTGGAAGCTATAGATGAGCGAGCATTCTTTGAATGCAACAATCTTGAAGCAATTACACTAAGTGAAGGATTGAAAAAAATAGGGGATTATGCTTTCATAAATTGCTCTAATGCAGGTTTTAACGATTTCCCTTCAACAATTACTACTATTGGTGAATATGCCTTTTCAGGTTGTCATGGCTTGACTAAGGTAATTCTTCAAAATTGTGTATCAATAGGTCATGATGCATTTCATGCCTGTGGTGGTTTGAAACGGGTGGAATTATCTTCATCATTAAAAACTCTTGATAATAATGCTTTTGGTTTCTGTGATAACCTAGAAGTTGTTGTCTCTCGTTTGACCACTCCTATTGATATTGATAAGTCTGTATTCCAGAAAAACAAATATGTAAATGGTGAATGGACACAAGGAAAGTCTGACGCAACTCTTTATGTTCCGGTAAATACGAAATCAGCTTATCAGGCTATTGAAGGCTGGAATATGTTCGCTAATATTATAGAGGGAGATCCAAAGGAGGCAACTGTTGATGGCTTTAATTACATCTATCTCGAGTCTTCTAAGACTGCGAAAGTTGTTGAAGGCGAGTATTCTAGTATGTCAACAGTAGTCATTCCTGCCTCTATCACAATTGACGGAGAAAGTTATACTGTCAATGCCATTGATAAAAAGGCTTTTGCAGGGTGTGGCTATATTAGTAAGTTAGAGCTACCTTCTACAATTACAAGTATTGGCGAACGTGCATTTATTGGTATTAACACAATGGTGGTATCGCATATCCAGACTCCTTTCAGTGTTCCTGAGAGTGCCTTTGCTGGTAGTGAGAGATGGGATGAGGCTTCTCAAGAAAATGTTTTCTCAAAAACAGAAGCAAAGCTTTATGTGCCAGTCGGCACAAGATCTTCTTATCTGTCAACTTCTGGATGGGATATGTTTGCTGAGGAAAATGTAATTGAAGGTGAACCAAGGGAAGCAATTATTGATGGGCTTAAGTATTCTTATCTTTTAGGAAGCGGTATCGCAACGGTAATTGCTGGTGATTATATTGATATGAAATCTGTAGTAATCCCAGGAACCGTTCTTATTGAAGGAGAATCTTATTCTGTAACAGCAATCGGTAATAATGCTTTCCAGAATTGTTATACTCTGGAGTCATTGGTAATAGAACAGGGAATTCAGATAATTGGTAATTATGCATTTACTGATTGTAATCGTTTAACTTCAATTACGCTACCTCCTTCATTATTGAAAATCGGAAAAGATGCATTTTCATATTGTGGTAGTGGTAATGGTACATTCATTACTCTAGAGCTTCCTTCGTCTTTGACTAGTATTGAAGATAGAGCTTTCTTTGATGCTGCCTTGTCTTCAGTGAGATCAAGAATAGTTACTCCATTTGAAATTCCTATTAGTGCCTTTGCTGGTACAGGTGAATGGGAGAATGGCGAATTGATTTATGGTAAAACAACAGCCAATCTGTATGTGCCAGAAGGAACAAAAACCGCTTATCAGAAGTTTGAAGGCTGGAGGATGTTCGCTGATATTTATGAGGGCGATTTGCAGGAAACAATGGTAGGTAATTTGAAATATGCTTATTTGTCAAGTACTAAGATTGCTACTGTTATTTCTGGCGATTATTCTAAACTTGAAGAAATTACAATTCCTTCAACTGTTGAAATCGGTGGAAGTGTATACCAGGTTAAAGAAATCGGTAGTGGAGCATTTAGAAGTTGTGGTAATTTGCAATCTGTACGAATCGAAAACGGAATAGAAAAGATTGGCAAACAAGCATTCCAGGCATGTTGGAATGCAAAATTCGAAGAATTACCTTCTTCTATTACAACAATAGAAAACAATGCGTTTAATAATTGTAATGGAATAACCTCTCTTATACTTCCAAATGGTTTGCAGAGCATAGGTGATTATGCATTCAATTATTGTGATGGGCTTCAGCAACTAGTATTACCTTCTTCATTAACTAGTATTGGAAGTTATGCGTTTGCAAATTGTAAAAATATGACTTTGGTAACATCTCGTATTCAGAATCCAATAAATATTCCTGATAATGTGTTTGTTACCCAATCATATGAAGGCGAGTACTCTGAGTCAGCTTCAGCAGCAACTCTTTGTGTGCCAGAAGGTACTAAGTCTAGATATCAAGCCATCAAGGGATGGACTATGTTTAGAGAAATCCTTGAGGGCGAAATGCTTCAGGCAGAAGTCGCTCCACTCACTTATATATATAATGTAAGTAGTGGTCAGGCTTATGTAACTAAGGGCTCTAATTATTCAGAATTGAGAAACGTTACGGTACCAGGTACTGTTACTATCGATGGCGCAAAATATAGTGTAACAGCTGTTGGCGCTAGAGCATTCAGTAGCACTAATATTACTTCTGTTACTATCGAGGAGGGTATTAAGTCTATTGAACAAGAGGCCTTCCATTGGTGTGGTCAACTTACCAAGATAACGTTGCCTTCATCTCTTGAGGAAATCAAGGTTAATGCTTTCACAGAGTGTGGCAATTTGACCTCTATTGAGATTCCTGCTAATGTATCACTGATTCGTGAGAAGGCATTCTCGTTCTGTAGAAAACTATCTTCAATAAAGGTGTCTGCAGATAATAGAGTTTACGATTCTCGTAACAATTGTAATGCTATCATTGAGACTGCTACTAATACGCTGAATACTGGTTGTAAAACCACAGTTATTCCTGAAAGCGTTACAGCCATTGGCCCAGATGCATTCGCTGGTAGCCAGTTTACTGAGATTACCATCCCAAGTGGTGTTAAGACCATTGGTGATGAAGCATTCCTTTGCTGCGATCAATTCTCTGAGATTGTTATCCCAGAAGGTGTTGAGTCTATTGGTACTTCTTGCTTCCATAGTTGCTATACCATGGAAACCATTGAGCTTCCAAATAGTTTGAAGACACTTTCGGCTTGGTCGCTTGGTAATTGCACAGGTCTGGTTAATCTGGTAACCTATATTGAGAATCCTTATGAGATTCCAGATTACGTATTTGGTGATGATCAGAAAGTATTCGAACGTGCAAAGCTCTATGTTCCTAAGGGCAAGAAGAGCACTTACCAGAGAACAGAGTGCTGGAGTCTGTTTAAGGATGTTGAGGAGATGATTGGTGGTACGATGTCTGTACCTACAGTTAAGTACAATGGCCGTTATCTCACTCTCGCTTCTGCCGAAGACGGACGTATCTACTACTCATTAGATGGTACAACGCCAATCCTGCAGTATAAAGATACTCTAACTTGTTACGACCTTGCTACAGTTAAGGCAATTGCAAAGAGATTTGGTTCTGTTACTTCTGATACATTGAACTATAAGATTGATTATGTATATGATGGCGTAACAGCTAAAACTGCCGAAGGTGGTCTGTTGGCAAAGTGCTTCGAATGGTCAGGTACAGATAAGGTCGAGATGCTTGACATTGATGGAACCCTCAACGATGATGATTTTGGTACTATCCGTGGTCTTTCTAAGTTGAAGACTCTTAATATGGCAGCTTCTAAGATGACCAGTGGATCGATTCCTGCTGGAGCTTTCGCTAATACCAAGTTGCAGTGGTATGTTTCACCATACACTTTGACAGGTGTTGGTGCAAATGCCTTCAGAGGTTGTGATCAGCTCTCGGCTATCACATGGAACTCTTCTTCTGTAGAATTGCCAGAGGATGTTGCAACCGATGTGGCTAATCCAAATATGCTGGTTTACGCCAAGTCGCTTGCCATGATACCATACGCACTCAAGAATGTAGTAATCAATGGTGTGGCTAACAACATTACTTTAGCTGATTCTACTGGCAATAATAACTTCTATTGCCCAGAAGAGTTCAAGGCCCGTCGTATAAGCTATACTCATGATTACCAGCAGAAGACGGCTCGTGGTGTTACCCAGGGTTGGGAGACATTGGCTCTGCCGTTCACGGTTAGTAAAATTACTCATGAGACTAAGGGCGAGATTACTCCTTCTACCGTTGAGGGTGCCGAGCGTCCATTCTGGCTATACGAACTTGGTGATAATGGTTTGAAGGCAGCTACACAGATTAGTGCTAATATTCCATATCTCATCTGTATGCCTAACGACGATGCCTATGGCGATGAATACATTCTTGGTGGTCGTGTAACTTTTAGTGCTCAGAATGTAACAATTACTTCGTCTACGGGTACAGTAGTTTCAAATGGTGATCGTCAGTTTGTTCCAACATATCAGAGTGTTACATCTTCATCAGATGTTTATGCATTGAATGTTGGTCAAGTTGTTGGTGAGAATCCTGTTGGATCAGTCTTTGTTCCTAATTTACGTGAGGTTCGTCCATTTGAGGCTTACTCTATACATGGTCCAAGTAAATCTCGTATATTATCTGTTTCAAGTCTAAGAGGTGGAGATGCTACGGGAATCAACGACTTTATGTTGAATGATGGCGGAGAGCCTGTTGATGGTGTTGTGAAGGCATACTCGCTTTCTGGAGCACTCATTAAGCAAGGTAAGCGCGAGGAGGTACTTCGCAGTCTGCCAAAGGGATTATACATTATTGATGGAAAGAAAATAATCAAATAAAAGGAGCTATGGATAAATTACGTTTTATACTTTTATTTGCAGTAATGCTTGTGGCGGGTAGTGCTGCGGCATACGATTTCGAGTCGGGTGGTCTTTATTATAACATCCTTGATAAGGATGCCAAGACTGTCGAAGTTACTTCAAATGTAGCAATAAATGAAAATAATCCATGGGAAACTGTTGCGGATTATTCTGGGAGAATAGTTGTTCCCGCTACAGTTACCAATGGTGATACAACATATTCTGTTATTCAGATAGGCAGATATGCATTCCATCGTTCTCAGATAACTTCACTAACCATTTCTGATGGCGTTGAATCCATTGGTGATGCTGCATGTGGAAACTGTGAACTATTGGAAAGTGTTGTATTCCCAGCATCGGTAAAGACGTTAGGCTCTTCTGCGTTCTGGTATTGTATAAAACTCGAGATTTTAGACTTGCCAGAAGGACTGAAAGGTATTGGCTATGATACTTTTGGTTCTTGTAATAATGTAAAGAAAGTAGTTTTGCCATCAACCATTACAAGTATCGATGGTGGCGCATTCAGAAATATGGGATCTCTGACTGCTGTTATTTCGTATATTACGGAGCCATTTACGATTCAGAAGAATGTCTTTGCTTCTGAAGAATACAATCAATCTACACAAACATCTACATATTATCCATCTTCTGCTACACTCTATGTTCCAGCAGGTACGTTGGAGAAGTATAAGGCTATAGAAGGCTGGACAATGTTTAGTGGAATGTATGAGGGTGAACCAAGCGAAGCGACGGTTGATGGTATTACCTATTCGTATGCTAAGGGAAGTGGATGCGCTAAGGTTATTGCAGGTAATTATTTGTCACTAGATAGTATAACAATACGTGGTTCTGTTTTAATTGATGGGGAAAAATATATTGTAACTGAGATAGGCGGTGGTGCTTTCCGTGAGTGTTCTAGCTTAAGAACAGTTATTATTGAAGATGGAGTCGAAGTAATTGGCTCTAGTGCATTTCAACAATGCTATACCCTAAAAAAAGTTCAATTCCCATCTACATTGAAGACAATTTCAGAACAAGCATTTTTAAATGCTAGTTCAATTGTTGACATCGTTTTGCATGAAGGCTTAGAAAGAATAGGTTCTAATGCTTTTAATTGGTGTAACTCTGCAAAAATTATTCTTCCTTCAACTTTAAGATCTATTGGGGAATTCGCTTTTTTCCATCAAAGCATAGATGTTACAGTTATATCTCGCATTGTAGAGCCATTTGAGATAAACAAAAGGACTCTTGCATATTTTACAGAATCAAATGGTAGTAGTGAGACAGAATATATAACTCCTTATCAGGGCACTTTGTATGTTCCAGAAGGCTCTTTGGAAAAATATAAAGCCATTGAAGGTTGGAATAATTTTGCCTCAATTGTTGAAGGTGAGCCAAAGGAGATCCAAGTTGGCAATTTGATGTATTCTTTTAATATATCTGAGAAAACTGCTATAGTTATTGGTGGAGATTATTCGAGTTTGCAGTCTGTAACTATTCCTTCATCTATCCTCATTGAAGGAGTAGATTATAGTGTTATAGGCATAGGTGCAAGGGCTTTTTATGAGTGTTACAATTTGGAGACGGTAACTATTAGCTCTGGGATTGAGACTATCGGTGGTAGTGCTTTCCAGTATTGCTATGGTTTGAAGGATGTAATAATTCCAAATACATTGAAATCAATAGGAGAACGGGCATTTGCAGGATGTTCTAATCTTACGGATATCGAATTGCCTGAAGGCCTGACAAGTATTGGAAGAGAAGCATTTCAGAGTTGTGTTGGATTTACAAAAGTGACGATCCCTTCTACAATAACGAGTCTTGGGGATTATGCTTTTCATAATTGTGGAGGTTTGACTTATGTCATATCAAGATTGTCAACGCCTCTGCAAATCAATGGAAATGTATTTGCTTATAGATCAGAGTGGAGAGAGGGACAACAAAAGGAAATTTATACTCCTTCATCTGCTGTCCTCTATGTGCCTACAGGTACAAAGTCTGCATATCAGGCTATAGAAGGTTGGACCGTGTTTGCTGACATTCTGGAGGGTGAACCTAAAGAGGCGACGGTTGGAGAATTGACATATCTGTATAATGAATCAGAAAAAACTGCAACAGTTGTTGCTGGTGATTATAAGTCATTAACTAGTGTTATTATCCCAGGTTCTGTCGAGATAAGCGGTACACTTTATAATGTGAAGGCTATTGGTGCTTCAGCATTCTATTATTGTACAAGTTTGCAGTCTCTTGTTATAGAATCAGGAGTAGAAACAATCGGTGCGAGGGCATTTGATCAATGTTATGCTTTAAGTTCATTAGACCTTCCAACGTCTTTGAGAACTATTGGTGAGAGAGCATTTGCTAATTGTTACATAATGAACATTGTTATTCCAGAGGGTGTTACTACAATTGAGAGAGAAGCTTTCTCTGGTAACTATTGGTCAAAAGACGGTGATTTGAAACTTGAACTGCCATCTACACTTAAGAGTATTGGAGATTATGCATTCTTTGGCTTAGGAAGTTTCTCGAGTGCTATCAGTCATATTCAGGTTCCGTTCGAAATTGACAAATCGGTATTTGCTAATAGTGAGAGTTGGGAAAATGGAACTCAAAACTATACTAAACCGTCAGCAATTCTTTATGTTCCTGTTGGTACCAAGTCTGCATATGAGGCGCTTGAGGGCTGGAACATGTTTGAGACAATCTTTGAAGGTGAGCCAAAGGAGGGTGAGGCTAGTGGCTTCAAATTCATCTTCATCCCAGCATCCAAGGAGGCAACTCTAATTAAGGGTGATTATTCTAACATGAGGAATGTTACTATTCCTGCGAAAGTTACCTTCGAGGGTGATGATTATAGTGTTACTGGTGTAGGTCCAAATGCGTTTGCTTATACTGATATTACTTCGTTGATAATCTCTGAGGGTGTCAAGACCATTGCCAATAAAGCATTCCGTGAGTGTCATTCACTGAGATCTGTATCTTTGCCATCAACTATTACCAAGATTGGCGAAGAGGGCTTTGCATATTGCGGCGGTATTGAGGATATTACCATTCCTGCTAGCATAGAAACGATAGGTAGATGGGCTTATACAAGTACAAAAATCAAGGAGATCGTTATCCCAGCTTCTACCAAATCTATCGGTGAAAATGCATTCAGCGATTGTCGAGAAGTAACATCAATCCGCGTTGCTGCTGGTAATAATTACTACGACTCTCGTAATAACTGTAATGCTTTGATTGAAACAGCATCTAATATATTGCTTAAGGCTTGTCCATCTACAGTGATTCCTAATAGCGTTGTGGAAATTGGAAGTTCCGCATTTAGTGGTATGAGTAGTTTGAAGGCTATAACAATACCTAATAGTATTACTGCTATACGTGGTGGCGCATTTAATGGTACTGGATTGACTTCTGTATATATTCCAAGCAGTGTTACTGATATTACTCCAAATCCATTTAGCAATTGTAATGCTCTTGAATCAGTCAAGGTGGATGCGAATAATCCAGTTTATGACTCTCGAAATAATTGTAATGCTATCATCGAGAAGAAAACCAATACGCTGATAACAGGATGTAAGAATACAGTTATTCCTCATGGAATTAAGATTATTGCAAGTTCTGCATTCAATTGTGTTACAGAACTCGACTCTCTGAAGATTCCTTATGGAGTTGAACAGATTATGAATAGTGCAATAAGTTCGAGCAGTATAAGTTATGTGGAAATTCCAAAATCCGTTAAGTATATTGAGAATTATGCTTTTGCATGGAATAGTCAGTTGATCTCAGTAGTTTCTAAGATTAAGGATCCTTCTACTGTTTCTTGCGGATATGATATATTCGAAGGAAATTATGGGTATAATGGTTATTATACTAATGCCTATGAGACTGCAACTCTGTATGTGCCTAAGGGAACAAAAGATTTGTATTCTCATACCTCTCCATGGAGTAACTTTAAGAAAATCGAAGAGATGGATGGTGAGAAACTCGCTAAGCCTACATTGAGTTTCGATGGGCGCTATGTGAAGGCTGAATCAACTGATAGTGATGTTGATATGTATTACTCTCTCGACGAATCAGAGCCTTCTATCTATTACGATGGCCCAATCGCAGTACACAACCTCGGCAATGTTAAGGTGTTTGCAGAGAAGAGCTTCCATGCTGATTCTGATGTTGAATCTTACAATGTTGAGTACCTGTACGATGGTGATACACTGAGATTGGCTAAGGCCGGCTTGATGGCTGATGCTATTAAGTGGTGTCCAAATGATAGCATTGTTAAGATGACTGTTATTGGTCCTATCAGCACTACAGAGTTCGAGACTATCAGAACGCTTGGCGGCCTTAAGTTCCTCAACTTGGCTGGTGCTACAGGCGATAAATTGTCTATCCCAGATAATGCATTCGCTAATACTAACATCGTTTCGTTCGTAGCTCCTTCTACCCTTGCAAGTGTTGGTAGTGGAATCTTCTCAGGATGTCAGCAACTGGCTGCTATATGCTGGGAGACAGATGCTGCTCTGCCAAGCGATTTGCTTAGCGATGTTTCTAACCCCAACTTGTTACTGTATCTGAAGGCTGGTGCAACAGCTCCTACAGGTGTTAAGAATGTAATTACTGGTGGTACAGCCACTTCTATTACGCTTAGCGATGCAACAGGCAACAGTAACTTCTATTGTCCGGTAGCATTCAAGGCTGATAAGATCACGTATACTCGTAACTTCCAACAGAAGACTGAGGTGGGCGTAAGCCGTGGTTGGGAAACTATTGTTCTTCCATTCAAGGTGGGCACAATTGAACATGAAACTAATGGCGAAATGGTTCCGTTCAAAGAATACTATAGCTCGAGCAGCTATAAACCATTCTGGCTCTATACACTTGAGGAGAACAATATTACTGCAGCATCGGTGATTTATGCTAATATTCCTTACTTAATCTGTATGCCTAATGCAGATGAGTATGGCGATCAGTATAATCTGGCTGGTAATGTAACCTTTAGCGCTACAAATGTTGATATCGCAGTTTCTAAGCCTATCGAGGAGACTCAGGGTGACATCACCTTCGTACCGGCTTACCAGAGTGTTCCTGCTTCGGCTGATATATTCACATTGAATGTTAACGAGGAGTATAAGGGCTATCCTGCTGGATCGCTGTTTGTTAATAACTTCCGCGATGTTCGTCCGTTCGAGGCTTACTCGGTTCATCCATCTGCAGTTGCTAAAAAGGTTAATGAGGCACGTATGTATACTGTTAGTAGTCTGATTGGAGGCGATACAGGTACTACAGGTATCATTGACGTGATGCTGAAGAAGAACGATGGCGCCAACAGTGATGCAGTGGTTAAGGTTTACTCACTCTCAGGTGCTCTCATTAAGCAGGGCAAGGCAGATGATGTGACTAAGGGACTGCCTAAGGGTGTCTATATTGCCAATGGCAAGAAGTTCATAGTAAAGTAAACTTAGTGACATGCCATATGATTAAAGAATAGGGATTCCCCTACCATAATATGGGGGAATTCCTTTTCTTTTTTATTGGGAAATTGTTTATCTTTGCAGTGTGATTAATTATTAATTGGTTGTTGGTTATGAAGAAGTTGGTAGTTTTATCGCTTGGTGCAGCGCTGCTTTTAAGTAGCTGTGGCACTTATGTGGAGACGGGTGCTACAACTGGTGGCTGGTTCGGATCTATCATAGGTTCGGCTATCGGTGGTATAGCTGGTGGACCTCGTGGTAGCGATGTGGGTACGCTTATTGGTATGGCTGGCGGAGCTGTGGTTGGTGCAGCCATTGGACAGGCTGCTGAAGAGGCTCAACAGAAGAAAATGGACGAGTACCAGCAGCGTCGCGTAGAACGCAGTCAAGGCAATTATCAGCCTAGTTATGGATATCCTGACAGAGGCTACGAGACAAAAGATTTTGAGGTTCTTGAGATTCGTCGTCCGATGTTGATGGATACCAGTCGTGACCAGATTTTGAGCCGTGGCGAAGAGGCTAGGGTAGTGTTCGAGATATTCAATACCTCTACCAAGCCAGTTTATCGCATCACACCATCAGTGACTGAGGTTACCGGAAATAAGCATATCGAGGTTTCTGATAATGTAATGATTGAGAGTATTGAGCCTGGTAAGGGTATTCGCTATACTGCGCTTATAAGGGCAGACAATAGATTAAAAGATGGTGAGGCGGTATTCCGTATAGGAGTTTTTCATGGAAATAGAGAGCAATCATCCCAAGCAAGGGAATTCAGGATACAGACAAGTAAGCGATAGGTCTCCCTATCGCTTCTTTTTTTCTTCTTGTTGTTTCTTTTTCATTTGTTCTCTTAGTTCTACCCATATGGGCTTTGCTGCCGAACCATCGTTGGTACTGATATCAAGTTCAGGCTTACTGAAGAATTCTGCAGGTTTATATGGAATAACTGATTTCTCGTATTTCTCAACTATTACGGGCGCTATGCCTTGAGCTATTATTCCCAATTCCTGTGCAGCCTTCACAGATAGATCTATTACGCGTCCTTTAACGTATGGACCACGATCTGTTACCTTTACAATAACCTGTTTACCGTTGGCAGGATTAGTTACTAGTAGCATCGTCCCAAAGGGGTATGTGCGGTGGGCACATGTAAGACTGTCGTGATGAAGTCGTTCTCCACTTGCAGTTTTACGTCCGCTAAAGCTTTTTGAATAAAAAGAAGCCTTACCACTCTGGGGTTGAGCCAGAGCGGTAAAGCTTATTAGTAGTGTCAGTGTCGTTAAGACTATTTTCTTTCTAAGAACCATCAAAAATTAAACAATACCCTGCGCGAGCATGGCCTTTGCTACCTTCATGAAGCCGGCTACGTTGGCACCCTTCACATAGTTGATGTAGTTGCCTTCCTTACCGTACTTCACGCACTGCTCGTGGATACCCTGCATAATCTGGTGCAGGCGCTGGTCAACCTCCTCGG
>Ga0310696_10004279_pt1 | contig 17566 bp, 17 predicted proteins | sample AusTroGonzalo_MG_4_FD_203885 | JGI IMG/M metagenome (GOLD analysis project Ga0310696, IMG submission 203885) | Bovine rumen microbial communities from tropical cattle in Woodstock, Queensland, Australia - Gonzalo_02 (v2) (version 2) | ecosystem: Host-associated > Mammals > Digestive system >...
GGTCTGGGACGAGGAGAAGTGCTCGATGTGCATGAGCTGCCTCAACATGTGCCCCAAGCAGGCGCTGCAGTTCGGGGATACCACGAAGGGCCGCGGAAGGTACTTCCACCCCGACTACAAGATGTGGAGCCTGGGCGTGAACCCGCCCTACAGGCACGAAGATTTCAAAAAGTATGACGCAGGATTCAGGTACTGATATCATGGCGGTTCTGGGATTCACCACGGTCGGCAGCCAGCTGAAGGAGCAGACGGACAAGGTCAAGGAGATGGGCATCGAGGCTTTCGGTGTCTCGGTCATCGATGATGCGGAAGGTAAGCACGAGCCCATAAAGGCCAGCAACGCGCAGCTCCATCTGTTCATGCAGCTGAAGAGGGGGAACGTCACCCATCTGATCCTGCAGTCCTCGGAGCAGGCCGGGATCTTCCTGGAGAACATCTACTCGTATTACGGGAAGGAGAAGGCGGACAGAGTCCTTTCCGCGGTGAAGATAATTGCGATTGGCGACGCCGAGGGGCCCGTGAAGGACAGGGGATTGGCCTTTTCCGTATCGGAAAGTTTCTTGGATGCATTGTCCAGCCTTTAAATTCCTGTTTACGCAATATTAATTAACTGCATTTAATATTCCAAAACAGAGGTAATACTCATGGAAATTTATGTTCAGCAGAGCAAAACCATGATGGTCATCAACGCACTGTTGCTGATCGTCATCGGAGCGCTCTTCATCATCAACAAGGATCTGGCCCTCCAGTGGGGATTCATCCTTGCCGGTGTCTTCTTGATCATCTCGGGAATCCTCCCTATGATCATCATGAAGGCCGTCGATATCATCGGAATTCTGATGATTATACTGGGAATCATCATGATACTTGCACCCTATGCGTTCGCATGGGCGACCATCTGGATCATCGGTATCATCGCCATCCTGCTCGGTGTCCTCATCCTCTTCGGAGCTACCAGGACCAGCGGAAAGGAGATGATCGTCATGATCATCGTCGGACTTCTGCTCGTCGTCGCAGGAGCGCTCACCTTCATCGGCAACGACCTCGTATTCATCATCTTCGGAGTCGTCCTCGTCCTTGCTGGTGTCGTCAACCTCCTCGGACTTGCCGTCGCAGGCAAAGAGAGCAACTGAAACTATTCAGGGTCCGGCAATCCGCCGGACCCTCTTATTCTTCTGAAATCAGATTCTATTCCCTCAAGACTAACTCGAGTAACATCGCCTCTTCCTAATACTCTTCATCCGATGTCTATCCGTGAGTGAAATGGACGGAAAGGAGAAGATGAGCATAAAGGAGCTGTGCGCGCAGCCCATGGATCCTGAGGAGTACGAGGACTCCTGGGAGATGCAGCTGCCGAATTTCGCCAAGGACTGCAACTACTGTCCCGAGGCTAAGAGGTACAGGAAGGAGGACTGAGCATGGGCGATACGTACGATGTGGTATGCGAGAGGTGCGGGAAGAGGATCAACCTGTCCTGGGGGATGGGCTTCGTCTGCGGATGGGGAGACCCTGAGCTGATAGCTAGGATAAAGGACGGCAAGTACGGGAAGAAGGCCAAGGAGGCATACGAATCGCATGACGGTGCCCTTTGCCATCTGGAGCAGCATCCTTTCATCTGCGGATGCGGATATCTGAAGACCTATCGCAACCTTGTCATCATGAGCAACGACCTGTCCGATCCGGATTTCTATTTCGTGTCAGAGCACAGATGCCCCAGATGCCGCAAGAAGATGAGGCCTCTCAGAGATGAGGAGGGCATCAGGTGCCCGGATTGCAAAGGAAGGATGATGGAAGATCCAGCCTCGATGATACTCTGGGATTGATACTCTGCCCCCATGGATTGCAGTCATATTCTGATTGGAAATACAACAGAGTGGGCCAAAGCCGACAATAGAAAAGGGGATCCCCGATCCCTAACGGGATCGGTAAAGTGGTTATCTTTCAGAGGAAGCTATGTCTCTCAGTCGTCCGCATTCGGGTCCGCATCGAAGTTGTGTATCGCGGAGGATTCGACCCTGTCGTTGGGGATGGTGATCACCTGATCCATTTCTTCGGTGATGAACTCAGTGTACATGAGTTTCACTTTCTTGACGATGCATGCCTCTCCGTTGAGCTTCACATGGTCCCCTCTATTGAAGCGTTTAGTCAGCAGCAGAGAGATTCCGCTGAAGAACTGGGCAAGCACGGATCTAGCTCCCATCGTTATACCTAGAGTGATCAGACCTGCGCTTACCAGCACGCCCGAGAGGTCGAATCCGTATAGGTACATCAGGCAAGCGACGGCAAACACGCATATCACGAGTTTCCCTAAGGCGCTGAATACAGGCATAAGGGAGGTATCCAGTACGGAATCGCCCTCCTTTTCGTATTCATACAGGATGTTCGCTACTACGTACATGTATATCATCCAGACAGCGAACGATACCGTCACTATGACGAAGGTCATGGACAGCCTGAACGCGAGATCTAGGGTGGACGCGTCCGCGCCCAGTATGACCAACGCGGGATTGATCGTGACTATGGCGATCGACGTGACTACGAGCGATGTGAAGATCTTCTCGAATTTCTTCTTGTCATCAGTTTCGGTCATGCGATTGAAATAGTCTGCCAGCCTCGGTACGATCAGCTTGCAGGCCAGATATGATACCAGAACATAGACCAGCATGGATACCAAGAACGGCGTGATCGAGGTGTTGAAAGGTGCCGGAAGGTTGTTTTCGAAGACGCCGAAGAATTTATTGTACGATCCGTCCGAATCATATGACGATATCACACGTATGTTGAAATTGATGACTTCGGTCACGGAGACGTTATCCGGCAGTTCCGTCACCACTATCTCCATCTTGAGATTCGCACCATCCATGGAGTTGCAGGTCTCCACGACAGCTATCGAGAACGTCAAACGGGTCATTCCCTGTGCTTTGACCATGGTCGTTCCCGGAACGGATGAGAATTGGACCTCTTCTATGGAGGAATGGGCTATGAATTGGAGATCGAGGTCCTTGTTGCTCTTGTTGTAGATGTACAATAAGGATTCGATGGTCTCCCCGTTGCCCATGTCCACGTTCACATCCTGTTTGTGATCCGAATCGTAGTATCCTGCGATGACGATGCTGTAATCACTCTGGCTGATCGCATCGGACTGATCCGAGGCAAGCGGGGCCATCACCATAACCGTCATCAGGACCATTGAGATGGCGATTAGCTTCCTTCTGTTCATAGGAGCGTTAAGTTCATTTCCAAGAGAAAAAGATGATTGTTGTTCGGTTCATCGAAGAAATAAAGCATAGCATAGAAGAAAAGGAAAATTCGGCCGTGACCGGCCGAAATAAGTTTCATTTCTGATCGTTGATCAGTATGACATGGTATCCGAACTCCGTCTTCACGGGTCCGACGACCTGTCCCTTCTGTCCTTCGAAGCACGCCTTCTCGAACTCGGGGACCATCTCGCCCTTGCCGAACCATCCGAGGTTGCCTCCCTTGGATTTGCTGGGGCACTTGGAGAACCTCTTTGCGAGCTGTGCGAAGTCCTCTCCCTTGGAGAGGCGGATCATGATCCCTTCCGCGTCCCTTGCGTTGGACACGAGTATGTGCGAAGCGTTGACTGATTTGACCATGGTACCTCGATTCCCTCCTCCTATATCAGGCCGTCGGGATGAGCTGCACGATCTTCTTGTCGGCATGCCCGACTATCCACCATATGGGCCTCATCGCAGATTCGCAGTTGTCGCCGTGGGAGCACACCGAGAAGTACTTCACGTCGGTGAACAGGGACTCCACGACCTTCACGAAGTTCTCCTCGCCGTTCTCCACCAGGTAGTCCCTGACGTCCTCGTCCCTCAGCTTGGGGGTCGATACGTCGGACTTGGTGGCCACGATGGCGAAGGGGATGTCCGAGACGGTGCCGGGCCCTATGCCCCTTATGGTGGTGTACATGTAATGGAAGCATTCGAAGACCTCGTGCGGTGACTCCCTCTTCAGGTCCCTCTTGAAGGACATCGGGTCGAATGTGAACACGATTCCGTTGGTGTAGTTGTAGTACTCCTCGAAAAGGGCCTTTCCAACGGAAGGCTGGAACTCCACTCCGGAGATGTCGTTGAATATGATCTCCCTGTCCTGGAGGGTCAGCGACCTCAGGAAGAGGATCTGGGACTCCAGCTCTCCGGGGACGGTCCTGGGCGCGTAGTCCTTTGCGGCAATCGCCTCCTTGGACAGACCGGACGAGGGACTCTCGACGGTGATGTCTACGGCCCTGGCCTGCTTGGATATGGTCTCCACGGCGGCGAGCATGAGGGAGGTCTTACCGGTGTTGGTGCCTCCTACCAGCGATATGGTGATGGGGAGCGCCTCCCTGGTCTGGATCTGCTTCCCGCAGTGGGGGCAGGTCGTGTTGAGGTTGGACCTCTTTCCGCTCTCGCAGGATATGTCGTGGCCCTTGTTGCAGGTGTGGTACTTGTATCCGTACTCGTTCGGCACGGGATACTGGAGTATGAGCCCGCACTTGCATTTGACCATGGGCCTGTCGAAGCTGCGCTTGCAGTGGGGGCAGACCCCGTAATCGGTGTTCTTCTGATATTCCTCCGCCTCTTTCTTGGCGGCGGAGCTGATCTTGCCCCCGATCACGAGCCTTACGATGATGAAGGGTATGATGAGGGAGACCGTCATGACGAGCGACCATGCTGCATGGAAGGGCAGCAGGAGTATGCCGATGATGACCAGCGCCTTGTGCTTGCCCCACATGGCGGGGATGAGGTCCCAGGGCAGCGCCAAGCATCTGAGGAACGCCTTGGGCCTGTGGGTCCAGAGGTACTGGGCAGGGTTCTCCGTACCGTTGCAGTTGTATGCCGGCTTGGTTATGAATCCGAATATGGGCAGGATGAATCCAACCATTATCAGGACGAGCTTGATGTAGAATCCGGTGTTCTCGGGGTCCACGGGCAGGCGCGCTACGATCCAGTCGAGGAAGGACTCGTAGAGTCCGTGGCCGCCTAGGGCCGAAATGTGGTCGATAAGGAACTGTGTTATGTCGATGCCCAGGCTGGTCCCCGTGACCGGCAGGAACAGCCATATATGTATCGGGCTAAGGGGGTTGGTTACGTACTCCTGGAGCGTCAGATAGAAGCATAACGCCGAGTACACGAGTGCTATTGCCGAGACGACCGCCATGATCGTCTTGTTCATCCCATTCATAGGGACGTTATCCTAATGGCAGTATATTTTAGGTCGTTTCACTCGGATGGTTCCGCTGCGGGGATTTGGGTCCCGGAGGGGGTCTCGACAGTGCCGTCGGGGCGGTGCAGCTCCCTTCCCATGTCGATGGGGTTGGTGACGTCCATGAGCCCCCACGGCCATTCCTGGAATTCCTTGATCCTGATCTCGTCCATGGACGCCCTGACCTCGTCGATGTCCTTGAGGATGACCGGTCCGAAGGACGCCTGCTTCTCGCCGATGGGCTTCCCTTCGAGCACCCAGAATTCTGATGCCTCCTCGCCGTTGGTTATGCTCAAGGAGGTCCCGCGGATCATCTTGAACCTGTAGTGCGGCTTGACCTTGGTGCCGTCCATGTCGGCGTCCTTCCCGGCAACGAAGTACACGTTCCTGTCCGTGTCCCCGTCCAGGGCATCCAGTCCGAAGGACGCTCCGGGCTGGAGCTCGACCTTCATGATCCTGACGGAGTTCTCGGACGCCGCCCAGGAATCCGGGTTGGGGGAGTACAGCGAGCTTCCCTCGTACTCTCCGCAGTACAGCGTGACGGTGCAGCCATCGCGCTCGATGACCGGGATGCTCTCCGACCATACGTTGTTCACGTGGTTGGGCCTGTTCTTCCTGTCCAGGGGGAGGTTGATGACGATCTGCGTGATGAACACGGGGTTGTCGTTCTCCTGGTCGATCAGGGGGTACATCTCGCAATGCTCGTACCTGCTGGATGCGAGGGTCCACTGCGCGTCCCCGTTGCCGTACCTGCCGAAATTCTTCTCGGTGTCGAAATGGTCCACGAAGCCCTTCTCGGCGATGGTAAGCGTCTCGTATCCCCAGTGCGCGTGCATGGGGAATCCCGGGACCACCCTGCCGTGGTACATCCTGAAGCCGTACCTCTCCTGATAGTCCCTGCCCAGGTTCCTGCCGCTGATGAGCCTGAGTGGAGGGGCCATCTGCTCGTTGCCGTGAGGGTAGTTGTCGTGGTGGTGGGACACGAATGTGAACGGGTCGTCCGCCGACCAGTGTATGTTGAGGTCCACTATCTTCTGGACGTTCTTGGGTTTCTTGGCTAGGAAGAACATCGGACGGTATTCGGGGTAGTTGTTTAAGAGATTATCCTTATTATAAATTTTTCTAAAATATTAAATAAAGGTTATAAGTGCATCCAATTTATATAGCGGCCGAAAGAGAAAGATCATCCAGCATTAATCGGATAGTAGGTCCTCCTGCCGTCCATGTTGATGCGCTCGAGGCCCATCTTGGAATCTATCTCGGCCAGTATCGACCTAAGGTCGTCCAGGCCATCGATCTCCGTGGCCAGCCTGAGCCTGTACTCCCTGCATCTGTGGCATCCGGAGACGAACTTCGGCGCTATGCTCCTGAGCTTCCTGACGGCCTGCTCCTCTCCCTTCTCCTCGGTCAGCATATCCGCCAGCTGGAGGCACCATTCTATCTGCTGGTGAACCGTGGGGTTCTCCAGCTTCTTCCCTGTTTGGAAGTATTCCTTGATCTGGGTAACGAGGAACGGGTTCCCCACGCCTCCGCGGGCCACCATAACGCCTTTGGCGCCGGTGCGCTCCATGGCGTCGATGGCATCGTCCAGGAGGTAGATGTTCCCGGAGACGATCAGAGGCACGCTCATCCTGTCCTGGAGCCCCTCTATCTCATCGTAGTCAGGATAGCCGCAGTAACCCTGGTCCTTGGTGCGCGCATGCACGGTTATCGCATCCACGCCGGCACCCTCCAGTTGTTCGATCACTTCCATGTAGTTCATGTGGTTCCTATCGGATCCAAGGCGTATCTTGGCGGTCACCGGAAGGCCGGTGGAATCCTTCACCGAGCGGACTATGTCCGCGCATAGCTTCGGATCCTTCATGAGCGCGGATCCGGCGCCGCTGCGGAGTATCTTGTGCACGGGGCAGCCCATGTTGATGTCGAAGAGGTCGATGTTCCCATTATATTCCAGTGCCATCGAGGCGGCCTTTGACAGATCTTCCGGGGAATGTCCGAAGAGCTGGAGGCAGGTCGGATAGTTCCTGTCGAACTCCACGTAATCCGATGTCCTGAATCCCGAGTTCACTATGCCCACGGCGGAGGTCATCTCGGTGACCGACAGGTCCACGCCGAAGGGCTTCATGAAGTCGCGGTAGGACCTGGAGGTGTACCCCGACATGGGGCCGAGTACCACCGGCCCCTCCATCCTGACATCGCCGATCTTCCAGCTCATCCTATCAGTTTCTGCTGAAGCGGGTGAATCCGGAGCACGGGAGGACCTCAATGCCCTCCTTCTCCCAGAGGTCGCAGATCAGGTTCACGCCGATGGAATCGGAGCACATGTGCCCGGAGATGACCAGCTTGATCCCGGCCTCCTTGGCGGCATCGAAATGCTTGTCGGGATAGTGCATGGCGACGATCGTCCCCACCCCGGCCTCGGCCAGGGACTTGTAGGTCTTATCCGAGAAGGATGTGCCCCCGTTCATCTTCACCATGATCTTCCCGCATTCGTCGTCCGGCTCCCCGACCAGGATTATCGGCGGGCTGTTGGCCTTGGCGGCCATCCTCTGCTCGGGCTCCTTCATCAGAGAGGATATGATGTCCCTCAGGGTCTCGGGGCGGTCCTCCTTCATCTTCCTGACCATGAACTCCTCCACCATGTTGTCCGCGGGGGCGTGGATGTTGAAGAACGGGATTCCCAGCATGCGCGCGGCATCCGCTGTCTGGTTGTAGTTGTATCCCTGCATGCCGCGCAGGACCTCGTCCATGCGGTCCTTGACTAGTTGATATGCCTCGTCCTTCGGCACCCCCATGTTCTCGAACATGGCGGTCATCTGCATCATGACCTCGGGGAAGCATGTCTTCGATGATCCGTTGGGGTGATGCGCTACGACGGCGTCGATCCTCTCCCCCTTCTCCCTCAGCCTGTCCGCCAGCAGGATCTCTGCCGGGGATATGTCGATGCCCCACATGAGACGGACGGCATCCATCTCCTTGGCCTCCTCCGCCATCACGGAGAATCTGGAATCGGCGTATGGGTTCCAAAGCCTCTCCGTGTCAAAAAGCTCCCTGTCACTTTCAGGCAGGGAGTCGTAGACGTCCTTGGCATCGTCCAGGATTTTCTGGACCTCAGATTGCGGGCGGAGGTCCCTCCTCATCCCGGCCTCTATGCCCATCCTGTAGGCATCGTAGATCTTCATGGATCGGGTTAGGGCTATTATGATAATAGATTATTCTCAGTTCTTCCGATAGAGGAAGATGTTGCCCCTGATCTCGAACAGCACGGATTCGTCCTCGCTGACGATCTCGTCCATGTCGCTCATGAACCTTCTGACCGCCCCGTCGTCGTCGGTCCCGTGGCCGCAGACCTTCTTCACCGTCTCGCACAGGAAGAACATGACGACGCTCATGAACTTGTCCATATCGTCTATGTTCCTGATCTTGGGCGGTATCACGTCGAGGTACACCGCGGTGGGGAATTGGGATTCCGGCAGGATGTTCACCCTGGTCCTGGACATGTACTCCTTCGAGAAGCGCATGTTGTTCTGATCCTCCATGATCGCACGCGACGCGACGTTCAGGGCGGACACCATCTTCACATCCTCGATGATCGTATCCATCTCTTCCTTGCTGAAGTTTCCCCTGAACGACAGGAGGATATCGTATTGGACCATGCGAATCGCAGGTAGTTGGATGATATATTTTATTATCGGTATCCGCTCGGACTCCGAAAGTGGAAATAATATGCTGGCTCGGCCTTAATTGCAATTCTGTTCGGTCACCCCGTTCTCAGCATTATATACTCTCATCCTGTCGTTGATGCATGGCCTGACCGGCAATCAGGAGGGAAGGGAGAGCATGGAACAGATAATCATCCACGTGGACATGGACGCTTTTTACGCTTCCGTGGAGATGAGGGACGACCCGTCGCTGGTGGGGAAGCCGCTCATCATAGGCTGTATGCCGCACGAGAGAGGCGTCGTCTGTACATGCAGCTACGAGGCCAGGAAGTACGGCGTTCGCTCCGCCATGAATATCAAGGAGGCATACAGGCTGTGTCCGAACGGGATATTCATGCGTCCGAATTTCCAGAAGTACAAGGCGGTGTCCGAGCAGCTGCACAGGATATGGGACGCTTATTCCACGGCCACGGAGGGCATCGCTCTGGACGAGGCGTTCCTGGATGTCACGGACATAGTCGGGGGCTTCGAGGATGCCGGAAGGATAGCCCGCACGATTAAGGAGCGCGTTCTCAATGAGCTCGGTCTCAGCTGCTCGGTGGGGGTGGCCTACTCCAAGACCGCGGCCAAGGCCGCCAGCGAGGAGAACAAGCCCGATGGTTACTTTGAGATCCCCACCGCCCAAGACTATGTGAACCTGGTGATCGACAGGGATGTCAGGGCGATATACGGGGTCGGCACCAAGACCGCGGAGAAGCTGTATTCCGTAGGGATACGGACGGTAAGGGATATCCGCGACAGGAGGTCGGAGGTCGAGGGCATGCTCGGGAGCCATGGTAAGACCATAGTCGAGCTGGCCTACGGTATCGACGAGAGCAGGGTGGTCCCGTATTGCCCCGAGGACGCTAAGTCGATAAGCCGCGAGGTCACGTTCCAGGAGGATGTCTTCGATTCCAGGCTACTGGAGGATGTGGTGACGCTCCTGTCCGTCTGCGTGGAGTACCGGGCCAGGCGCTACGGGCTCTACGGAAGGGGAGTGTCGCTGAAGCTCACATACTCCGATATGAAGGGACTGACAAGATCCCGCAACATCGCTTCCAGCGTAAATGCGGCGACGATACGCAGGGAGGCGCTTTCGATGCTGTCGGACGTCCCGAAGCGTTCGGTGAGGCTCATCGGCGTGGGGATGTTCAACCTGAGCAACAGCAAGGTCCGCCAGCTCACATTGGACGAGGTCCTCGGAGTGAACGGAGGAAACGATCAGCCCTTGGACCGCTGTCTGGAGGAGCTTCAGAGAAGATACGGAATCGAATTTGTATCAAATATCGACAGGATATGCACAACGGACTATCTCCATAAGGTCATAGAGCAGATGAGGGTACAGAGGCTCAGAAAGGCCAAAGCGGAGATGGCCAAGTCATTCTGGCCGGATATCGCAAGGGTCCGCATCGCAGCTAAATCCTGACCGTCCGGTCAGACCTTCTTGCGCTCCGACAGCTTGTACCATATTATCATTATGATCGCCGCCGTCGCCAGCACCAGCGTGGAAACGTGTAACAGGAGCGATGCTAGGAGCATACGGAGGTATACGTGCGGCCAGTATAATAACCGTCCATTTGAGAGGCTCCATCTCTATGGTTATGAAATACATCGGCATCCAGTTGGATGATTGGATGCGTTCTCAAATCCCACTCTCTCGATGCCCTTAACTTTGTTCACACCGTTAATATAGCCAGATAGTCAACAATTGTGGAAGATGAAACCCTAAAATACCGTCCTTTGTTAGCCTTGGCCCATGTCCCTGATGGAAGTCACCGACACGAAGAGAAAAATCATATTCCTGAACATTGTCGTTATCTGCACCGCGACTTCGATGATGAGCACAGCGCTTGCTACCGCTCTGCCAAGCATCTCGGCTGCGCTCGACATCAGCGATTCTCTCACCCAGTGGCTCACCAGCGGATACATGCTCATAATGGGCATAATGATGCCGGCATCGGCATACTTCGTCAAAAGGTTCCCCACCAAGAAGCTCTACACCGCGACCGTCCTGATATTCGTGGTGGGAATGGTCATCGACCTCTTCGCCCAGGATTTCTACACGCTCATGGCCGGAAGGGTACTTCAGGCGGCAGCCAACGGAATACTGATGTCCATGGCCCAGGTGGTCCTGATGACCATCTACGTCAAGGAGAGGCACGGTACCGTCCTGGGATGGTACGGGCTGTCCATGTCGGCCGCGCCGATCGTCGCCCCGACCATCGCCGGAGTGATGATCAACGTCTTCGGATGGAGGGGAGCGTTCTACCTTCCGCTGATCATCGCAGTAATCTCTTTGGTCATCACCTTGGTCAGCATGGTTGACATCGTTGACGTCAGTAAGATCCCGTTCGATTCGGTATCGTTCATAACATGCGCCATGATGTTCGGCGGAATAACCCTGGGTGTCAGCAGCCTGACCACCTATGGTCTGCTCAGCATGGCCACCTACATACCTCTGATAATAGGTGCTGTCGGTGCGGCGCTGTTCATCTCCAGGCAGTTCAAGGTCGAGAAACCGTTCCTGGAGCTCAGGCTGTTCAAGACCAGGCAGTTCAGCCTCTCCGTGATCTGCGGGATGCTGTACTACGTCGTGGTCATGGGATACTCCCTTCTCATGCCTGTATGCTACCAGAAGTGCTATGGTTTCGATCCGGCCATGGCCGGTCTGTTCATTCTGCCCAGTGCGCTCCTGTGCACCGTGATGTCGCCCATTGCGGGGAAGCTGTACGACAATTACGGCATAAGGAAGCTGATGATAGTCAACATGCTGTTCTGTCTGGCGGCCTGCGCGGGGCTCGCGTTCGTCGGCGTGGATTCGAACATCGTCGTCGTCGTGGCCCTTGCCTCCGTTGTCGGAATATCTGGATGCATAGTGATGCCGATGCTCACATGGGGTGTCGGCAGCGTGGAGCTCCAGCACAGGGCCGACGCTACGGCTTTGATCAACTCTCTGAGGACCGTTGCGGGAGCTCTCGGAATGGCCGTCATGATGGGAATAGTCACAGTGGTGGCCGGGGACAGGACGCCGGTGGACGTTGCGACCATGGAAGGAATCAACATGGCATTCCTCGCCATGGCGGCGATAAGCATTGCTGTGATCGTCCTCGGGCTGTTCGCCAGAAGCTCCAACGATATGGTTAAGAAGAAGGCGTGAAGACCAGGCGGATGCGATCCGTCTGGTTTCACGATTTTAGCAATCGTTTAGTCTTTTATTCGTCATTTGACGTATAGGAGAATCGAGACTCAACACGACTTCGGCCTATTGGACCACTGATTTACGTTATAATGTGCCAGATAACAATTTTTCAACATTGGAGAGATCTACCGCCCCTAACATAATCGGAAAATAGGTCAGTATCATCAAACTCCTTTTTCGCAACACAAATTCGACACAGGAACTCCCCCCCCTGGATAGTAAATTTTGGTCAACTGTTTCCAAACAATACCAACCAATCGTCCATTGATATGGCAATACAGTTTTACTGACGGCATTCGACGAATATTTATATAGTGGGTTCCATTAGTAATGTTAATAGAAAAGGAAGGATAATGTACAACAGGGTCTCAAGGCGCTATTGACACCTTATGAGGATTAAGTGCGAGCCTTCCCTTCGGCGAAGTGAATCGAATGAGAATGGAGCATCCGGAATCAGCGGTCATTCTCGCACCATCATCTGTGGCATCACCGTCAGGCTACGCCATCCAGATCAGCCTGTGCTCTGCAGGAAGGGGGTCAGAGGATGGATTCTAAGCTGATAGCCATAGTCGGAGGCATCTTCGTTATAGGCATACTGGCCGTCGGTGTTGGATACGCATATGCCGGTTCCTTGGAGAGCAACAGCAACAACGTAGCGCTCGAGGATGTCACCATCTCTCCGATTAGCGGGGACGACACCAGTTACGTAGGCAGCACGAAGGTCGTGCGGTACAGCTCCAACAATTCTGCCGGAGTGATGACATACGGCATCGCCGAGGATGCACCCCTCACAGAGTTGGCCGGTATCAAGCTGAGCTACGAGGGCAGGAGTGCCTCGATGCCCATCTACAGCATCTCATTCACGATCGACACGGAGATGTTCGCAACCGATTCTTATTACAAGGACTCGATCATCATCAAGCTGACCAGGGACGGGAAGGAATGGACCGGTACCGGCCCCTATGTCGACCAGGTCATGCACACCACGAGGTGGGTTTTCAATTCCACCTCCGATGACGGTAGCACAACCATCGTCGCCTCATCTACCCCGGTAGAATACGGATTGATCTTCACCATCACCAAGGATCAGCCCAACACATACCCTCACAAGGAGAAGCTCAGCACCGACAGCTACACCATAACCATTAGGGCCAGCACCGCCGCTCCGGAGCACTACTATCTGTATCCGATCAACAACGGTCTCGGGACCCCCAGCTCCAGGATAGCAGACGATTCCAATCATAAGTTCGCCCCTCTGGACCCGCTGAGCGAGACAGGTTACATATTCGGCGGATGGTTCGCCGATGAGGCACTAACGACGCCCTTCGATTTCACCGCTCCAGTGACATCCGATGTATTGGCCTTCGCGAAATGGACCCCAGAGAGCTACCAGGTGGAACTGACCCTTGGTGGGAACACCACGGTCAAGTCGGGATCACTGTCGCAGACGGTGGACTTCAGCGAGAGCATGGTGCCCGTCGTGATAACGGCCGATGACGGATACTACTTCCCGCTGTTATACGACACTTCCAACGATCAGGGCCTGACCGTGACCAGGAGTTCGGCCTATCAGATAACCGTCTCCGGGAACATAACCGGGGACAAGGCGCTCGTCCTGCCCGGGGCATCCGTCCTGGACATACAAGCCCTCGCGAAATCCGTGTCCGATGTGGCGTTCGACCTGTTCTATGCTCAGGGCGCGGACCTGAAGGAGAACATCTCCGAGGAGAACTGGTGGGTCTACACCGGTATCAACTGTCCCAAATCGACTAACAGGGTAGCCATCGGAGGGTACCTCTTCGAGAAGAACCTCAAGACCTCTTTCCAGGTGGGTACCGACCGCATCTACAAGGACATGTACGCATGGCAGTCGGTGGACGGCAAGCTATATGTGGCCGTGCCCGCGCTGTACTCCCTGACCAATGTGAACACAGGCATAGTGAGCATACAGGTGGAATCCACTAGGGCGATCGATATTCTGCTGTTCGATTCCGCTCTGAATGAGTATGCGTACACCGTGGAGGTTCAGCAGTACGAGGGCAAGCCGGCGAAGACGGCATCAACGTCGGATGGTAAGTCGATAGTTCTTGCCACCACCGACAGCCGCACCAAGGTCAATTTGTTGGGTGAGGTGGAATACGGATTCAGGTTCGATGAGGGATTCGAATCGTTCTCCATGGGGCTCACGCCCGGGATGCTTTACACCACATACGGTTACGTGGGATGGAACGATGACACGACCATGGGCAACTCGATGTTCACAAGATACTACAAGGTCGTTTCCAACACAGGCAACTACTTCGCATTGAACATCTCGTTCATCTACGCGAGGACGGCCGCGGCCTACGACGCTGTGACCTTCGACAGCACCGATGACCTGACCGCGGTCACGATAGATGCGGCCTACAGCACCAACTTCATCGACGGTCTGTCTCAGGGACTGGACCTTAACGGATGGGATCTCTATGTGGACCACGACGGTTCGATAAAGGGAACTGTCAACACATACAAGTCGAGCAGTGTCAATAGTGTGTACGTCCTGGTGACATTCGATTCACAGGGCGGATCCCATGTGGACCCCACATATGTTATCCGCAAGGGATCCCTGCCCCCTCCGTCGAACCCGATCAAGCTCGGAAGCGTGTTCGAGGGATGGTACATCGACAGCCAGTGCACGGAGGCATACGATTTCAACAGCAGGGTCATGCAGTGCCTGACCCTTTACGCGAAGTGGGGCGAGGAGACGGCCCCGGGAGAGTGACGGCATGGATAGGAGGATACTGTATCTGACAGCGACCGTCGCGGTCATAGCGGCTCTCGCGGTGGGCGTCGGCTACGCGTACGCCCTGTACTTCGAGAGCACCGACAACGAGGCGGTGCCCGCGTACGTCACCATCACCCAGACAGGCGAGGGATATTCGTTCACCGCCGAGGACGCCACGATATCCCTGGACAAGTTAGTCAGGAACGACGGCACATACTACGGCATAGGCGGCGGCAAGATGCTGAACAACGGCGTCATGGGCAGCTTCTACTGTGCGGACCTCGGCTCCATAGGGTTCCATGCGGACCTTGTGGGAGGGGACGACTATCCCGACCTGGGAATCGAGGTCAGGTCGTCCACCAACTTCACCGGTACTGCCAACTGGATATACTTCCTCACGGACGGCTCGACGAAGATCTACGCCTACAAGGACTCGGGCGGATCCGGCCCCTGGAAGAAGGGCCCTGATACGCTGGTCTTAACCAGTACGGGCGAGGGATCGTCGAAGGCATATGCGGATGCAAGCGCCCACGTGTACTACGGATACTCGACTAACAACAGCTTCTCCGTCGACGGGGTGAGCTATCTGAGGGCCTCGGAGAGCCCCAGGCCCCTGCAGGATGCGACGATTGTGTTCAGGGCATCCGACCCGGTGAACCATGCGGTCAGCTATATCGCAAACAACTCATCTTCCAGAGTGCAGTTCTACATAGACACGGATGGAGCAACGGACGGAGGATACCTTCCGAAGGAATTCTCCGCAACAGGATTCACGGCCCCCGAGGGCAGGACGTTCCTGGGATGGTCCAGGACTATAGACGGGGACATACTCAGCGGCAGTCTCACAGTGGAAGGGGACATAACGCTCTACGCGAAGTACGGACAGACGGATTGATCAAAGCAGGATAAGGAGGGATATGGACATGGAAGGAACGAGAAGAACGATGATGCTGGTGATGGCCTTGGCCTTCCTGGCGGTATCCATCGCCCCCATGGCATCCACCGACGCCGCCGAGAACAAGGTCCTGCTCGTGGACTCACAAGGTAACGTAGTGGAAGGCAGCACCGCTCTGATCGGGAAGCATCTGGTCTTCGAGACCTACACTGCGAACGGTCAGACGACGTTCCTCCTCGAGAAGGGAACGGAGATATCCGTCCCCGACCGCTACCTGAGGATCGACGGCCCTTCAGGGGCATTCCTGGCATCGGCTGTCATACCCGATTCCGGCATAACCGGCACCCTGAGGGATGCCGGATTGGTGATAAGGCTAACGGCGGATCAGGAGATTATCGAGGCCACGCTCACAACCGCCAATGGCTTCTCGGATTCATTCAAGCACGACGACGGCAGCGCCGCTGGCCTGAAGACCGGCCAGATGTACAAGATCACCATACTGACCGCGGAGGATATCACTGGCCGGGCATCGGTGGAGAAGACAGATGCGTTCTCCATACAGTTCTACCTGGAGAAGGGCTGCCTGGTGAGCTTCTACGACGGCTCGACCCTGTACGAATCCATCGCGGTGGAGAAGGGCGGCAGGATCACCGACATCCCGCAGCTGGAGGACAGGGGCGACTACCAGTTCATGGGCTGGTACGACAGCAACGGGAGGCAGTTCACGGAGTACACCGTGGTCAACGCGGATATGACGCTCCGCGCCAAATGGCACCAGGTACAGCCCGACCCCGAACCGGAGGAGGACGTCGAGAGGCACACGGAGATCATAATCAATGACGACGGGACGGTCACCGTCGAGGAGACGGAGATAATCACCCGCAAGGACGGATCCTCCACCGAGACCGTGACCTCCACTACGGAGAATCTCGACGGAACGGAGACTGTAGTGGTTGAGGAGGTGGACACCGACCCGATCGGCAACCAGCGCACTACGGACTGCTCGGTCGTCAAGACCTGGAACGACGACGGTACTGAGACATCCGACTAGAACATGGTTCGCAAGGACTACGACGAGACGCTGAAGATAGTCGAGCAGACTAAGGTCGAGGACATGTACGGCGAAATGATCAGCCTGGAGCAGAAGGTCACCTACATCGAGAAAGACGGGGAGACCCGCGTGTACACATCAGTGGGAACGGGGGACGTGATAGAGGTCCTCATGCCGGATGCCCAGAAGCTGGACGTGGAGTATGCCAAGGATTCCCTGGACGGCGTGGTCTACAACAAGGTCATAGTCGGCGTACAGTCGGACACCGGTGTCCTGGTGATCCCGGAGGAGACGGTGCCGCTGCTGGTCGACTACGGATACTGCGTGTCGGTGTCCAACAAAGAGATGCGTGTGGTATTGGACGAGGACATTGTATCGGAGCTCTCGACCTACGAAGGTACCGTCATACTCTCCATAGAGCCCGCGGATTCCACCAACATGAACCCGACCCAGGCGAGGGTCGTGGCGGACAGCTTTGCCGTATCCATATTGCTCAAGGTGAACGGCGAGACCGTCACGGAGCTGGACGGGGATGCTGACGTGACGCTGGTCCCGGGATACGTGTCGGTGGACGTTTTCCGCGTCAATGCCGACGGTTCGCTGGAGCACATAGATTCATATTACGACAGGGAGACGGGGAAGCTGACGTTCACGCTTAATCACCTCTCCATCTACATGGTAAAGGCCGAGGCCGCGCCGCAGGACAACACGCTCCTGTACTTAGGGATAGCAGCGGCCCTGATCA
>Ga0310696_10004280_pt1 | contig 17548 bp, 11 predicted proteins | sample AusTroGonzalo_MG_4_FD_203885 | JGI IMG/M metagenome (GOLD analysis project Ga0310696, IMG submission 203885) | Bovine rumen microbial communities from tropical cattle in Woodstock, Queensland, Australia - Gonzalo_02 (v2) (version 2) | ecosystem: Host-associated > Mammals > Digestive system >...
CACCCCGGCGGTTGTGTGGGCTTCTTTACATGGTGCAGTCGGAATGCATTGATGGTATAATGTTCCGGCTGTGGCAAATTGAAAAGAAATCGCGGACGCGGCATGCGTCTGCAGAAAGGACGAAGAAATGAAGGTTGTGACATTCGGCGAAATCATGATGCGCCTCAATCCGGAGGGGTATCTCCGGTTCATACAGGCGGACAGGTTCGAGGCGAGCTATGCCGGCGGGGAGGCGAACGTGGCAGTGTCCCTCGCCAACTACGGTATGGACGCCTCGTTCGTCACAAAGCTGCCGGAGAATCCGCTCGGCGAGGCGGCGCGCAACGCGGTTAGGCATTTCGGGGTGGACACCTCGTGCATCGTCTGGGGCGGACCGCGCCTCGGGCTCTACTTCGTGGAGAAGGGTGCCTCGCAGAGGGCCTCGAAGGTGGTGTACGACCGCGCGGGCAGTTCCATCGCCCTCGCACGACGCCGCGACTTCGACTGGAACAGCATACTCAAAGGCGCAAAGTGGTTCCATTTCACGGGGATAACGCCGGCCCTCGGCGGCGAACTGCCTGCTATATGCCTGGACGCGCTGAAGGTCTGCAAGGCGAAGGGAATAACCGTGTCGTGCGACCTCAACTACCGCGCGAAGCTCTGGAGCCGCGAGGAGGCCGGGCGGACGATGGCGAAGCTGGCCAAGTACGTGGACGTGATGATCGCGAACGAGGCCGACGCCGCAGACGTGTTCGGAATAAAGGCTGCCGACACCGACGTGGATTCCGGCAAGCTCGCTAAGGAGGGGTACGTGTCCGTGGCGAAGCAGCTCGTCAGGCGCTTCGGCTGCGGAAAGGTCGCGATCACTCTCAGGACTTCGCTTTCGGCGTTCGACAACAAATGGGCGGGGATGATGTACGACGCCAAGTCTGGAAAGGCCTTCTTCTCCACGGAGTACACTATCCACATAGTGGACCGCGTGGGCGGCGGGGATTCGTTCGGCGGCGGGCTCATATACGCACTCTCCACGGGCAGGAAGCCCCAGGAGGCGATAGACTTCGCGGTGGCGGCGAGCTGTCTCAAGCACTCGATCGAGCACGATTTCAACATGGTCTCGGTCAAGGAGGTGGAAGCGCTCGCTGCTGGCAACGCCTCGGGAAGAGTCCAGAGGTGAGAATGGAGGGGGGGCGCAGAATGACGCGCAAGAAATTCATCGGCCTTTCGGCGGCGGCGGCCTTGGCGCCGACTTTGGCCGAGGTGCCGGCGCGCCGGGCGGTGGTGTTCGAGATTTCGAAGCTCGCCACGCATGATGGGCCGGGACTTCGCACCGTCGCGTTCCTTAAGGGATGCCCGCTGCGGTGCATCTGGTGCCATTCTCCCGAAAGCTGGCGCTACGAGATCGAGAAGTATTCCAACGGTGAAACGATAGGGCGCGAAATGAGCGTCGACGAGCTGCTGGAGGTGGTCTTGAAGGACAAGGACTTCTTCGACGCCTCGGGCGGCGGCGTGACGCTTTCCGGCGGCGAGGCGCTGGCGCACCCCGAATTCTGCGTCCAGTTCTTCGCCAAGGCGAAGGCCGCCGGCGTGCACACCGCGATCGAGACGAGCGGATACGCCAAGGCGAAGATGGTCGAGCGCCTTCTGCCGTATGTTGATCTCTGGCTGTACGACATCAAGCATCTCGATCCGGCGAAGTGCCTTGAATACACGCATTGCCAGCTCGCGCCGGTACTGTCGAACCTGCGCCTCATAGACCGGGAACTTCGTGGCGTGGAAGGACGGTCGGTCGTCATGCGCTGCCCGATGATACCGGGAATCAACGACGACGAGGCCGAGCTCGCGAAGGTGGGGGCGCTGGCCGATGAATTGGCGTCAGTCGCGCGCATCGACGTGATTCCGTACGTGCCGTATGGCATCGACAAGGCGAAGAGACTGGGATTGAAGGTGTACGAAGCTCCACAGCCGCCGCCAGAATACGGCCCCGCCAAGGTCGCGGAGTTGGCGAAATTCACAAAGAAGACAGTGAGGCTTGGATGAGACGTGCAATTGCGCTGGCGCTTCTCGCCGCAGCAGGCGCTCTAGCCGCGGATCCCCCGGTCCAGACGAAGTTCGCCGTGGGCGGATACGCCGTCAACCTGATGCCATCGAGCAAGAACGTCTCGCCCACCGTCACGTTCCATGGCCGGTCGTTTATGTTCGCGTACAGGACTGACGGATTCGTTGAGGACGGACGTCTGCACATTCGTTTCCATTCGGCGCAGACGAACCGACTGGCCGTTCTCGCGAGAACGCCGCAGGGAATCAGGGCCGATTACGTCCATTCCCTGTACGTCGGCAATGGCGAGAAGGAGCGCCTGGTGGGATTCTGCTCGAACGAGGTCGTCTTCGCGGACGGCAGAATAGACGTGCGGGCGACGATGTATCCGGCCGAGCCCGGACGCTACAGATTCTACCACACGCAGAAGATGTCTCAGGTGATCGTGTTCCCGGGATATGCCGACAAGTGGACGGGGACGACGCTTCACCTTGTCGTCTCCAAGGACGTGTCGTACATCAACGAACTGACGCCGCACAGGAATTTCGACCCGGAGGCGTGGGGCATGGGCGTCCAGCAGACTGGCCTGGCGCGGGAGATGACGTTCGGGAACGTTCCGGGCGTCGTGCGCTTCGGCGGAGACGAGGACGCGCGCTTCTCCGCAAACCGCTATCGCGGCGGATTCGAGGCGAACGCGGCGATGTTCAACAAAGACGTGATGCACAAGCCGTCATGGGACGGTCCGGTGTCGTTTTCGTATTCAATCGCGATGTTCGAGTGATCTGAGAGAGAGGAAAATGGTGATGGGCATTCTGACTGCCAGAACGGGATTGCTGGCGGCCGCTGCGGTGGCGCTGGCAGGAGGCGTGGCGTGCGCGGAGCCTTCGCGATGCACGCTTGGCGAGGCGAAGTTCATGAGCTGGGCGCCGCGCGAGCGCCCGTGGACGTTGAAGGCAGGGCTGCTGCATCTCAACGCCGATCCCGGCAAGACCACGCTGTTCCACTTCAACAGGAAGAACGACGCCCGCCTTCTCTGCGCCTATGCCAGCGGCTCGGGATTCAGGATCTCGTTCAAGTATCGTTCCACGGTGAGGGCGACTCTTGAGGTCTCCGTGACGACGATGGAGAAGACGAAGGCGAAGCGCGAGTTCAGCCTTCCGCTTCCGGCCAGCGGAGAGTGGCGCCAATACTCGAACGTAGTTGCGGTGCCGATGCAGGACTGCGAGGGCATGAGCATGAGAATCCGGTGCGACAAGGGGACTGGATTCATCGAGATGAAGGACATGTCGGTAGTAGACGAGGAGCCGGCCGACAAGTCGGGCAAGCCTCTTCTCGTCAACGGGGCTAGAGCGGAAGAGGTCTGCCTGTACGCTTCCGGCACGCCGCGCCGCAGGGAGAACGAGCTGAGGGCCGCGCTCATGTTCCGCTTTGCGCTCCGCGCGGCAGGCGGTGAATGGCTGCCCGTGCGCGAAGTCTCCAGAGCGGAGGAGGCCGGGGCGAACGCGGTGCTTGTCGGCAGGCTGGCTGTGGATTCTGGGGTTGTCGCGGAAGGCGAGCAGGCGAAGGTGGAGGGGTTGACGGGCGGCTGGGCCGTGGCGGCGAAGGGGGCTCGGCTGGGATTGGCCGGCGCCGTCCCCGGCGGCGTCCAGCGCGGCGCATGGAGAGTGCTTGAGCGCCTTGGAATAGTGTATCTCGGCACGGACATGTTCAAGTGCTTTCAGGGCGATGCGTTCAGAACGGACGACTTTACGGAGACGACGCTGCCGGCCGTGGCGTTCCCCGTTGACAGCGACCGCTGCGGACAGAACTCGGAGCTGCGCGGCTGGGTTCACTGGCCTTGCTACTTCGGCGACGCCGCGATCGGCTCCGTGCCCGAGACGAGCAGGCTCATGTCGCACACGCTTGGATACATAGTCCCGCTCAGCGAGTTCAGGGACACGCATCCGGAGTACTTCGCACTGCAGGCGGACGGAACGCGCCTGACGGATCCCAGCCGCGAGAGAGGCTTGACGCACTATTGCTGGACTGCGCCGGGTCTGGTGGAGCTTGTCGCCGCGCGGTATCTGGAGATGATGAGGGCGCTGCCGGAGGGTTTCTCCTGGCCTGTGATGCCGGGAGACGGCGGCGGATTCTACTGCAAGTGCGAGAGATGCAAGGCGCTGGGCAGCGTGTCCGACTGCATGGTGTGGTTCCTGAACAGCGTCGCAGAGATCACCTCGCGCGAATTCCCCGACAACAAGCTGCTCATGTTTTCGTACGTCGACACCCCCGAACCTCCCACGAAACGAATCAGGACGCATCGCAACGTATGCGTCGACTACTGCGTGTATCCCCCTGCATACTGGCCTAGCTGCATGCTGATGCCGCACCCCTCGAACGAAAGGGGCGTGAAGGCCGTCGCCGCATGGCGCAGCGAATGCTGTCCCAATCTCAACATGTACGGCTACCACACGCAGTGCGGGGAGTGGCTGAACTTCTGGCCCGGCTTCGACGCGAATGTGTGGCTTGTGCGCGACTTCGCCTCCCACCGCTGCTTCTCCGCCGGCCACCACGGAATGAGGCCCAGCCACCGCAACGGCATCATCGCCGAGAGCGCCGGCTTTGCGGACTTGAACATATACGTCATGGCGCGGCTGGAGGTCGATCCTTCGCAGGACGCTCTCGCCCTCGCGCATGGCTTCATAGATGACTATTACGGTGCCGCCGCCGGCCCGATGCGCGCCTTCTTCGACGTCTCCTCCGCTGAACCGCGCAGACGCGACTGGATCCAGGGATGCGAACAGCATCTGCGCGGATTCGTCACGAAGGAGTTCGCCGCGAAGGTGTTTCCGCTTCTTGACGAGGCCGAGAGCATAGCGTCCGTCGATCCAGCGCTTCTGCTCCGCGTGCGAAAGCAGTCGATCCTCTTCTACTGGAGCTATCTCGACGCCATCGGGCGCGGACGCGGCAACGTGTCTGGCCCCGAGCTCGCGCCGTGGGCGCGCCGCGCCGCGCACTTCGCAAAGATGTGCCGAGAGAACGGAATGTGCTACATGGGCAACATCTTGCCCAAGCAGTGGTTCCGCGAGACCATGCTGTGCGACATCGCCGTGAAGGGCAAGACGACCGCCTGGACGTCCGATCCGAGCATTCGCGCCATAATCGCCGATCCGGAGAAGGCTCTGGCGCGGCCGTTCCCCACTCTCCAGAAGAAGACTCCCGCCGGATGGGAGATACCGGCCGCCGGAATGATGGGCGGCGAGTTCTCGAAGAAATGCTTCTGGCGCAGCAAGACGGGAACCGACGCCCGCGTCGCCCGCCGCGAAAGCTCCGGCCTCGGCCTCGTCTTCACGTCTCTCGATCTTGATGCTGCTCTGGACGGGCCGGTGAAGATGGTGCTCAGCGGCATTGACAACGACAAGGCGGCCGCGGCCGAGATTGAGGTGAAGATCAACGGCAGGGTAGTGTATGCGGGCCCTGTGAAATGGGGCAAGGATGCTCATTCGGACTGGACCATAGACCTCCCCGCAGGTCTTCTGAAGGCGGGCTCGAACGAAATCCAGTTCAGGAACACGACAAAAGACACCGAAAAGGACGGCGAGGGGGGCGATGCCTTCCGCGCCGTGCGCAACTACTACTGGGGATGGTTCATGTTGGACAAGGTCGCCTTCGCTCCTGCCGGGAAATGACTTTCGCCCCGCAAGTTGCCGTTGTGCCGTGGATATAGTATAATCGGCCCATCAGGAAAGTCTAGGTGCGCAGATGAAATCGAATGTCAAATGGAACATGGCGGCAGTGGTTGTGGTCGCCTCTTCCCTTGCGACGGCGGCGGCCTGCGTAGCAGAAGTGGGCGACGTCGCCATAGAGAACGCGCGGTGCAGGCTCGTGATATCGGGCGACGGCTTCGCTAAGTCGCTCGTCGTCAAGGCGACTGGCGAGGAGATGCTCGAGAGCGGAGCGCGCGTGCCGTTCTCGGCCGTGACGCAGAACCGCCCCTACGACAACGAGTTCAAGCTCATGTACGCGGCGAAGCCGTGGACGCTGCCGGCGGAGAAGATATGGCGCGAGGGCGACGAGCTGAAGATTCGCTACCGCGACGAGTTCTTCACTGCGGTGGTGAAGCTTGAGACGACCGACGACTACATCGGATTCAAGCTTCTCCGCTTCGACTACGAGCTCGAGGCGAGCGGCTACAAGCGCAAGACGGAGGTCGACGCCTTCACGCTCGCCCAGCTTCCCGTGAAGCGGCGCGGGCACTTCGGGCGGACGCTCAACGTGGTGTGGGACGACAACGCCTTCGCCGCGCTCATGGCGGTGCGCCCCGAGACGCGCATCGACGCCTTCGACCGGGATTCCGGCAGATTGACTTTCTTCGCGGGCGGCGAAAAGAGCGTGGGCGTGGACGGCCTCCATGCAGTGCTTGTGGTGGCGGACGAGAGGGAGCGGTTTCTCGACTGCATCGACGCGATGGAGCGCGACTTCGGCCTGCCGCGCGGCGTGAGGAACCGCCGCCATCCGCTTGCCGCCGCGTCGTACTTGTCTACCTCGAGGATCACGCCGTCGAACGTTGACGATTATGTGCGCATGGCCAAGGAGGGCGGGTTCCGCTCGATAATGACAGTCGGCCTGGGGACGCTCTGGCGCACAAACGGCCACTTCCCCGCGAGAAGGGACTACGCGAACGGTCCGAGCGACTTCAGGAAGGTGACGGACAAGTTGAAGGAGGCCGGAATATTGCCAGGGCTGCACGTCTTCTGCACGAAGGTCTCCACGGACGACGAGTACTTGTCCGGCGGCCATCCCGATCCGCGCATGAACCTTGTGTGCGAGGTGTTTCTGTCGCGCGACGCGAAGGCGGACGACAAGACGCTCCATCTCCAGTCATGTCCCGCATTGCTGCGGCGCGAGAAGAACAGGGGACTCGTCCGGTTCGGCGACGAACTCGTGATGTACGGCGGGTTCACGGAGGAGCCGCCGTATGCGCTCACGAACTGCGTGCGCGGGCTGTGGGGCTCGACGGCCGCGGCCCATCCGCGCAACTCAGTGGGGAGGCACCTGGACGTCGATGACTGGGTGCGTTTCGTCCGCTGCGGCGATTCCGGAATCATCGACGAGATGGCCGACCGCCTGGCGGATTGGATAAACACCGCTGGCGTGCGCTTCACCTACATGGACGGCGCGGAGGACGTGCCGGAGCCGTTCTGGTGCCATGTTCCAAAGGTGCAGTGGAACCTTTGGCGGAAGATACAGGACGAGCTGATCTGGAGCGAGACGGCGTTCAAGAGCCACTTCGGATGGCACATGCAGAACCGCGGCAACGGATTCGACGTCTTCAAGGGCGAACTGCAGAGGCCGGCCATGCGCAAGTACATTCTGCGCACGGTACGCCAGGATGCGGACGACTTCTCGGCGGTGAACCTCGGCTGGCTGTCCATGCAGCCGCCCAAGAAGACTGACCCGTCCAAGAAGCCCGGGCCCAGCCACCAGTACGCGCAGCCCGCATTCTGGAACGGGACGATCGGGCTCCAGATCGACGTGCTGGAGTTCGTGGCCTGCAAGGCGGCGGCATGGAACTGCCCCATAGGCTTCTTCATCTCGCTGGAGACGTACAAGCAGCATCCCCACGCCAAGGACCTGCTTGCCGCCTTCCGCCGCTGGGAAGACGCGAAGCTCGCCGGGAGCTTCACCGCCGGGCAGCGCGAAGCGTTCAAGGATGAGAACCGCGAATGGCTGCTCTGGCCGTTCGCGCCCTTCGACGCGCCGGAGCCCGTGGAATGTCGGCAGGTGACGGATGACGCCGCGCGTCCGCTGCGGGCGTTTTCGTACACGCGCGACGGCAGAGCGGGGATAGTGTACTGGGACATCTTCAACCACGACGTTGCGGCCACGACCCTGGATGGAGTTGACACGACTCTCCGCCGAGACCTTGGCCGATGCTTTCTGGAGGCCAACATCCCCGAGGCCGAACTGGTCGTGGCGTTTCGCAAGCATATTGAAGGACGCTGACGGCGCGTTGCCGACGCGGAAACCACTTCTCGAAAGACAGAAAAAGGAAAACAGAAAAAGGAGACGAAACATGCAGTTAGGAATAGCGTTGCTGGCGGCGGCTTTCACCGTCGAGACGGTCACGACGGACGGCAGGAAGACAACGGAGACGGTGGAATTCCCGGAGAAGGACGGAGTGGTGAGCTTCGTCTGGCCTCGCGAGAAGGTGCCGGCTGACTTCAAGACCATATCCATCACTCCAGACTTCGCGAGCGCGAAGAAGGGCGAGGACGGTTATTGGGTTTTCCCCGACAACACGTTTGGCACGTATCGTCTTGATGAAGGCACGGCCCAGCAGGCGTGGAGCATCAACATGCCCATGATGGGAATGAAGACGCCGCGCCTGACGTATTGCGCGATAGTGAAGGGCATGCCGTACTCGTTCTTCCCGCGCGTGACGGCGAAGAAGGGCGTCTATTCGCAGAGCGCCGTGTTCACGGAGGCGAAGGACATAGAACTGTACGAGGACATCGCCGTAGACTATCATTTTCTCAGAGGCGACGATGCCGACTATTCCGGCATAGCCCGCCGCTACCGCAAGTACCAGCTCGACAGAGGGGCAGCCGTTCCGCTCGCCGAGAAGATCAAGGAGAACCCGACTCTCGCATACGCCGTGACGAACATGGAGGTGCGCATACGCCAGGCGTGGAAGCCCGTGCCGTCGCCTTTCCCGGAGCAGGTGACGCGCAACGAGCCTCCCGTGAAGCCGGTCGTGACGTTCGACCGCGTGAAGCAGATCGTGGACGAGTGCATCCGGCAGGGCGTCGCCGGCGCGGAGTTCTGCCTTGTGGGCTGGAACGTGGGCGGGCACGACGGGCGCTATCCGCAGATATTTCCCGTCGAACCTCTGCTCGGAGGCGAGGGGAAGCTGAAGGATGCGATTGCGTACACGCAGGCGAAGGGCTATCAGATAGTGGGGCATTCGTCGTTCCGCGACTGCTACATGATAGCAGACACTTGGGACAGCGAATACGTTGTGGAGAAGAATCCGGACGGAACGCTCAAGCGCGCAGCGACGACGTGGGGCGGCGGACGGCTGTACACGATGTGCCCGCAGCGCGCCTACGAGAGGTTCTGCCCGAAGCAGTGCGCGGAGATGAAGACGCTTGGCTTCAAGGGGATGTTCTACGTGGACGTCACCACGTCGCGTCCGCTCTTCCCGTGTCCCGATCAGCGTCACAGGCTGAACAACGGCCAGCGCGCCATGTGGGAGAACAACATAATGCGCGAGCTCTCGGCGACCTTCGGCGGCGCGGCCTCCGAAGGCGCGTTCGACTTCTGTTCGCGCACGTGCGAATCGGCGCTCACGGTCCAGTGGTCAATGCCTTTCGAAAAGCCGCGCAACGCGATGATTGACGGATCCATTCCGCTGTGGCAGCTCGTCTACCACGGCATAATCGTCTCCACTCCGTTCCGCACGATGATAAACTGCCCCGCCAATCCGGACAGGCGATACGCGCTGAAGCTCACGGAGTTCGGCGGCAGGCCTACGTTCTACTGGCACAGCTGCTTCGTCACGGGCAAGCCGCCCAGCATGGGGACATGGGACCTGGAGGCCACAACGGACGAGAAGATGCGCCAGGGCGTGGCGTGGATGAAGGAGGGATTCGACGAATTCATGCTCCGCAACGATCTCCAGCTCGTGTTCATGGACCGCCACGAGAAGATCGAGGACGATCTCTTCCGCGTCACGTACTCCAACGGCGCGAAGATATACGTGAACTACTGTAAAAGGCCGAAGACGGCGGACGGAGTCGCAATCCCTCCAATGAGCAGCACTGTGGTGCGGTGAGATTAGACGACAATATCCACATGGAGAAGACGGTTTTCAGAAAGGAGTCAAACACATGAAGAAGACAGTTCCACTCGTTGTGGCGATGGCGGCGGCGTCGATTCTCGCCGATGTCATAGCGCCTCCGCGCAATCCGCCTCCAAGAAGAGAACCGTCGGTCCCCGTCATGCCGCCGACGGTCAGCACGCCCCGTCTGGCAGCCGACGAGAAGCCGCCGGAGATAGCGTCGTACTCCGTGGAGGCACGCGTGAACGGAGCATTCGCCTCGGTGCGCGCATTCATGGTGATCTCCAATCCGAATGGCCGCGCGATAGAGGGCAATCTGGAGTTTCCGCTCCCGGATGGAGCGAGCGTGTGCGGCTACGCCCTCGATGTGAACGGATCAATGACGGACGGCGTGGTCGTGAAGAAGGAGAAGGCCCGAGTGGCGTTCGAGAAGGAAGTCAAAAAGGGCGTCGATCCGGGAATCGCCGAGCATGTGAAGGGCAATGCGTGGCGCACGCGCGTATATCCGATATCCGCTCGCGGTTCGCGCCGCGTCCGTCTGGACTACGTGGCCCCGCTCGCGTTCGCCCCGAACGGCGACGCCGCGCTCGTTCTTGCGATGCCGCGTACGAAACTGAGGGAACGCGCCGTGTCCATCACCGTCCCGATGGGCGGAGGAACGCCGAAGCCCGTTCTGGGCGGACTTGGAGACAACCGCTTCGCCGAGGCCGAGGCGGTATGGCGCACGATGGTGTGCGACAAGGACATCGTGCCGTCCGAGGACGTGGTCGTGGCCATGCCGGCCATGCCCGAGGTTCTTGCGGCCGTGGAGAGAACCGGCATGGAGCACTGGTTCGCGGTGTCCGTCAAGGCTCCGCCGTCCGAGAAGCAGACTTCATCTCCGCCTCTCACCTGGCGTATACTCTGGGACGCCTCCGGCAGCAGGTCCGCCGCAGACGTCGCGGCCGCGCGCGGCGTCGTCGAGAAGCTCCCCGAGAACGCCTGCTACGAGCTCATCGAGTTCCGCAACGTGCCGGAAAAGCCGTTCGTCTGCGCCACGCGCGCAGAACTTCTCTCCCGTCTCTCCCGCGTGGCCTACGACGGCGGCACCGACCTTGCGGCTCTCGCCGCCGCCCATCGCACGAATGCCACGCAGAATGCCACGCTGCTCTTCACGGACGGCATCGACGCCCTTTCGGAAGGCGTTCCCGACTTCGGCCCGCAGAAGCCGACGGCGCTCGTCTCCGGCGCTGCGCGCGACGTGGAAATGCTCCGGCGCGCATGCGGCGGGCGCGTGGTGGATCTCGCTCTGCGCACTCCCGCTGAAGCGCTCGACTTCATTCTCTCGCCTCCGCCGCTGGTGGAGGGACTCTCCGGCGACGGCGTGGCGAACGTCCAGGGCGTGGGTCTGCCTGCCGAGGGACGCGTCACGATTCTCGGCAGGCTCGTCGCCGATTCCGCGGAAGTCCGCATAGACTTCGGCCACGGGCGGCAGAGCGCGCCGATCAGCCTCTCCGCCGCAGACGCCAGGGAGGGCCGCCTGCTTGCCACGGCATGGGCGGCGCGCCGCGTGAACGAACTCTCTCCGCGCGCCGACGACCATTCGGACGAGCTTCTCGCAATCGGCCGACGCTACGGAATCGCCAGCCCGGCAACGAGTCTCATAGTGTTCGAATCTCTTTCCCAGTGGCTTGAACACGACGTGGAGCCACCCGAGTCGCTTGCGGACATCCATGCGCAGTGGGTCAAACGCCGTCCGACCGAAGCCCAGCGGGCAGAACGCGAGGAGAATCGTAGAAAGAGTTTCCTCCAGAGGCTCAGGAGCGAATGGAAGGCGCGCATCGCATGGTGGGAGAATCCGATTCCCCCTAAGCCCAAGACGCCGAAGAGCGGACTGTTTGATTCGATGAGAAGGCGGTCGGCAATGGGCGAGACGGCCGCCATGGCAGCCAACTTCTCAAGAGCTGCCGCTCCAGCCCGGAGGGCGATGGTCGAAGCCATGGAAGATGCCGCCCCCGCCGAGGCCGACAGATCGGCGGATGCTCCGGCTGGCGCCGTCAAGTCCAAGGCCGCTTTCGCGCAGAAGAGAGCCGCGTCCGCGACGATATCCGTCAAGCCCTGGGATCCGCAGACTCCGTATCTCGTTGCAATCAAGGACGCCAAGGCCGCTCTTGGACCTTCCGGCGGCACGGAATACGCGGAGTATCTCGCGCAGCGGGAGAAATATGCCTCGTCTCCGGCGTTCTACCTCGACTGCGGTGGATGGTTCTTCAAACAGAACGAGCGCTCTCTCGCGGTGCGCGTCCTCTCGAATCTTGCAGAGCTGAAGCTCGACGACCCCGGGCTGCTGCGCACATGCGCCTGGCGACTGAGGGAGGCCGGCGAGTTCGACGCCGCCATCGCCATCCTCCGCAAGGTGGCGAAACTGCGCCCAGAGGACCCGCACTCTTTCCGCGACCTGGCGATCGTGTTTGAAGGCCGCGGCCGCCGCGACATGTCCGCAGCCGACATATCTGAGGCGTTGGCAAATTACCACAAGGCGGCATTTACTCCGTGGAATAAGGACAACGGGCTGTGGACAGCTCTAGTCGCACTGGAGGAAATGAACGCGCTCATTGCGTGGAGCGCGCGCCAGGATTGGCCGGACGGCAAACGTCCTGCTCCGCCGGAGTTCGATGCCGTCTTCGCGCGCAATCTTGATCTCGACGTCCGCATCGCCCTTTCCTGGGACGTCGACAACACGGACATCGATCTGCACGTCCTCGAGCCCGACGGCGAGGAGGCGTACTACGGCCACAACCGTACGTCCTCGGGCGGTCTCGTGTCGCACGATGTCACGACGGGCTATGGACCGGAGGAGTACCTAAAGAAAGACTCCGCGAAGGGCGTCTACAAGATACTGACTCATTACTATGGTTCGCGCCAGCAGACGCTCGTCGGCCCTGCCACCGTCACCGCGACCGTCTTCACGAACTGGGGACGCCCCGACGAGAAGTGCCAGACTCTCTCCCTGCGGCTGGACAAGCCGAGAGACAAGGTTGAAATCGGCGCGGTCACGATCGAATGAATCCGATTCCTTTGCGAGACCGCGGGAGAAAATGAGCATGCATTCAGTTCCGTGCCGTCATTCTCCGGGGCGAACGGCCCTTACGCATCGTCCTGTGCCTCTGGCCATAGTCGGCGGCGGGGCGGCTGGCTTGTTCGCCGCCGTCGCTGCGGCAGCGAAAGGGCTTGACTGTCTCGTCATGGAGCGAAAGGCCCGGCTAGGCTCCAAGATGCTGATGACGGCGAACGGACGATGCAATTTCACGAAGGACATAACTCCCGGTCAAATGCTGGCAGACCTCGGCGAGCCCGTTTCGTCCTTCGCCAAGCTCGCCGTGGAGAAATGTCCTCCCTCGATGATCTCGGCCGGTTTCAAGGCGAGAGGCCTCAAGTTGAGGCGCATGGCGGACGGACGCATCTTTCCGGAGAGCGGCAGGGCCGCCGACGTCGTGCACGTATTCGGCGACCAGCTCCGCGATTCGGAGGTGCCCGTGCTTTCGAACTGTCCCGTCGTCGGGATCCAGCCTGTGAAGAACGGTTTCATTGTGGCCGCGAAGTCGTTCACGGTATGGGCGCGTAAGGTGCTTGTGGCGACAGGAGGGGCGTCGTTCCCGAAGACGGGGTCCGTCGGCGACGGCCAGGAATTTGCGCGGCGGCTTGGCCATTCGGTGGAACCGCTGCGCGCCGGGCTTGTGGGCTGCGAAACGCGCGACCGCGCAATCACCGCGCAGGCGGGGGCGCGCCACGAGCGCGCCGCCGCCGCAGTAATCGTGGGTGGCCGCGAGGTGTTTCGCGCCGAGGGGGAAGTGGAGATGGAGAGATGGGGCCTCTCCGGAGCGGCCGTGTACAACTGCATGCGCTTCGCCGCCCGAAGGCGCCTGGCGTCGTTCGAGCTTTCAGTGGAGACTCCGGCTGGGGCGTGGCGCGTGCCGCGACCGGCGCCGTGTCCTCTCAAGGAGGCCATAGTGACGATCGGTGGCGTGTCGCTCGCAGAAGTCGATCCCGCCACCATGGAATCGCGCGTTGTTCCCGGCCTCTACTTCGCAGGCGAGGTGCTTGACATCGACGGCCCCACCGGCGGCTACAATCTTACGCTTGCCTTTGCGACGGCAAGGCTGGCCGTGGAGTCCGTCTGTGCGTCGCTTCGCGGCGGATTTATGGTATAATTCGGCCATGGAAGAGAAGTCTGTAAGCGAGATAGTCGAGCTGGCAAGCGCGTTCTACGGAAGCGCAGTGCTGTTTGCAGCCCTTGAGAAAGGTGTATTCGCCGCAGTGGAGAAGGCGGGTACTTGCGAGGAAATCGCCGAAGCGACGCATTGTTCGCCGCGAGGAATGCGGCTTCTGCTCGACGCATGCGTGGCTGAGGGCCTGCTCGCCAAGTCCGGCGGATGCTACTCCAACACGCAGGCCGGCAGAATCGCGCTCGTTCCGGGCGGTCCGGCCGATCTTTCCCAGGCGATAAAGTACAATCAGGACGTGTATCCGGCATGGGGACGCCTTGCCCGCTTAGCCGAGACCGGGCGTCCCGTCGAGGCTCCGTCTCTTCACCTTGGCGACGACCCCGATCGCACGCGGCGCTTCGCCCTCGCCATGCGCGGCCGCGCCATGGCGATAGGCCGGGCCGTCGTGCCGATGGTCGATCTCCCCAAAGGCGGCGGACGCCTCCTTGATCTCGCCGGTGGGCCCGGAACGTACGCTGAACTGCTCGTGAAGGCGAATCCCGGATGGACTGCCGTTACCGTGGACGTGCCGGCGGTGAGCGCCGTAGCCGCCGAATGCATCTCCGCCGCCGACCTCGCCGACCGCGTGGAATGCCGTGCCGGCGACTACCATTCCGACGAATACGAGAACGAATCGTACGATGCCGTCACGATATTCGGCGCTCTCCACCAGGAGTCTCCGGCGCAGATCGCCGACATACTTAAGCGGGCCGCGTGCGCGCTGAAGCCGGGCGGGCGAATCTTCGTTCTGGACATGATGACGGACGAGACGCGCACATCCCCGAAGTTCTCGGCCCTCTTCGCCGTGAACATGGCCCTTACTGCCGACAATGGATGGGTATTCTCAGACGTCGAACTGAAGGGATGGATGCGCGAAGCGGGCTTTGATTCCTCCGATACACGCGCCGTCCCGCCGCCCATGCCCCATTGGCTAGTGTCTGGAACGAAAAGAGCATGATATTCTCGGAGATGGACATGAACAAGACGATCAAGCCTGTTGTCGTAGTTGCCGCACTCGCCCTTTACGTTGCGGCGTCAGCCGCCGACAAGGCGGCAATCGACGCAGCCATTGCGCGCGGCGCCGAGTTCCTTGTGTCCCAGCAGGCGAAGGACGGTTCGTTCAGCGATCCGCAGATGCCGGCCCTCACGGCGTTGCCGCTTTGGGCTCTCACGGCGGCGGGGCAGAGCCGCAGCGCCGCCGCGTCGAACGCCTGCTCGTTCGTCCTTAAGACGCAGCGTTCGGACGGCGGGTTCTACGTGCCCAAGCCGGGCCGTGGCGGATCTGGGCTTGGGAACTACAACACGTCCGTCTGTGTGAGCGCGCTCTACGAATCGGGGCTTGCGCCCGTGAAGGCGATTCTTGACGCGCGAACGTACATTGCGGGAAGCCAGCTCACGGGCGACGACACGATGGCCGGCGGATTCGGATACGACCGCCGCAGCCGCAGACGATACGCCGATCTCTCCAACACGTCGTATGCGATGGACGCCATGCGCCGCACGCAGGGCGCCGAAGACTTCCGTCCTGCCGGTGAAAAGCGTGCCGACTTGAACTGGGACGCCGCGCTCAAGTTCGTGACGAGCCTTCAGGAGAAGGAAGGCGAACGCGCCGGCGGCGCCGCCTACAACGAGCGCACGCCGCAGGCGGGCACTGCCACGAACGTGAGCGGACGCGTCCAGCTGCGCGCATACGGATCGATGAGCTATGCTGCCGTTCTTTCGATGTGCCATGCGCGCCTCACAAAGTCTGATCCGCGTGTCCGGTCCGCGCTTGACTACTGCACGAAGTTCTGGACAGTGGATGAGAACCCCGGCATGGGCAATCAGGGACTTTACTATTACTATGACATTCTGGCTCGTGCGCTCTCCGTGGCGGGCATTGACGAGCTCCCTGCGGTGGACGGGCGGAAGATTGCGTGGAAGCTGGAACTATCCGACAAGCTAGTCTCCCTCCAGTCTCCTGATGGCAGTTGGGTGAACGACAACAACCGTTTCTGGGAAGGCGATCCGGTGCTTGCCACTAGTTTCGCCATGCTCGCCCTCTCGCTGTGCCGTTGACGTGCCGGCGCCGATAGTCTCATGAATGAATGTTAGATTCCTACTTATGGTGTAGAGACTTGAGGTCGCCACACCTGTATGAGAGCCCGTCGATTTCTACTTCTGGTTCATTATGTCCATGTTTTCTATAATGTGCCTGAATTTTGCGAGTAAATTCGTCGTGCCATCTTCGAGAAATTAGACTCAATTCTTTTAGTCGGATACAGAATGCTTGTGCTGAAACGCCAAAACGGGTTTTGAGGCGCAAAAGCAAATTCCATGTCCAGGCATCTGGGGTTATGTGAAGACTGTTGACCAGCATTGTTACTGTAGTCTCTGGGAGAAGGAACGTAGCCGCGAAATGGTGGGTGAATCTGCGGCTCAGGTCGGTTTCCCGATATGTCTTGAATCCGTTGCGGGCGAAGAGAAAGGTGCGTCCGATTTCAGAAAGAAAAGCAAACTGTCGTCTGCTTCGTTTTCGTTCCCCTTTGAGAGATGACGAGAGGAACACGGTGAAGTTCTGATGTCTGGGACTAAAGAAGGTAATGGATTCGCGCTTGTCCGGAAATGTGGTCTCTATGATTCGTATGCCGTATGGTTCGAACATGGCCAGTACGTCATGCAGGATGGCGGCACCCATGTTACAGTGCGCGCGCACGGCAAGGGCAAGTTGCCGTGCTCCGGGCTCGCTTTTTGAGATGGGAAGTGAAAAGGGGAGTGTGGTGGGAATTGAAGCGTGGAACTTGGTGTCCAGTGCGATGGCTTTGGTTGCGGCCTCGGAAAGTTGCCTTAACGTGTCTTCGTCTAGCTGGTCTTTCTTGTCATCAGTGCGCATGATACGAATAAGATCCGTATCTCCCGCATGAAGAATGTTGTCAAGTGGCTGTTCGTCCGTTTTTGAAATAATCGCGGCAGTGGGATCGACGTGCAGCTCGGGTGGCGACAGTAATTGCGGAACAGTCACCTGCAGTGCCGATGCGATTCGTGCAACGGTCCGTAACGACGGGCTGTTGCGGTCGTTCTCGATTGACCACATCTGGGTGACATTCATGTTCAGGCGTGCTGCCAGTTCCTTCTGTATGAGGTTCCGTTTCAGCCGCCAGGCTTTGATGAACCCACCGATCTTCAAGTCGTTTGTCTCTTCAGTTTTCATTTTGTTTGAATGTCGATCTTTGTTCGTGTGTCAGTAAAATTGTATCATATTATTTGTTCCGCAGATATAGAAATTTGCATATCAATTCTATTTTATAAATATCTAGTGAAAATAATCTACACAATCCCATAGACAAAACCACTGCGATATGGGATAATAGTTCCGTCCTCTGGATTGGATATGAAGAATCAACAGTTAAAGACTTCAAAGAATGATTGTGCGAACCTACCATCTGCACCACAGATCGGTGGATTGTTTGCAAGACCATTGATTGCCCA
>Ga0310696_10004281_pt1 | contig 17547 bp, 19 predicted proteins | sample AusTroGonzalo_MG_4_FD_203885 | JGI IMG/M metagenome (GOLD analysis project Ga0310696, IMG submission 203885) | Bovine rumen microbial communities from tropical cattle in Woodstock, Queensland, Australia - Gonzalo_02 (v2) (version 2) | ecosystem: Host-associated > Mammals > Digestive system >...
TCCGATCATTGTTCCGCGCCTGTCCATCAACCTTCCGAGGACCTTACGCTCCATCCATAGATTCAGCAGGACGACCACGAAGGCCACGATGAATATGACGAGCATGAACAGGATCAGTGCGAACATCACAGCTGTTCTCTCGTCGATGAGCCATGCGGATACGACGTTGTTGGGGAACAGGAGGTTGACCAGCCAGGCGAGTGTTCCGCCCAGGATCTCCCAGAGTCCGTAACAGATATCGTAAGGGAGGTTGTCCGACAGGAAGGGCGTGTAGGGGTTCGTGTTGGGATCGATGAACCTTATCCAATCCAGTATTGAAGAGTACTCGACGACCATCGACCTCACCTGTCTGTCTCCCCGAGGCACATGTCGATCTGTGCGAGCACAGCGGGGACATCAGCGATCCTGACGCCCTTACACATTGCCTTAGAGCATGATACATTCGTAAATATAGGACTGCGGACCTTGAGCCTGTAGGGCTTGTCCGTGCCGTCCGACACAAGGTACATTATGGACTCTCCACGGGGATCCTCGAGCCTTCCGAAGGTGGAACCTGCGGGGACCTTTGTGGGTGTCTTGATCCTGTAGGGCGCGTTCTTTCCGATGGCCCTGATCTTCTGGACTGCCTGCCTGATGATGTCACAGGACTGGAACATCTCCTCGATACGGATCATGTACCTGTCGTATGAATCTCCGACCTTGGTGTCCTTGTTCAGGACGGGGACCTCGAAGTCCATCTTGTCGTAGTTGTCGTAGGGGTCGTCACGGCGGATATCGAAGTCGACTCCGCAGCCCCTCATTGCGGGACCGGTGAGACCCATGTTGGCACACTGCTCGCGAGTAAGGAAACTGATATTCCTCATCCTTGAGACGAAGACGGACGAGTCATCGATCAGATAGATGATGTCCCACATCGCCTTCTCGAAGCGGTCGACCGCTCTCAGGATATCCCTGTCGAACAGCTCTGTCGTGTCGTTCCTGACACCACCGATACGGGGGAAGTTCGTGGTCATCCTGGCACCGCACAGTTTGACGTTGAGGTCCAGGAAGTACTCCCTCTCCCTCATGGCCCACAGGAAGACGGTCAGGTTACCCATGTCGGTACCGACCGCAGCGAGCCACATCAGGTGGGACTGGATACGGCAGACCTCGTCGGCGACGATCCTGATGTACTTTGCCTTCTCAGGGATGTCGATTCCGAGCGCCTTCTCCACTGTCATGCAGTAGAGGTGTGAATATGTCATCGATGCGCAGTAGCAGAGACGGTCCGTCATCGGGATGATCCTTGCGTAATCCCTGTTCTCGGTCTCCTTCTCCCAGCCGCGGTGAAGGTATCCGACGATGGGATCGGCGTCGATACAGAACTCTCCGTCGATCTGCAGCTTGAGCGTCCACAGTCCGTGGGAGAAGGGGTGCTGAGGTCCCCAGATGACCCACATCTTGTCGGTTTCCATTCTCTCCTGCGCTTCTAAAACGGGTACAAGTGAATCTGCCATATTATCACTCCTGGCTCCTCATCTTGTACGACTTCCTGAAGGGGAAGAACTCGTACGACTGCGGTGTGAGCAGCCTCTCGAGCCTCGGGTGGTTGTCGAAGACAATACCGAAGAGCTCCCATGTTTCTCTCTCGTGCCAGTTCGCTCCCTGCCAGATGTCTGTGACACAGGCGATGTGGAGGTCGTCGGCGGGAACGTCGACGTCAAGGTCGATCATCACGCCGTTGTAGTAGTTGGACAGAAGGTAGACGACCGTCATGTGGTCGATGCGATCCACGGCTGTCACGACCGAGCAGTGCTCGAATGTGAGGTTGTCGTGGATGAACTGGCAGACGTCGTGGGAGATCTCCCTGGGGCATGTCGCCTTGACTCTGCGCTCCTTCGTCTCTACGATCTTCACGTCTGGGAACTGCTCGGGGAGGATCTTTGCGATCTCCTCGACAGAAGGACTCTGATAGACTTCTGCCATGCTCAGTCCTCCATGAAGTTTCCTCTGCGGAAGTAGTTCTCGATCTTCTTCTGGAGCAGCATGAAACCGTCGATCATAGCATCGGGACGCGCGGGGCATCCGGGGATGTAGACATCGACGGGAACGATCTGGTCCAGACCTTGTACGCAGTTGTAGGAATCGTACCAGGGTCCGCCGGAGATGGCGCACTCGCCCATCGCCACGACCCACTTGGGGTTGGGGATCATCTCGTAGAGACGCCTGAGGTCGGGACGGATCTTCTTGGAGATCCAGCCGTTGACCAGAAGGATATCGGTCTGCCTGGGCGAGGAACGGTAGATCATACCGTAACGCTCTGCATCGTACCTGGGGGCTGACGCGGCGGCCATCTCCAGAGCACAGCATGCCAGACCCCAGTGCAGGGGGTGCATGGAGTTCTTCATACCCCATGCCCAGATCGGACCGGTCAACTTGTCCACTGTCTTCTTGGTTCCGGTGCTGAGGAGATCGTTGATGATCGCGTCCGACCATGTCATGAACTCGTCAGCACTCATTGCGACTGCATGGGGGTAAAGGCTCATATCCATACTTCAGCCTCCTTTTTGAGGGAATATGCAACCCCGAGGACCATGATGCCGAAGAACAGGATCATCATGAGCTGTGCCGTAGCGGAGAGTCCTGCAAAGGCGATTGCCCAGATCAGGAGGAAAGTCGCTACCAGGTCGAAGACCACGAAGATAAGTGCGAACGTGTAGTACTGGAATCTGAACTGCACGTGCGCATCTCCGATAGGCTCCGAACCGCACTCGTAGGTCTGTTCCATCCACTCTGTGGGTTTCTCAGGCCTAAGGAACCTCGATACCAACCATGCGAGCGGGGCAAATGCGAACGTTAATAACGCCACAAAAGCCAACGGCATGTAGTACATTATTAGTAACATTGGGCGCTTGGATGTTTTATTGGTACATAAAGATAACCGCACACGCATTACTATAATAGGGCAGTTAGGCAACTAACAACCACATTTTTAGCCAATAAACGCACTGTAACGGGCATGACAGGCATCGGGTTCATCGGCGCAGGGAAAATGGCGGAGGCCCTCATCGGCGGGCTGCTGGCGAAAGGGGTCTTCACGAAGGAGCAGATCATAGCGTGCGCCCCTTCCCAGAGCACTCGCGACCGCATCTCGTCCGAATACGGCATCGAGATGTTCGAGAAAGCGGCGGATGTCGTATCGAGGAGGGACCTCATCGTACTCGCCGTGAAGCCCAAGTCCGTGCCCGGGCTCTTCAAGGAGGAGGGGCTAGTCATCGGCAAGGGGAAGACCCTCCTGAGCATCGTCGCAGGACTGTCCATGGACAAGATGAATCAATATGTGCCAGATGCTAAAAAAGTTAGAGCTATGCCCAACCATTGCTGCATGGTCCTCGAGTGCGCCACGGGCTATACTTGCGACCCCTCGATGACCGATGCGGAGAAGGAGGAGATAGCGAAGATCCTGTCCTCCGTGGGCCTAGCGGTGGAGATCCCCGAGTCGCAGATGGAGGCCGTCACCGGCATAGCCGGGAGCTCTCCCGCCTTCATGTACATGGTCATCGACGCCATGGCGGACGCCGGCGTCCTGAACGGGCTCACACGCGAGCAATCCGTCAAACTGGCGGCGCAATCCATGCTCGGAGCGGCAAAGATGGTCCTGGAGTCCGGAAAGCATCCGGACCAGCTCAGGGACGAGGTATGCTCCCCGGGCGGCACGACCATAGTCGGGGTCAAAATTCTTGAGGATATGGGCCTGCGCTCTGCGATGTCGTCCGCGGTCGACGGGACGATAGAAAGGGCCCGCGAGATGAAGAAGGAATGATCATTTCCTTATCAGGGACTTCATAAGCCCCCATCCCACACGGGGCGCGTTGGACCAGATCGAACCAGCATCCCAGTCCAGATCCTTCTTGTTGGCGATGGTGGAGTTCATCATCCTGGTGCCCTCGTCCTTAGTCTCCCACAGACGGGCCTCCCTCTCCTCGGGGTCGGCGATCCTCATGATCTCGTCCACCTTGTGCATGAGCTCGCGGGCATACTCGGTCCTCTCGATCCTGTTGTCCCTGACGGCCTCATCGATGCGCCCAGCCTCGAACTCCTTCTGTGCCAGCACCAGCGCCGCGTCATAGGAGACTTCGGCTATGTCGTCCCTGGTCATCCACTTGGTCTCGTAGGACAGGACATGCTTCCATGAGGGGTTGTCCAACAGCTTGCGGTGGTCCTCCAGGGTGTGTGCGCGGAGCGTGTATCCCCACTTCCCCGGCTCCTCGAATATCCTGCTGCCGGGATCCACGAACGGCGCGAAGGGCGCATTGTAGATGAACAGGCCGTCATCCCTCTGGGTAAGCCCCCAGAGTCTCTCGGCCGACTCCACGCTGTAGAGTGCGGACTTCCTGTCCTGATAGGGGAGTCCGTTCATGTAGAACAGGTCCATCCTGCTGCATCCGTTGCGGAAGGCCGCCGGGATCGTCTTCTCGATGGCCTCGTTGGTGTATCCCTTGCCCAGGTTCAGACGGACCTGCTCGTCGTGAGAGTCCGGCGAGAACTCTATGGACCATCCTCCGTCGAAGGTGCCGTCTATCTTGCTGAAGTATTCGGCGTTGCCGCCGTTGAACAGCTCTATGACCACATGGTTCCTGATACGGCGCTCCTTGCATGCCTTGAGGAACCTGTCCGCATAGTCCATGCTGTGCTGTCTCAGGTCGCCGACGATGAATATCGGCGTGTCCAGATACGACTGTATGAGGTCCATGTCCTCAGCCAGCTTCTCGGGGCTCCTGAAGGCCGGGGCCTTCCTGCAGACCACCCTTCCGTTGGCGTAATGGGAGCCTCCGCATTCGGCGCAGCCGATGGAGCATCCCCTGACGGTGAAAACCGAGGTCAGGGGGAGCTTGTCCCACCCGTACCAGGGCAGGGCGCCGGATATGTCCATATTGCGCATGACGCACTTGATCATGGTCCCGTAATCGAATCTGATCTCGTCCAGGGACTGAAGGGAATAGGTGACCCCGTTCTCGTGGACGTGCCCGTCCCGGTCCTTCCATGTGAGGTTGGGCACCTCGGAGAGGTCCCCTCCCTTGGTGAGCGCCTCCATGAGCATGACCGTCGGGACCTCCGTGGTGTCCCCCCTCATGACGAGGTCGATCTCCGGACGCTGGATCAGCTCCAGATGGAAATAGGATGATGTGAGCCCCCCGAACTCCACAATCGAGTCCGGATGGTACTTCTTGACGATCTTGGCCAGCTCTATGGCGCCGTGGGCATGGGGCATCCAGTGCAGGTCGATGGCGAAGACCTTGGCGTCCAGCTTGCTTATCCTCTTCTCCACGTCGAACTTCTCGCTCTGGAGCATCTGGACCGCTATGTTGACTATCCTGGTCCTGAATCCCGCTGCCTCCAGATGGGAGGATATGGTCATGAACCCGATGGGATACATCTCGAAAACCGGCGACGAGGGTATGACGTCGCTCACAGGGCCGTAGAAGATCGGTTTCTTGCGGAAATCATATACCGACGGCGCATGCAGGAATATGATGTCCGATCTCATCTCAAGCCCCGTAACGCCTCTTGCGCTGCTGATACGTCCTTATGGCCCTGAGGAAGTCGATGTACCTGAACTCCGGCCAGTTGACATCGGCGAAGTAGAATTCCGAGTAGGCCATCTGCCAGAGCAGGAAGTTGGATATCCTGAGCTCACCGGACGTACGGAGGATCATATCCGGGTCCGGGCTCTCGCTTGTGGATATGTGGGAGGTTATGACGCTCTCGTCTATGTCCTCGACTTCCAGCTCCCCGTCCTTGACCCTCTGGGCTATCTGGCGCACGGCGCTGACGATGTCCTGCCTGCCGCCGTAGGCTATCGCCATGTTCAATGTGAAGTCCTCGTAGCCGGCCGTCTTCGACTCCGCGTAGTCTATGGCCTCAATGACATGCTCGGGGAGCATATCGCGGTCCCCGATGACCCTGATCCTGACATGATACTGGTGGACCTCCTCGTCGTCCCCGAACTCGTACAGGGCCTCTTTGAGCAGGTCCATGAGGTAATCCACCTCGTCCTGTTCGCGGTTGAAGTTCTCGGTGGAGAAGGCGTAGGCCGTGAAGTACTTGATTCCCAGCTCCCTGCACCAGTGCATGACCTCGTGCAGCTTCTCCTTCCCGAGCCTGTGGCCCTCGAAGGTGCAGCCGTCCAGCATCTCCCTCGCGTACCTGCGGTTCCCATCCATGATGACGGCGATGTGCTTCGGCAACTCCTTGGACAAGACCTCCTGCTTGAGCTGAACCTCGTAGGAGCTGTATGCCTTGTCCAATATGATGCGCGGTATCTCCATCTGATCACTCGAAATCCTGCGGGACCCCTGCGGCCCTCTCGCCCATGTCGAAGCAGGCCACGGCCGCGACCGCTCCGATAACTCCTTTCATCCCTCCGAAGAGGGATATGATCTGCACGCCGTTGTCCTCCGCCATCTTCACGGCGTCCTCCGGCTTGTACAGTACTGACTTGCAGCTCCATCCGAAATCCGACAGCTCCTTGGGGATCTCCAGCCCCTGGAAGACCGTCATGACCGCATCCTCGGAGTACGATTCCTTCTTGATGAAGTCGACTGCGTACTCGATGAGGGCTGGGATCTCCGACTCCTTCACGGCGAACGAGACCGCGGTACCGCAGCAGTTCGTCGTCTTGTTGGGGGCGTTCGGGTTGAGCTGGATGATCTTGTGCTCGATGAACTTGCCGATGGGGCATGTGGTGCCCAGCTTCAGACCGGCGACCCATGTGGCGCCCTTCTCCTTGGTGTCCGTGTCATCGATTCCTATGATCACACGGACCAGCTTCGGGGTGATGATGTCGACCTGGGCGATGTGCGCACCGCCCATCTTGAAGTCGTCCGGGAACTCCGTGCGGAGGACGTCCGGGCATGCTGGCATGCATGCGCCTATCCCCACCGAGGCGCCGGCCATGCCGTGCCAGGTGGAACGGACCTCGTCCCCCTCGATCTTTATGGAGCTTATCCCCATGGCACCCAGCTGCTGAGATACGGGACCGAGCCTGAGCTCGGATTCTCCGATCTCGGCATCGGTTATCAGCATGGTGGACTTCAGATTGACCGACTTGATGACCCCTCCGGTACGGCGCCTGTTGACGGCGTCCCATTCGGCCGGGCCCACCGATGAGCAGACCTCTATGAACTGCACCCTGTTGTTCTTCTCGTCGACCATGGACAGGAAACGTTTGCAGAACATCCTGCCGCTCTTCGCCTGCACTTCCTCTGGTGTAAGTACCGTTACCAATTTCTCACCAATTTTAAGGAGTTTGCTCGTCCTCGACCTCGGAACCGTATTCGTCTGGATCGGCTACGAATATGGCCTCCGGCGGGACATTCCTGCATAGATACACAGTGCGGGCCGCCTTGCCGATGTCGGAGCCCATGTCCATGCATATGTCAGTGTCAATTCCCAGGATAATAGGGTCCTCGGTGTGGACCAGTCCGGCGCGCATGGCGTCCTGGAACGTCCTGGACAGGTGGACCATGGAGCGGTCCACGGGTACGATTCCGTTCTCGAGGAGATCCTCGACCTCCTCCTCGTTCGTCGGGAAGAAGAGCTCCTCCGGTATGTTCTCGCAGTCGAGCCTGATGTCCAGGTCGATGGTGTGGCCGTAAGTGGCCCTGATCTTCCCTGCCGAGATCGTGTACCTCCCCTTGGGGTCGGTGTCCACGAGGGCCTCGAGATGCCTTATCCTGAGCCAGTTCATACGGGGGTTGCAGTCCCTGATCTTGTCCAGGACGTCGCGGGTCGATACGTATCCCTGCGAATCCATCTTCAGGCCGTACTTTCCGTGCCTGAGGATGCCGGCCAGCGTCCTGCCGATCCTCTCGACCTCGTAGTCGGACATGATGAACTTCCCTTCTTCCCCGCAGTAGGGGCAGCGCTCGTTGCGGAAATATCCGTGCTCCTCGCATTCTCTTATCATTGTTTCACTTCCAGGGCCTTCTCGGCAGCCTTGACTGCGTTGGCCATAAGCATACAGATCGTCATCGGTCCCACTCCTCCGGGCACCGGTGTTATAGCGGACGTCTTGTCCTTCACGCTATCGTAATCCACATCCCCCACGAGCCTGCTGCCCTTGGGATGGGTAGGGTCGTCAATCCTGTTGGTGCCCACGTCGATGACCACGGCGCCTTCCTTGACCATGTCCGCGGTGACGAAACGGGGCTTCCCGATCGCGACTATCAGAATATCGGCCTGCCTGGTGATCGACGGCAGGTCCTTGGTGCGGGAGTGGGCTATCGTCACGGTCATGTCCGCGCCTGCCCCTCTCTGGACCAGCATCGCCGCCAGCGGCTTCCCGACTATATTGCTGCGGCCGATGATGACCACGTGCTTGCCGGCTGTCTCTATGCCGGACCTCACCAGCATCTGCTGGACTCCCGCCGGGGTGGCAGGGAGGAATATCGGGTCGCCGATTAGAACGCGGCCGACGTTCCTGGGGTGGAAGCAGTCCACGTCCTTGTCCGGGTCGATCGCGTTGATGACCATCTCCTCGTCGAGATGGGACGGCAGGGGCAGCTGCACCAGGAATCCGTGTATGGACGGGTCCTTGTTCAGCTCGTCCACCTTCGCCATGAGCTGCTCCTGGGTGGTGTCTGCGGGCATGCGGACGGTCAGGGACTTCATTCCCAGCTCCTCGCACATCTCGCCCTTCTTCCTGACGTAGACCTGGGAGGCGGGGTCGTCCCCGACGAGGACGACGGCGAGTCCAGGCGTCACGCCCTTGGACTTCAGGTCCTCTATCTTCTTCCTCAGCTCGGCGTAGATCTCCGCCGAGACGTCCTTACCCAAAATGACCTTGGTCATGGCTTTCACGGTAGGCGCTCGATGTTTTGGCCCTATAAAATATTGCGTGTCCTTATTGTGCGAGCGGTATCTTGAGATAATACCCGAAGACGGTCAGGGGCATCCTGTTGCATATCGTGTCCGTGCTGCCCACGCGAAGCGCCCCCATATGGTCGTAGAACCCGAAGTTGCAATCTGTATCGGTGTAGAAGAAGAGTCCCGTGCATCCGTAGGACGATGCCGACCTGGCCGCCTCCTCGATAAGCTTCCTGCCCAGGCCCATCCCCTTGTACTCCTTGGACAGGATGATGAGCCTCAGCTCCGCCCATTCCTGAGCCTAGAAGTCCTCTGCGAACCCCTCGTTGGCCGATTCCAGCCTGGCCAGGTCCTCGAGGAACTCATCGCGGTCGGGACCGTCCGGGGTCCTGCCTATATCCTCGGGGACATCGGCCGAGAAGTCCCTGCCGGGGCCGGAGGAGCACTTGAGGACGACTGCTCCCGCGACCTCGCCGTCCACGGTGAGCACCTTGGCCACATCGCAGCCGTTCAGACAGCTCATGAGGAATTCCTCTGCGATCTGGATCCAATGCTCCTCGGAGTAGAGATGGAAGCTCCATTCGTCCTCAAGGATGCCGCAGATCCGTCTGTGATCCGAGCTCCCGATATCCCTAAACTCTACATCTGGCACATCATCACCCCGTGATGACCGAAGGTGTGAAACCTTCGTCCGCTATGCCTGTCAGGACCTCCCTGACGCTGCGGATGTTCTCATCGATCCTCCTAGCGTCCATCAGGCCCGAATCCCTGGATTCGACCATGTGCCAGGTGTGGGTCGCTATGACCAGGTCTCCGTCGCATTGCGACCTTGCGAACACGATGTAGTCCTCCGGGGGCCTCCTGCCCTCGTGCATGGGCCAGAGGTATGCGGCCATGGTCCTCCCGTTGCCGTCCTTCCCCTTGGCGACCGGGTGCTCGACGATGCCGGAGACGTCATAGGGCTGGACGCCAGGATCGGCATAGGCCGACGAATCGTGACGTATCCCCAGGGCTCTGAGCTCGGCCATCACCCTGTCGTCCGCGGTCATATAGGGCGCTCTGAAGCACACCGGCCTGGACACATTGTCGGATACCGCTTGGAACCCCTTCTCCATAACGCCATGGACGTCCCGGACCCTGGTCAGGTCCTCGTGGTCGTAGCCGTGGAACCCCACGCAGTGGCCCTTCACGCCGGAGCAGTCGAACGTCTCGGACGTGCGTCCCTCCACGAAGAAAGTGGCCCGCATCCCGATGTCGTCCAGCAGCCCGAGCAGGAGCTCCAGCCCCCTCTCCGATGAGGAGAACCTGGGGGATGCGCCCTGCCCGCGGTCGATGGATCCGGCCGCATCGCAGCCTTCCACCTGCATGTTCACATCACGGTCCAGATCGACCGTGAACAGCAGTCTGCGCTTCATCTGGGCTTGATGTCCGAGACCCTCTTGAGCAGCATGCCCTCGATCTCGTAGGGCTGGGAGCTGATAGCGGTCTCCTGGGCGCGCCTGAGCTTGGTCTCGCTGTCGGCGTAGATGGTCATCAGCACTTCGCCTGCCTCCACCCTCTGTCCCTTCTTCTTGTAGAGGTAGAGTCCTGCCCCCTTGTCGCTGGGCGACCCTGCGGCCTTGGCGATGGCTACTATCTCCCTGTTGTGGATGGAGTGGACGTATCCGGAACTGGATGCCACGTAGTCGTAGGAGAACTCACCGGGCTTCAGGTCGCTGGACTTCAGGTCGGGGCTACCTCCCTGGGCCACCACGATCTCCATGAACTTCTTGTGGGCCGCACCGGAATCCAGGAGCTCCCTGGCCCTTGTCACTCCGCCGCTCAGCCCCGCCATCTCGAGGATGATGGCCGCGCACTCGCAGGCCTTCTCTATGACGCTGGAGGGATGCTTCTCCCCCTCGAGGATGGCTATGCACTCCCTGGCCTCCAGCTTGGGGCCTATCGCGTTGCCTATGGGCTGGTCCGCATAGGTTATGGCGCATTCCACGTGCATCCCTATCCTCTCGCCCAGGTCCATGAGGTCGCGGGCGTACATCTTGGCCTCCTCGAGGGTCTGCACCTTCGTGCCGGACCCCATGGGGATGTCCACCAGCAGGTGGGTCGACCCCATGGCCACCTTCTTGCTCATGATGGATGCGAGCATCTGAGGCCTGGGATTGATCCCGAGCGGGTGCTCGATCCTGATGACCATGTCGTCCACGGGGGCCAGGTTCATGGATCCTCCCCATGAGAACACGCCTCCCACGTCCTCGGCGATGGCCATGAGCTTGTTGGCCTCGAGCTCCACATTGCAGAATGTCTCTATGAAATCAGATGTTCCGCAGGCGCTGCTGATCGCACGGGACGAGGTCTTGGGTATCATGAGCCCCGCCGCTGCCACTATCGACACCACGATCGGGGTGATCTTGTTCCCCGGGACGCCTCCCAGGCTGTGGAAGTCGAATACAGCGGACCTGGTGAACTTGATTATGTCCCCGGTGTTGGCCATCGCCATGGTGAAGTCCGCGATCTCCTCGATGTCCATGCCCTTGATGTACAGCGAGGTCAGCCATGCCGCCACCTCGATATCGGACAGCCTGTTGCCCAGGATGTCCTCGACTATCGCGGTGATCTGCTCCTTGGTCAGCTTCTCCCCGTCCATCTTCTTGCGGATGTACCTCACGGAGTCCGGAGGATGGGAGAATGCGATCTCCACCTTGTTCTCATCGTCCGTCCCCACCTTTTCGTATAGCGACTTGGGGAGGGCCACGGTGCCCTCGGCGATCACGCCTTTGGCGACGGCCACCAGCGCGACGATCGTCTTCCTTCCGGAAACGGTCGCACGGTCCTTCTCCTTGAGCCCCAGCTTCTGCGCGTCGTTGTCATTCAGCAGAATCACGGCTTCCGATGACATCACATCGAACGTCTTTACGTCTAGCTTCATTTCGATCCCCACAAATCCAATGCTATGGCCAATTCCCTGTGGGTCTTGGCGTATTCTTCTTTGGGTATTCCGAGGAAGGCGGCGTCCACCGCTTGGCTCATACCCATGGCGCCGGCCCTCACGCCTTCCGGATGGCCGGCCACTCCGCCGCCCGCCTGGATCTGCACGTTGTTGCCCGCCTTCTTGATTATGGCCTCGACTATTCCCGGGTAGACCCCTCCGGAGCAGACCGGCATGACCGTCTTGTATGGGACATCGCCGCCGAGGCACGCGGTCAGGTTGCTGTCCTCCTTGTTGCTCCCGGACATCTTGCCCACGCCCAGCGTACCTATGTGGAGGGCGTCGCCGCCGCACATCCTGGTCAGCTTGGTCAAGGGCAGCATGGCCACCCCGTGGAGCGGGTCCTTCGTGAACGCGCCGTGCATCGTCCTGTGGACGTGGATCGGCACCTTGATGGACGGGTCCTCGGCTATGGCCTGGACGGCCCCGAACCCGCATGTGATGACATCGACCATGATCTCCCTGGCGCCCCATGACTGGACCTTCTCCGCCAGCTCGACTATCCTGTCCCCGCGGGTGCTGACGTTTATCGCGTGCATCATCTTGTGGCCCTCGCTCTCCAGCCTGTCCAGGGCCTCTGCGACTGCCAGAGTCCTGTCCTCTATGGGGCAGAACGCCTGGTCTACAAGGGTCTCGTCGTCCTTGGAGTTGGTGAGCCCGCCGGCCCCGGCCTCGTAGACGTACTCGGCGGTCTTCTTGGGACTGAGTCCAATCTTGGGCTTGACTATGGTGCCGACCAGCGGCTTCTCCGGGCGGTCCAGGGCCTTCCTGATCCCGTCCGCTCCGAACTTCGGTCCCTTGAACTGGTTCAGGATCTCCTTGGGGAAGGTCACGTCCTCGAGCCTGACCCCCTTCAGGGCACCCAGGCCGAACAGGTTCCCCGCGATCACGCTGAGGATCTGCGGCACAGCGCCGACCTCTATGCTGAAATCGTCCGTGGGGAACTCCACGATTATCTCGTCGCCCTGTATGCTGACCACCCTGGCGCCCAGGGATGTGAACACATCCTTGTCCAGGGTCGAGATCCCCGTCCAGGTCCCGGTGGACTGCTCCGCGGCTATCGCCTCGGCGGCCTTCTCCATGGGGAGGTCCGTGGTCACACGGTATTTGCACACTACGTACTTGTCCGGGTCCACCGGCTCTCCTAAATGCAGATACGAATCCATCGTCTCACTCTCTGAAGATCTCCGAGCCGAACTTCCTCTCCAGGACATCGAACACCGAGCCGGGGGAGATCAGTCCGATCTCCGAGATGATACCGTCAATATACTGCGCCGGGGTCACGTCGAACACCGGGTTGTATACCTTGACCGAATCCGGTATCTCGCCCGGTCTGACGACCTCCCCGATCTCGCGCTCCTCTATCTTGACCAGGTCCCCGCTCAGCGACAGCGGGGAGAACTTGTATGTCTCGCTGCAGGTGTAGAACTGCACCCTGGCCTCGTGGGCCGCCAAAGCTATCTGGGATGTGCCGATCTTGTTGATCAGCGCCCCGTGGGAGGTTATCGTATCGGCTCCCACCAGGACCTTGTCCACCTTCTTCATGACCAGGCGGACCGCGCTGTCTATGATCAGGGTCGTGTCGATCCCCTCTTTGGCCAGGTCGTTCACCGTCAGTATCCCCTGCCTCCACGGGCGGGATTCGGTGGCGTAGACCTTGATGTCCTTGCCCTGCCTGTGGGCCTCGGCGATGACCCCGATGGCCACGCTGCTGTTGCAATGGGTCAGAACCAGATCGCCGTCCTCTATCCTCTTGGCGCCTATCTGGGCGATCCTCTGGACCGCCTCGTTGGATTCTGCTATGAACTTCGCAGAATTCCTTTCCAGGATCTCCTTGGCCTCGTCCACGGAACCCGCGTCCGCGGCGCCCTTGATAGATGCCTGGACTCCGTTCCAGAGGGAGACCGCCGTCGGTCTGGATCCCAGGAGCGTCCTGACGGCCTCATCCAGGTCCTTCCTGAACGCTGCCATGTCCTTGCCCTGGTAATCCTCTCCGAATCTTCCTATAGCCCCGGCCCCTGCGCGGGCAATCCTCCCCGCTCCGCGGATCTTCATGTCGCGGATATCGTTGGCCGTCGCCATGACGTTCTGGTCCATGTATGCGTATATAATAAAGAAAATAAGTAAATTGGGTTTTCAGAGCACGATGGCCTGTACTATCCTGCGTGCCTCGTCCATACCGTAGGAGAGGTAGACCGCCGCGATCAAGGCCTCAAAGCAGTCCGCACGCATGTTCTCCTCGATGGATTTGGAATGCCCCCTGATGTGCCCGTTACCGACCCTCATCATGCCGTCTATGTCCAGGCCCTTCTCCAGGATGCGGCTGGAGAGCATGTGGTTGGCCACCTTGTCCTGCTTGTAGTCGGTCATCGGGCCCTCGCTTATGGAGGTATCCTTGTAGACGTGCTCGCAGACAAGGAACTCCAGGACGGAGTCCCCCAGGAACTCCAGGCGCTCGTAGGATTCGATGCGCCTCGGGGGGTCCATGTCCATGGCCTCGTTCGAGAAACTGTCGTGGGTAAGGGCGGTGCAGAACAGCGATAATTTGTCATCTGGCACATTCCTGTAACGGAACGGTTCCCTGGCAAGGAACTCGCGGACGTCCTTCTCGAAATCGGGCTCCATGACGGAGAGAGTGCTACGTCGTATTTGGATGTAGCACATCGATGCGACCGACTAAGCTATAGAGAATTATTAGTAAAATGGACTCATTCGACCCAATATGCCCGCTAAGAAGCGCGTGAGGATGAGAGGCGTTAAGCACACCTCCAAGAAGTTGGAAGACGATCTCCTGGAACGCTCCAGGAACCTTGCTGACAACCCCGGACTCCTCAGGCCGCAGTGCGCGGGAAACTGCAGGAAATGCCACTTCGACAAGACGTTCAAGAGCATCGACTCCCTGCAGAAGATACGCAACAACCCTGACGCCCTGATCAAAGAGGCCGGCAAGATGTTCAACGACGACATCACCAAGGCCTACGCAGGGACCATATCCCTGGCCGCCGCGGGCTCCGTACCCCTTCTGGCAAGCGCCAGGCTCGGCGACGAGACGGTCTCCTATGCGGTCAGGGGAAGCGTCGGCGCGGACAAACTCATCGGCTGCCAGTACTACACCGACCCCAGGATCAGGCTGCTGCTGTACAACCAGTTCATCAAGAAGAACGGGCTCTACCTGTACTCGTTCGACGACAACATCGTCTGCTCCGACAGGTTCAACATGCCCGAGGACTACCTCTACGACACATTCTGGGAGACCCCCTACGAGTTCCCCGACGACGGTATCCAGTGCGGGCACGAGACGTCCGCGGTGCTGGAGATAGAGATCAAGTCCCTGGGGCAGACCATAAAGATCTGCGAGAACTGCGCCAAGAACGTCTCCACCGTGCAGTTCCTGCTCTCGAGGATGTCCGGAAACGATCCCCTGAAGGACCTCTCGGTGCGTGTGAGGCACAAGTTCCACGCAGAGGGCCAGAAGGACTACGAGGAGCTGTCCGAGGACAGGCTCAAGGAGTACATGATCGGGAAGGTCACGGATGCATCCCTAGTGAGCGAGATCAAGAGATCCAAGCTCGGGGACCTGAAAGGAGGCTCCTCGGCCACATACATCATCTCAACGAAGAACTACGGTTCCGCTCTGGACGACTTCATCGCCGACCTAAGCGGAGAGGAGAAGATCCTGGACTTGCTGAAGAGGTTCCTCTCGGAGAATCCCAGGGCGGTTGTGGTCAAGACCAACAAGGCCACAGAGGTCCTCAGCGTTCTCTGGCCCTCCGACTGGAGGGAGCTCATAGAGGCGTACACCGACAAGGCCACCGCCGACAAGATGGGCGACCAGTCCAAGACTCAGCCTCCCATCGCCCTCGAGTCCGCATACAACATCTACATCTCGGCATCTGTTGTAGACACCCTGCCGGTGTTCAACAAGCCCGGGCCGATGACGACCCTGGCCGACAGCCTCGCCAAGGCCGGCAAGGTCGGCGGAGCGCCGATGATCGAGAAGACGATCCAGAACATCGGTCTAAAGAACAACAAGTCCCGCAGCATGGCAGGAGCCTTCCAGATGGCGGCCGGTGTTGAGCCCACGATCAAGCTGAGCAAGGAGGAGAAGGACTTCGCGGATTATCTGCTGCCCTTCGCCAAGGCAGTTCTGGCAGCAGGCGGGGACAAGTACCGCGACACCATGAACACCCTGCTCACGGCATCGGGTTCCGGGGAGAAGGTCTGACGCGGATATCGGCCACGTAATGCGACACGGAAGGGGCATAGGACTTTACCTCGTGCACCCTAAGTATCTCGTAGCCGTCGGGCCCGCACGCGTTGTCGAAGATGGACCTGATGCGTTCCATGTATTCGCTGACATAGGATGTATCATGATAATGTATGATCCCGCCCGGACGGATCATGGACAGTGCCTTGGGGACGAATTCCGACGTCGTCTGGACGTATCCCATGAGTATGCGGTCGGCGAATCCCCTTCCCAAGAGGTTACGGTTGTCCGAGAGGATCGGTATGACCTTGTCCTGCAGCCCGTTATCGTTGATGTTGCGACACAGGAAAGTATACGATTCGGGGTTCTTCTCGCATGCGAATACGCGCCTAGCGCCCGAGTATTTGGCAAGAGGCAACGTAAAGTAGCCTATGCCCGCGAACATGTCGACGACGGTCTCGCCGGTGCAGTCCAGGTTGCGCATCCTCATCCTCTCGTCGGTGTTCCCGGATGCGAACATCACCTTGGTGACGTCAAAGAAGTACCTTATCCCGTTCTCAAGGCGGACGGATTCCGTCTCGGTCCCGTATATGACCTCCATGCTAGGCTGCCTGAACTCTCCGGACACGCCGCGGATGTCCGCGCAGACCGTCTTGGCCCCGAGGACCTCGGCGTATGTCCTTCCTATCAGCTCCTTGTACGGGGCGCACCTGGGGTCCATCCTCACTATGACGATGTCCCCGACGTACTCCCACTTGTCCGGCAAGATGCCCTCCAGGTCCTTGTTCCCTGCCAGGATGTCGGCGATCTTCTCCTGGGGGCTCCTGCGGTCCAGGGTGTGCGCATCACCTTCGACCGTGTCTATGCCCATGGATCTGACCTCGTCGAGGTGCTCCGGCAGGATGGGGACGTAACGGTATGTTTCATCCTTCCCTATCTTCGCATGGAGGTCGACATAGTCCCTCCCCATCAGGTCCTTGATTAGCGGTCCCGCCTCCTCCGAGGGGATCCTCGCGAAAGTGACCCTCTTCATCTGATGGTCCTCAGGAAGAGGGGCAGAACGGACAATACGGCCTTCGGGTTCCTGGATATCCTGTTGACCAGTTCCGATGGATGGTCCAGGTCGATCTCGTTCAGAATGGGCTCGAGATCGTTCTTCTTGATGTAGTCGTAGACCTTGTTCATATCGGCGTCGCTGAGCCTCTTGAACCTCTTCCTCAGGAAGTATGAGCGGTCCAGCTCGCGTCCGAAGTCCTCATAGCATTTCCTTCCGTACTCGGATAGGTCCCTGGAATAGAACGCGTCCGTATCCAATCCGGTGGAGACGGCCTCCACGATATGCTTGTTGGCCTTGAATGCCGGATAGAGCCCGCCTCCGGAAAGGGGCTTCACGAATCCCGCCGCGTCCCCGGTCAGTATGACCCTGTCCCCGTAGGTGCTCGGGCGGATGCCCAGAGGGATCTTCCCCGAATAGAGCTTCATGACCTTGTCCTTCATCCCCATGCGGAGC
>Ga0310696_10004282_pt1 | contig 17547 bp, 21 predicted proteins | sample AusTroGonzalo_MG_4_FD_203885 | JGI IMG/M metagenome (GOLD analysis project Ga0310696, IMG submission 203885) | Bovine rumen microbial communities from tropical cattle in Woodstock, Queensland, Australia - Gonzalo_02 (v2) (version 2) | ecosystem: Host-associated > Mammals > Digestive system >...
GGTAACATTTACCTGGACAATGCTGATCAATTCCCGGTCCTGATGGGTGGTTGGAATTTTATTAGTTCCCAAGCCGGCGAAGCATTTACGGAAACCACGGTAATCGACCCATTAACCATAATTTATGAATAAAGATAAGATTCTGATATGATTGATTTTGTGGAACTTAAAGATGGCAGCATATTTAATGGTGAAAGTCCTTACATTTTTTGGTTTAGGAATGGTCAATCCGTTAACCTAAACTATGTGAGAAAGATATGTTGCATCTCGGATAACCCCTATCTTATAGCCAGGATGGATTCTCCGGTGTTTTCTTTGCTGGATACCAATCAGTTACTACCATATTTGATGAATCCAATCAATCCGGATAATTGGTTGGAGACTATAAATGGCAAACAGTATGTGGACTTGGCAATGATGAGAACCAAACAATTTGCATCCAACGGTGCGCCTTATGAAAACGCCTACGTCCATATGTTTTATATATTGGCAAATTCGCAGGATGCCGGGGAGATTCATGATACCTTTACCATACAGGATGGGCAGGAGTACCACACCTATGAAGTGGCTGCTGATTTTTACTCCGATAACGAATTTTTGAAAACCCAACTTGGTAACTTTGATATTTCCATTCCGGAAAGCATCCAAAAAGCCATTTACGAAGTGGATGTCCGCGAGGAATCCAACGATAATATTGTACTGAACCGCAAGTATAAGGAACTCCTGATGAACTATTGGGATATTGTGGCCAATAAAGGTTCCTACAATAGTCTACAGAACAGCCTTGCCTGGTTTGAGTGGGGCGACCTGGTTAGAATTGAGGAGGTTTGGAAACGTCACCACGAAGGGATGGAGGATTATTTTTTGGAAACCCTTAATCGAGAACTGGACCCGGATTTTATCCGGATGTTTCTTAACCACTCCAAAACCACCAACATTGGTCTTTATCTCGCTCTCGTAAAATACCTATATAATTCAAATGGCGAATTGCAATACGAAAATGATAGGGATGCCGAATTGATTGGACCAACCTATACAGGGATCACTTCAACCGTTGAGATAGGTAATTATGTTTATGCCAGGGTGGACCGCACCCAGGACCCGGTGGTAATAACCCCACTGGAAAATATGGAGGAACTCGGTGAACTTATCCTGGTTACCGAAACCAATTATGATCAATTGATTGCTCTCAATTTTGGATTTTCCATTCCACCACACCCCATATTCAACGAAAGTAATCCGGTATTGAGGCAAACCAATGCCATGTGGCAGTTTACCGACCTGGCCCTTAAAATGACATTGTTGGGTAATTTTTACTCCACCTACTTCACCCCAATCCATATTGATACCGTACATTCCACTTTGGAAAACCTGATATTTACCATTGGTATGAAGGTGCTATGTGCCAACTACCAATATCAATTCGCAGGATTTAATCTTGGCCGCGCATTTGGAATGATCCTAAATGATCGTATTCAAATGAAAGATTGCGTCAACTATGCCCATCCGGAAGTGATGTTCCTGAATGGTGGTACTGTATTTGGGTTTAATGGTAATCCGGTTGAGGTGCAACAAAACGATCCATTTTTTACCAGCGGTCAGGTATTTAGATACCCAATGGGTGGCTTTTATGGAGTTGGACATTTTCGAATTCATCCGGATAAACCAATCCTTGCCGTCGATGAAAATGATGTGATTTGGGAACAGGAGTTACATTGGAAAAATCTTGATTCCGGAGAATATGGTTTCATCCAAACCAACCACGTGATTGAACCTGTGCAGGTAAATCGTTCCGGTTGGAGAGCTTCCCAATATGCATTCGATTTTGGATTTGACCTTGCATTTGCCGAACCTGGTCATTATGTCCTGGATTTCTCCTTCCGTACCTCCAGCAATAATACATGGGTGCATAATATGGAGATTAAAGTGGAGGATACCACCGGAAATCACCTTTCCTTATTTAAGGTGAAACGTTTGGACGAGGAATCGCGGAGGAATTTTGAATTGAACAATGCAAATTGGCAGGTTTGGCTACGTTCGTTTCAGATGTCCCAAAATCATATTGATAGATATCGCCGCCACCATACAACTCATCTACGCGATATGAATGATTATATGGTTTATCGTCCATACCGGGATCATAGCCTGTTCCTTGGACCATATGTGGATGAAGATTCCATTGGTTTGAATCATACCGTGATATTTACCATTCCTAATGTAAATGCCAATGCAAAATTCTATATGGATGAAGTTGAGGAATTAGTATATAAAATGGAAAATCATTCCGGAGATCCTTTGAAAGCACTCAGCTGGTGGATACCTGATTATATTTGGATCACTTCGCCGTGGAGTTTGGATTGGGACCAACATGATCCTAAAAATCCGGATGGGTGGAGGGTAATTGGTATTAACAGAAACTATAACGATGTAATTCCACGCACTCATATTTTAACCAAAATCGAAATAGACTCACCGCAGGGTTATCCAACGGATTTCGTATCGGCTTTTCGTTTCCATCCATGTATGCACCAACTGGAAAGATTTGATAATACGGAAGTTCCTATCAAATCCAACGAATTGGTTTATGTGGAACCGATATTGAAAGGCAGCAAGGTCATAGAAATTAATAACTGGATTCTTACCAATCACACCACGCAGGAACAATTTGATTCCCACTTACATAAATGGAGATACTATCCGAATAACGACAACATGGGAGATTTTGGAACAAATAAGCTTGGGGGTATGCAGGCTTGGTTCGCAGCTCCACAGGAACCGGTGGTAATGAATCCAGGATATTATGGTATTCAGGTAAACTACGTTAAAGGAAAAACACCGATGAAGTGCGAAATTAACTCCGCGTTTATTATTGGAAAATAAATTAACATGGAATGGTACATACTATAAACGTGGTGGCTCCAAGGGTACGGGAAAGTGAAAGACAAATTGCCTACAACCTTCATCCTATTGTTTGTGTTACCAAAAAAGGAGTACATGAATTCCTTGCGGAAAACAAAAACCTTTACTCGGCCATTCAAACCATTGTGTCCAGGGTCGGTACCGAAATGCTGGAGTTCATTTCATTATATATAAGAACTATTGACGAAAACCGTAAGGTTGAGGATACGGTTTTACCATTAAATAAATATCAGGAACTATGGAATCATTCTTCGCAGACATCTTAAAGTATTTCAATTTCATATACATATTTATGTGTAACGTGATCACCTACGTGATCATCATGTTTATTCCGAAAGATCCATCCACCGGTTGGAAACGGGTAATCAGTGCTGTCGTGGCCGTTGTTACCGGTATCCTTTTTATTATGGTCTGGCATGTAAATAAGGAGGCCATCCTTTGCAGTTTCTTTGTGCAATTCCTAATGTACGACTATGTCATTAAGGAGTTCCTCCGGAGGTTTGGTGGTGGACAACATCCAAGTCATAATCATCATCACCATAAACCAAAACCGGAACCTGACGATATGCCGATTCCGGATGAGGACGATTTTGTGGTATCTTAAAATATGCGATATAATAGGAGATCTCCCCAGGCCTATACAAATCATATAGACTTGGGGAGATCTTCTTTATATGAACCTAAAAATGAGCTTTAATGAGAAATGGTGGAGAGGATGCCGGTCGTATCCTTTGGAACGTATTGCTCCACTTTGTCCTCCCACTGTTTTGCAATGGTTAGAACCCTGGAAACATAGTTCGGATCCTCCGCGTAGATACACCCTAAACGATTGAGGTATTCCTCTCTGGTTTCCGGCTTTTTCTTTTTGAACACCCAGGTATCCCAAAGAACCCTATCCAGAATGGAATGCTGCCAGTTCATGTATACTCCATATCCATTGTAATCGGTATTCGGTAACTGTAAGGTTGGACGGCCTCCCGATCTTACCTTCTTCATACCAAATAGGTTATTTGCATTACGATAAACATTGGAGGTACCGGCGCCACTTTCCTGAATGATTTGGGCCATGATGATTTCCGGATACCAGGCTCCACTCTCACAAACCACCTTGAAGATTTCATCCCGGTTGGTGGGGATAGGTGTTTTTGAAAGGGCGTAATGACCTGCCAATAATTCGATGTGATAATCGTTGGAGGCCACTTCCACAATTTCTTGGTAAATTTCCTTTTCCTTTACCATATTGTTGTATTCGTCCACCAGTTTGTGGTTGTGCTTGGTCGAACAAACCAAAGCCCAAATCAATCCGGCAATAACCACCAGGATTCCCAGGAAGAGATACCAGTGTTCGCGGAAGTTGAAAACCACCTCGTTTTTACCTAAAACGGCCACACGGAACGGTTTGTAAACCCCGAGGCACTTCAGGTTATCATCATCAAAAATTCTTACCGGTCTGTTAATGTACTTCATAATATATTGTTTTAGTGAATATTAATCCAATACCATTCCAATTATCACGTCCCAATCTTCAAGCAGTTCCTTTATGTTTATGGTTTCCACAGACATATCCCGTTCAAATGGACGAAAAACCTCAAAGGTTTCAATCCCATTTACTGTTTCCTTGAAGTCCACCAATCTCCATCGTTCCGGACTAAAGATTTCGTACCAGGTATTGGGATGATGCACGGTGTCCCAGTGATGTGGCCGAATCATGATGGACATATCCTTATAACCATACAGCTCCAGGATCGATTGAAGCTGAATGATCAGGACAAAGGCCTCGTGAAGTCCATGCATCGTGAATTTTCTTGATTCCATAATTGTTCAATTCGGCTCAATTATATATAACCGGATCCCCGCAATTATTTACATGGATCTATCGGTTTAATTAAATTTTCTTTAACAACATTACGAATACGGGCATGCAACCAATCATAATTCCTACCAAAATCATCATAGATTAATCCAGCATCCGCGATGGCAATTATATCTTTTGCATCGAAATAGTTACGGGCATCGTAAATATAGTTGCCCCGCATCACCTTTCGAATAAGTTTCCAATCCAGGTGTTTATATTCCGGTATGGGGTTCATTACAAATACTATATCCGCACCAGCACAGGCTTCCAGGACCGAATCGCAGATTTCGGTTTCACGATTAATATCCGGATTCTCCTTCAGCCAGGCTTTTAGATTATTCTTACCCAGAACGTCATAGACCCTGAATTTTGGATATACCTGTTTAATTCCGTTTCCATCGCCTTTATCCTGTATGGTACCAACATGTCTCATCAGGTACAGGGATGGGGATTCTCTAATATCGTCGGTGCCCTGTTTGAATGCATAACCCAGGATGGTAATGGTCTTATCGGCAATATCCGGGAGGATTCTGGCGATTTGTACCGGGTGGTGCATAACCTCATAATTGGTATCTTTGGTTGCAGTTAAAAGTCTCGGGGTCATGTGAACATTTTCCATCTGGTGTCTTAATGAGAGCACGTCCTTTGGAAAACAACTACCACCATATCCACAACCAGGTTTCAGGAACTCACTACCAATACGAGGATCCTTACCAACCATCTCCAACACATCCTCCACATTGGCACCTATACGATCGCAGAACTCGGCAATCATATTGGCAAAGGTAATCTTCATCGCCAGCATTGAATTGGAGGCGTATTTGATAAGTTCCGCGGAACGGATGTCGCAAATTTTAATTATTTCCTCCGGGAATCCCAATTCGGTGTAGAGTTTAAGTAACCCTTCCAGGGTCTCCGTATCCTTTGGGTGGACACCTAAAACAATACGGGATGGATTATTGAAGTCCTCCAATGCGCAACCCTCCTTGAGAAACTCCGGATTATCCGCCACCCCAACCGATAAGGTCATGATCGGATCGGAAGTCAATTTCTTCGGATCCTTATCCTTTTGTGTCCTAATATAGTTAATGCGGCGATCTCCAATTACATCCTCAATGATTTCGGCGACCTTTTCGGTGGTTCCAACCGGTACCGTGGATTTGACCACCACGATCATGTTGTGGTCCGCATATCTGCCAATCTCCCTGGCAACCGCATATACCGCGGTAAGATCCGACTCACCGGTATGGGTATCCTGTCTGGTCGGGGTACCTACTGCAATGAATACGTAGTCCACCTTTTTCAATGTTCCTTCCAAATCGTTGGTGAAACTTACCCGTTCCCTACATTTGGATAGGGTTTCGGATAGCCCTTCCTCGTGAATGGTGAGTTTATCCATAGTCAGGTTTTTCAGTTTCGACAGGTCATGCTCCACAATCCAAACATTGGCACCCCTGGATGCCATCCCAATACCATTTACCAATCCTACATAGCCACCACCAATAAATGCAACATTCAAACTCATACTTTTTTATTTTTTTGCGTCAAAATATTCGGGGATTAATACATAATTCTTTCTCCATTCCTGAAAGAATGGGGTTTCAAAAGAACCGCAACCTTCCTTGCCATAGGGACAGAATCCTCTATATATACATTCCGGTACCATCACTGCGGACATGGCTGGATCCTGTTCGTGGATTTTTTCCCGAACCAACTCCCATGCATGCCTGGTTTCCGGAGATGCCTTATGACAAAGTCTCTTGCGGGATACATTGATAAGACTTTGGGCGTTTACCAACACATCCATATCGTTGGTGGCACCCTGGGGAAGTTCGTCGCGGGGTACGTCCAGTTTTCTCCGGTCCTCCCGCTGGCTGTGAACGAATGGAATAAAACCTAACCAATGGCGTACCAAATGTACCGTGACCCATTGGCGGATCTTTTCGAAGTTGATAATGTATTCCACAGCGCGGATAGGGGAGTGCTCCTGCAATAACACCTTGAGTCGGAAAGCCTCGGATGGCTCGAAAGGTATTGCATTCTTACCGGCGGTTCGCCTTGCAAGATTTAAGGCCCTTTTCCAAGAACCTTCCACATACTCCACACCCACATCGAGTGGATCCTGTTTTGGATTATAATTTCCCATGTGTAATATATTTATTTTTAATTAGTTACCACCACATATGATGCATCCATTGACCAAATAATCTTTGACCTTCCACCACCCGGTCATACATTATTTCCCAACCCTTTTCATTGTTTCGTTTAATGTACCAATCACGGGCATTCTCCAATCTATCATCGTCCACCATCATTTCAAAGGCAAAGATAATATGACCGAGAATTTTGTGCCATTCCTTCCAGGTTAATTGTGGTGGATATCCTTGGGTGCGTTTTACATACTCCTTGAGAATCGGTAATGCCAACTCCGCCAATACCACATCCGCAAACCAGGATGGATTGTAATATATATCGTCCATGTGTCTGCCAATGCGAAGCCCATAGGTGAGTAACATCCGGTTGGCATCCTCAATGGTACGTACTGAAAAACTGGCAACCCCTTCATGATCCAAATTGTCGATCTGAATGGTCCACCAATCCACATTCATATTGGATAGGTTATTGAAGACTCTTACGTAATATTCCAAACCGGAGGAATTTTCGCGGAGGTAATCCGTTCGGGAACGAAAACAAACATAATCCGGAAATAAGGTCCGAATCATCTTCTCGTCCGGTTCATCATGTTCCCAAACATTGGGATGTGCCTCAAAAATATCCTTGGTAATTGGGGTTCCGATTAAAACATCCATAGCGGTTAAATTTGAATAAATATAGGAAAATGAAATTTGAAATTAACGGAAATTATCCACCAAATACCGGTTCAATTCAGCGCGAGGCCAGGTGCCCTTTAATCCTGGTGCTGCAATTAAGACGTCGTCAAAATCCTCCTCCTTATCCAAAATGAATTTCATTGAAAAATCATAGCGGCGATTATCCAGGTACCACACCTCCTTGTATATGGAGGAGAGTATCGGTATTAGGGGAATCATTTGACTGTCCCCGGAAATTAAAAGCCTGCGTCCATTATTTTTTCCCATATTTTCCACCTTTGAACAAAGATGGCCAAATACATACATTTTATGAAAAGCTGATTGACCTTCACTAAACTCCGGAATGCCGGTTAAATCCGGAGCAACTGATGTATTACCCAAACCGGAAAAATCGGTGGTAAACTCATTTCCAATAGTGAAGCATTTCACATGATACAACCCAGGTTCCTTTGCGACCAATCGGGAAATATCAAAAGTTTTCTGCCCAACCATTACATTAACGTTTTTCCAAACATAATCCTCCGGGTTATATTGGAATTTCAATAGGTCGGCCAGGTTTGGCAATAAGGTATTGAATGCAAAGTTCGTGGTAATGTGATGCTCATTGCACGGCCACTCCTTATACTGGTCGCTGGTTCTTAATATTAAATGTGGATGGTTGCATGCAAAAACCATACGTTCCGGATCCGGATCCTCTCCAACATACATTATATACAACAAAACTGATTTGTCCAATGCCTTTTTTATATCCATTAACCAAAATTTTTATTTAGCTCAAAAACCGCGCAAATTCCTGCGATCTTTTTCAAAACATATAATTATATTGCTTTCGGTGCGATCCTCGATAAAATCAAAGAAAATCGCGCTAAATTCCGAGAATATCCAATATGCTTCGGGTCGGAGTGCACTCCACGATATAAACCGACAATGCATCCACATCCCAATTTCGCATAAAATTATTCATGGCCTTTTCCTGTGCATCCTTCGGTGAGTTTGCCAGTACAACCACGGAATCCATCTCACCCTGGCCGGTATTCCAATCCGGGGTAATATCCGCAAGGACGTAGTAGTATCGTTTACCGGTGATTCTACCCCAAAGTAATTTCAATCGATACCTAAATTTGGTAAACCAATTCATATCGGTTAGGATCAAATTGCCTTGATCGTCATATACCGGACCGGTCTTGGTGGTATTGGAAACCATATTGTCAAATTCCTTGTCTGTCATAACGTAAATAAAATTAAATATTTTTCGTTCCTTAATGATGGGTTAATATATAAAGGAGGTGGTTTGGATTTAACCGATAACCATAAAACCAAAAAAGACCCCTTGCGGGGTCCTTTTAAAATACGGTGGAAAAGGTTATTCAAGTACAATCTTGCGTACCGCCGTTCGACCATCTGGGGCAACCACCTGAATGAGGTAAAGACCTGGGGCTTTTCCGGTAAGGCTAACATCCTTGGTATTGTGGGTGGAAATACGGTGGCCATTGATATCGAATACATTCACCTGTCGTATATCCCCGGTTATATGTAGGGATCCTGTGGTGGGATTCGGCCAGACCTGAATTTCCGGATGCCAGTTATATTGGTTAATTCCATCGGTAGCGGTAAAGTAACATTCAATTATAATGCTATCGATTTCATACCCAAGGGCTTGATATAAACTATCCGTTGCATCCAAAGTTAACATATGTAGGAACGGAATGCCATCATCGGCGATCAATGCAGGGTCGGATAAAACCAAATCGTTATAAAAACCGATGGGGTTTACGGAGTCCCGCTGGTAAACCTTAACCTCCCAGCGATCAAACTGGTAGGCGCCGGTGGAATCCGGCACTGCATAGAGGTCATAAAAACCGGCCTCAAGCGTGGTATCGTTAACGCATTCAATGTTACAACCGGCTTCAATAGCCTGTTCCGGAACCACCCGAACAATGGTGGTGTCGTTCTGGGCCGTGCCCAGGAATGCCGCAAGCATCACGGCAAGAAAAATAAAGATTTTCTTCATGTTTTTGTTGTTTTGGTTTATAAAAATGGTTGAAAAATTTTAGAGGTTTTTGGGAACCCGTACTCGATCCGGCAACGTGGCCTCCATCGGTTGGTTTCGGTCAATGACCTTGGAAGGAGTCTCCGAAGGGCGGTACACAACGGAAAAGGCGACAGTGACAAGAATCAGCATCAGGAAAAATAAATTCTTCATAGTTTTTAGGTTTTAGGTTGTGGTCCGGATTATCCCGGTGTCCTTATATATATAACCGATGTCGGTGAAATATTAACAGGAATTTTTAAATTTATTGGAGGGTTTCCAACATCGAAAGCGACACTATTAATTTATTGGTCTTCTTGTCGTATCCGAATCCGATGAAGTATCCAAATAACGTCTCCTCATGAATGCCGGTTTGAATATATATACCATCCTTTTTGCGCCACGGGAATACCACATCCATACCTTGAAATGCCATCACCAAGTCCACATCGTAAAATGCAACGTTCTTGGTTAACTCCGGTTTGCCCAAAATCAGGATGCATTCCGTTTCACCATCCGAAACCAACTCCTCCACCGAGTACCCCTGCGAGATGAAATCCATCGAAATCATCGTGGTTACATCCATAGCGGTTTGGGCATGGCCGGCAAGGGCCATAAAAATAAAGGTGAAAATAACTACTAACTTTTTCATAATTGTTTATGTTTCAATGGGTTAATTACAATGTTTTCTTATCCATCTGGTGTCGAGGGTCTTAATATATTTAATGCATGCCTCCTCGTCCTGAACCAACTCCGGTCTGCGGCAGGCAATTTCCACCAGTTGCTCCAGATACTTGCCAATCATTTTGGATTCGCAACCGGTAACCTCCTGGATTTTATCCCCGGAGATTGGAGGTTTGTAACCAAACATGGAGACCTCCCTATGCACCTGCATATGTTCAACCGTGGTTTCAATAATGCTTTTTTGATTGGCACCGATTTTACCATCGCAGGAGTTTGTTACCAACCATACCTGGTATGCTTCGAAGCTACCCAAATCGTAATGCAATCTACGAATGATATGGAAGTATTTTTCCGGGACTTTATCCTCACCAAACCCCTTGATACCCATACATTTGGTGTCCATGTGGTGACGGATTACCTTGAGAACCAAGGCAGTTTCCGCCTTGTTCAGTGGGGAATCCTTGAGAATCTCCTCCACAATTTTGGTGGATTCAATTTCGTGACCGATAAAGTGATCGCCGGTTTCATTATGGGTACCGGTAAGCAACTTGCCAATATCGTGTAGAAAAATGGCCCAGTATGCCAATCTCCGGATACCTGAATTGCAAGGATGCAAACGAACATTGCGAATAGCCTGCATGGTATGGTTCCACACGGTTTCATTGTGGTATTTATTGCGTTCCCACAATAAGGCTGTGGCCTGGATTCTCGGATCAATCATAACGAATGCTCCAAGGTCGGCCAACATATCCAAGGACCTGGCAATATCCAGACTATCCCTCAACGGATCGGAAAACATCTTATCCAGGATGGCCAATGCCTGCTCACGAACCGACATACCATTCATTTTCATTGGTGGCAATCCGATCAACCCCTTCAAAGTTTGGGCCTCCTGCATATATAACTGTCCTTCATTTCGGATGGCATATGCTATGGCCCTGGATATGCACCCAATCAAGGTTGCAGTTGGTTCGAATTTTTCCTTGCGGCACATCATGTCTGCGGCCCGAAAGATTCTAATCGGACTATCCAGGAAAGTGCGATCCCCCATACAAGGCACCAAAACCTTCGGATTGTTTCCATAGATTGGGTCCATTACGTAATGTTGAGGAATGATTGTATCGGTACCCAATTCAATGTACACGGCATCGATGGTGAAATCCCGGAGGGCGGCATCCTCCACCAGACTTGCACCTTTAATAGGTGAAATTTCAAAAGTGTGGAGTCTGGGAAGCATCTTCGGGAATGCACATTCCTTCAAACGACCACGAACCAGTTTGGCACCGCTGTTTTGATATGTGGCCGCGGAGACTTCAAACCAAATATCCAGGTTGCAAAGGCTCTCCACCAATCGGTCCACGTCCGTGGTGACAATGTCAATGTCATTGGAAGATTCCACGCCGGCACGAATGTCCCGAACCACACCACCAACTATCCAGGCACCGAAAGGTTGTTCCTCGGTATTTAACTCCTTGACCAGTGGATCCAAAATATCCCTCTTGGTGACGATTACACCAGCCCTTGTGTATTTATCAAATCTTTCCATATTTTTATTCATGTTTGTACTCTTTATTTCCAGTGCATTCAATTGAATACCAGGTGGAGCTATCGGACATCCAATGGAGGATACCATCCACAATAATCGGTTCCTTCATAAACCACAACGCCATCAATGACAGGTCATTCATAAGGCAACGGAAGATACAATAAAACTTCGAAGGAAGGCATTTGAAGGACGGTGCGAGTTTGTCGTGTTTGCCGATGGTGTAGTTGTCCTTGATATAAACCGTTGGACCATTATAAACCGTGTCCTCTGCAATCAACGTTGGTTTATTGTGTTGTTTGATTTTGTATTCCAACAAGTCAAAGCAATTGATTTTGACGTTGGCATGAACACCATAGAAACTGCGGTTGTGAACCTCATAGTTCATCAGGTTGTCTGCATTTTCGGCCAATAAGGTATCCAGTTCCGGGGAGTACTCATAAATGAGCTCATCATTATTGAGACGGATCGGAAGAGGACCACCGGCATTTTCGATGTTCTGCATAATCCTCTGGACGATATATTTTTCCACATGCATCAATCGTTTCGGATTGGTCTTGCCAAACATCACCTGACGAAGACGTTTGGATAAAAAGGTATGGGTCAAAATCAAACCTCCACTAACCCAATGCTCGGATTCTTTTCTTACCAGGTCTCCGGCGTACTGTACCAAATCAAGGTATGAATGAACGTCATTCGGAAGGATTCTGTGAAATCCATTATTTCCAAAAACGGTATCCCAAACCTGAATGGACTGGAAAGCTCCCTCCGTCAGGTCAATGGTAATGAACGACTGATCCACATAGTTGTGGTTATAAACATCCCCGTTCGGGATATTGGTGTGATCCAATGGAAAGGCTTCGTTGATATCGCAGGTGTTGAATTCCTTCCAACCTTCGGAGTTCAAAATCACATCAATGATCTTATCGGAAACCTTATGAATGTGGGCCACGATGGACTCCTGTTCCTCCGGGGTGTATTTGCTGTACTCATCAGCCAATACAGCAACATGTTCAAATTCGGTCATTCCGGATTCCAACATATTTCCCATGAAAACCACCATCTGTGACTGCCCGATAAATTGCACGGGCAAATCGAAGTCCTTGATGATTTTTGTCCACGCGGTTTTGGTAATATTCAAAAAGTTGTTGGTTTCAATTACCCGGCCACCGTGAATTTCGTATTGTGCCATAGTGTTTGTTTTTGTTGTTTGATTCCGGATTATTCCGGCTTAATTATATATAACCGAAGACCGCGGTTTCTTAACCTTTGCGATTCTTCCAAAGTTTGATTGCATCCCGGATCCACACATAAACACATATTGAGCAAAGGATGATTGCAATTATGGAAGCAACCACTTCCCATGTGGCATTGTGATTGAAAACTGCATGGACGTTGAGACCAATAAACAATAGAAAGAAAAGGGACATAAAGATGTCCGCTAAAAAATTCTCCACGTTTTTCATTTGATTTCGATATGATAAGGTGCTGGTTGTTGTTCTGAATATTTATCCCGAAATTCCTTCCAAACCTCCAACACCAAGGAAACAACCTGGTTGCATTGTCCCTTGCCGGAGATATCAAGAATGATATTGTATTTGCGTTCGAAAAAACATCGAACCCTCAATTGAAGCAGACTTACGTCATACTCATCCAAATACCACATCGGTTTCTCCACCGAATAGGAGTTGAAGGTAATGATCTCACCGAGAATGTTTGGGACATTAATGTAGAATATGTCCGCGTCCCGATATTTGTAAAGCTCCTTCACCCGCCGGATGGCTTCGGCTTCCATCTCTTTATATAGGTTTGGTTTGCGCTTCATATTAGTCGTCGTTTGAGTTAAGTACAATGGTGAATGCATTCATAATAATGGCGACAATGCATAACACCAAAGCTGAAATCGGGAGCCAAATTCTACCGGTATCTCCGGATTTGATGTAATCATTGATGAAATAAACGTCCACAATGGCGCAAGGAGTCAGAAAGAATATCCAAAGCCACGAACCTAAATTTTTATACTGATTTTTCATGTTTGTGTATTTTGGTTATTGAAATCTATAATTATTCATGGCCTGACGGAGGGTTTCCACTGTTTTCGGTGTGAGGTCCTGGCCGGACATCCAACCATCCAACCAAATCCCGGCCATAGCCAATGCCAATACATTTCGCTGACCAATATAGGAGACACCGCTCTCTACCGCAGTTTCTATTCGTTCCTGAATGAAGGAATCGTCCGGTTCCTTTTTGGTTTTCCTGGTTTTCTTGGTTTCCCTGGGAGCTTCTTCCTCCTCAACCATCTCCAACCAATATGCGGTTGCGTGATACTGGCAACAACCACTACCTGCACAGCTTTGATGGCGTACATCGTACCCTTCTGCTTCGAGTTCCTGAATGGCTTCGGAGAAATCCTTTGGATTATTATTCAACATGGTATCTCCCTGCCCGGAACCTACATTTCTGTATTTGTCGTGACCATAACTCAATAGCCCTCTACCATCCTTCTTGATCGCCCATCCTCTTAACAACAAATCCTTGAGATATTGTACATCTGATTTGCTTCTTTTTCTTGCTACGTATGCCATATTTGTAATTTTTTAGTTTGCGTAAACTGCTTTGATGTACTTTTCAAATGCCGCGATGGCCGGTCGATTGTTGGCTTCCAATCTTTTGTTGTCTCTTTCGAGGTAGTCATTTTTCCAGTGCACACCGGCCATGATATCATCCAGGATATTGGACCAGTCGCCGTCCAAGGTCATAACGGACAGGCAACAGTTGGTGTTGAAACCGATCGGAGTACCGTTGCGATGACAGATCCGAATGCGAAATTTGCGGGAAGGACCATCATTGTCCGAATTCAGTTCAACGATTCTGGTGAAATTTCTCGGATCGGGGTTCTCCCAAAGGGTCTTTAACTTTGCCATAAATATTCAGTGTTTAAGGTTTAAATCCGGATTATTCCGACTCAAATATATATAAAGGAAAATCACCGAATCTTAACATGATCCGGTGTCAATTTTTTTATTTTCTTCCTTTTCTCCAACCATTTGACAAATAATGCTCTAATTGATCTGGAGGAATATGTTTTGTTTTAAGGTCTTTTACGATCCATATATAATTTGAATATAATGGAACAACCTCTTTGGAAATATATCTGGGATCTGTTTTTAATATACTAAATATATTTCCTTGTTTGTCTTTAACTGTGACCATATTTTTTCGATGTCCACAAATCTCTCCAGTTTTAAATCTGGGGTCGCCTTTTTGCACCTTTATTTTATTTCCGTCTTTATCCTTGATAGTTAGTTCTCCACTGGTAATTCCAACAAATTCGCCTGATAACAACCTGGGATCATTTTTTGAAACTCTAAATGTTTTTCCATTTTTATCTTTAACCACGGCTTTACCGGCATTGATATGTTTATATTTATGATAATTTGGATCGGATAAGGAAATCTGCATGGGTTTTCCATTTTCATCCAATACTATTGTTTTACCGGCATTGATATGTTTATATTTATGATAATTTGGATCGGATAAGGAAATCTGCATGGGTTTTCCATTTTCATCCAATACAACAGTATAACCTTTAGTATTATGGACAAGTTCCCCAGAAATATATCTTGGATCGTTCACGTCAACTACAAATATATTTCCACTTTTGTCTTTTGTAACCACAACACCAATTTTTCCTCCACCGGTTCCACCAGTTGTTAAGTTATAACAATTTTTATTTTCAACCAAATCTCTGGTTATATATTGTTTTTCAAAGTCATACATGGATTCTTCATCTTCAAAAAATTTTACATATTCTTTCGTAAAATTTTCAATGCCATATTTTTTAATTGCCCGTTGAATGGCAACTCCGGACCCCATATATCCATCATTTAAATCGTCCGTACTATGCACACCAAAATAAAATTTGCCATTGATGTTATTGGTTATTTTATAAAAATAAAAATACTCCTTCATTATCAAATAGTTATTTATTTAATAATAAAGGAGTAAATATAAATTTTAATTATTGGCTATGTCACAACAGTTTTAGGATTAATTACTAAAATTTGTAAATTTTTCAGAATTTAATGAATGAAATACCCTGGTTTTAAACTCTTCTCGTCTTCCGCTACTCCAGGATGGAACAGCAGTTAAATATCCAATAATTCTAACCCAGTATTTGATTTTTTTACTTTGACAATGAGGACACTCCTGTATTGGAGATCTAACAATATATCCACAATCCTCACATTGACTAATAGGAATATTGAAGGTGAGGTAGTTACACCCCTGATCCGCAGCATATTTAATCACATGCTTGTATTGATCTGCGGTAAGGTGCTCCTCCAGATTGATGTGGGCCGCTGCGCCACCATCCAGGAAGTCACCGATATAATTCTTGCCATGCAAACGAATCTTTTCATATATATCCGTGGTGGGATCGTTTGGTTTGAAAATGTAACTGGCATATAGGTTGGTATCCTCCGGTACCCAATATTCATCCTCCTTATCCCAATTGTAGTTCTTGATGGCCAGGGATTCGGCCGGTACCTGCTCCGTATTAAAGGTAAGAGTATGACCATTGAATTTACCACCGGCCTCTTTATTGCGTGCCGAGATGGCTCCAAATATCAATTGACAGAATTTCATATATTGGTCATTGTCATTGCAGACACATCCAACATACTCCGCGGCCTGGTTCAATCCATTAATACCAATGGTGAGGTATTGTTTGTTAAGGTCAATGAAACCGGCATCGTACACCGGTAACAGGTGGGCGTCCTTCATATCCCATAGGAGCTCGTTATAGGCGGTGTGATACATATATACACGGTCGAGGATATTACCGAGGTATTCGATGAAGCTTTCCTGCATATCCTTCGTGAAGAACTCAAGTTCAGCGTTTTGCTCGCGGGCCCAATCCTGAATGATTCGGTTAAGGTTGAGAGTAATAACCGATTTGGAACCGGTTTGAAGTCCCATATTACCGTTGGTAAAGTTGAACTCCTTGGTTTGAATGGCATTACGGAGACGACAGCAACTGGAAAGGCTATCCACGGTATTGGAGATATAGGTGAAGAAAGAATGTCCACGAGCGTATTCCTGTGCCACAAATTCCGCATTTTCCGGATCGGCGAACTCTCCATCCTTATATACCAATGCGAAGCTCTCCACCGGGAAGGTAAGGACACAACGCAGACGTTCCTCGTTGAACCATTGCATGAACTCCTGTTGGAGCCAATTTAAGGATTCCCACTGGGGTTTGGTGCCATCCGGAAACACGAAATCCCCAAACATATTATCGAAGAAGGCCTTGTCGTAATAGGAGAAGTTTACAAAGGCACTTTGAAGACCACGGGCGGCTGCCGGTTGGTTAATGCTATAAATAATTTGCTGGAAGTGTTGACGGATTTGGGAACGAATGGTTTTTTCCCTACGGCTTGCCCAATGGGTAATGTTGCAGTTTGGAACTTTCCAATAATTATCACCCCACTCCTTACGGGCAAAGTAATCAAAATACAACAATGCCTCCGGACAAGCCACAGCACCGGCGAATTGGGCGGAGATGGCGAAAATCATATTCACCAACATACCACAATAGGAATCCAGGTTCTTGGGTTTGGCGGACAGACCTCCAATACCTTTGATGCCATCAATAAGGAATGGATACATGGTCAAGGCAACACAG
>Ga0310696_10004284_pt1 | contig 17541 bp, 14 predicted proteins | sample AusTroGonzalo_MG_4_FD_203885 | JGI IMG/M metagenome (GOLD analysis project Ga0310696, IMG submission 203885) | Bovine rumen microbial communities from tropical cattle in Woodstock, Queensland, Australia - Gonzalo_02 (v2) (version 2) | ecosystem: Host-associated > Mammals > Digestive system >...
TATATTTGTGAAAGGGCAAGATGAAAAAATATGCGTGGATAATTTATTGGAGAGGTTTCATGGGCAAGAAGATTGATTTAGCAATAGTGGGTGCGACAGGCCTTGTCGGCTCGACATTTTTAAAGGTTTTAGAAGAAAAAAAGAATATCAAGATAAATAATATATATTTGTACGCCTCAGAGCGCAGTGCAGGGAAGGAGATTACATTTAGAGATAAGAAAGTCAAAGTGGAACTTTTGGCGGAAGCGAATATACAAAATAAGCATATAGATTATGCGTTATTTTCAGCAGGTGGTAGGATATCTCAAGAGTTTGCACCGGTCTTTGTAAAAAATGGGGCCATTGTCATAGATAATAGCAGTAATTTTAGAATGGATAAAAATGTGCCTCTAGTGGTGCCACAGGTGAATATGGATGATGCATATACAAATAGCGGTATCATAGCAAATCCAAACTGTTCCACCATTCAGTGCATGGCTCCATTATCCGTGCTAGATAAATTATTTGGACTAAAGAAAGTACGGTATGTGACTTTTCAAGCAGTAAGTGGTAGCGGAATGAAAGGGATTGCAGACCTGAAAAGGTCAAGCGTGGGTGAAAAATGTGAATTTTATCCGCATCCCATTTACAATAATTGTTTGCCACATATAGATGTGTTTATGGAAAATGGTTATACAAAAGAAGAGATGAAGATGGTCAATGAAACTCATAAGATATTGCACAATGAAAGTATAGATATATCTGCTACGTGTGTGAGGGTGCCAGTGTATAATTCGCATAGCATCGCGATAGAAGCCGAATGCGAAGGTGAGATAGATATAAAAAAGTATAAAAAAGCACTAAGCCATATGGAGAATGTGGTGGTGTATGATGATGTAAAGAAAAATATATATCCATTGGCTACACTCGCCACTGGAAACGACAATATATATGTGGGCAGAATCAGACACGGAATAGAAAATAAAAATAGTTTGCATATGTTTGTGGTGGCTGACAATATACGAAAAGGCGCTGCCAGCAATGCAGTCGAAATATTAGAGAAGATGATAAAAAAGGGCAACTAAGTTGCCCTTTTTGTTTGCTGTATTTCTTGGATTAGATTTTGTGTTAGAGTAGATATCTGTTTGAAGTTTATATGGTGCCTGTAATATCGCTCTATGCGCTTATGTATTTTTCTGGCCTTACGTATATGATTTCCTGCCATACGCACCAGACGGTTTGTTTCTCTCGATATAAGTCTTAGTTCTGGAGTGTCAGTCAAATGTTCGCTTTTAACGAGGATATTATCATCTACGATATATATAGAGTTTATTTTGTCAGGAGATAGTATCTCACCAAATGTATAATGGCTTATATGATTTTCTTTTAATGTAGCATGTAATTGCTCCATTATTTTATGGTTCGCAGATTGAGATAGTGTGAGTGTAATGAATCTCAGGTATTCATTATCTGGCTCCAAATCATATATCCCACCATAATCTACTGCGGACATAAAAAGACGCTTTTCTTCGTAACTTGTTGATGGTTGCATATCGACAAGATTGGATATTTCATTTAGCACATTTTTTGTGTCGGGAATAGATAATATTTCAGCAGTTTGGTAGAGATATCCCGCCGAGCGTAAAATGTCGTAAGCAAGGTCGAATTCATGTTGTTTCTTAGGCAGAAGCTCTTCGATATTCGTTCTGTGACGCTTGACAGAATTTAAGATGTATTCTCCGAGATTAACAATCTTTTCCTTGCATATCACAATGCTCGCTTCACATACGTGTGGTGCGGTGCCATCCACGATAGCTATATGTCTGTCTTTGAGATATATGCCATCTAAACTATCCGGATCCGAAGAGCAGTGGTAGTATTCCACCTCTTCGCCCATGTTTTGAAAATAATCGCCTATGGTTTTCATCAGTGTACTTTTCCCGGTCCCTGGACCGCCTTTTAATATATATGTGTATCCATCGGCAGAGTTGTTTATATCACTAAAGTGATTAACAAAACCTTCATTGGCATTAATTCCTGCGAAATAGTGTTTTTCTGTTTTCATACTATATTTTATGATAAAAAGTTTTAACCTGTCCACATTTTTCTACATAATATAAAGTGAGGCATTTATGAAAATAGTATTCGACACGACTGACCAAAGAATAGCCATAGCGTATGAACATTTTAAAGAAAATGGTAAAAAAGTTGTAAAATATAGTGAAAATTTAATTGAAAATGGGGATATTTGCGTTTTTTCGCCAGCAAAAAAGTGGGGAAAAGATGAAATATCTAGATTACATACAGATATCACGATAATAGCAGGTGCTATAAATGATGAGCAAAAAGTATTGCTAGACAGTATGCGAATAAAATATATAAACCTGCTCGATGACGAAGCGTTTGCTATACAAAATGCAAATCTCACTGCTGAAGGAGTGCTGGCAATACTATTGCAGGAAACAGATAGATCAATGTATGAGCATAGGATATTGATTGTCGGTGTTGGACGCATAGGCAAGGCGCTCGCCATACTTTTTGGCAGACTTGGGTTAGATTTTACGCTGGGCTCTTTTAGTGATAAGGATAAGATACAAGGCAATTTCTATCTTTGTCCATGTGAGCCCAAAGGGGAGTTTTTAAATCATTTAAAAAAGTATGATGTCATTATCAATACAATACCAAATGTTGTGTTTGATGAAAATAATCTGGAGCGGATAAGTCAAGATGCCATAGTGATAGAAACCGCATCAAAAAATTGTATAGAGGATGTGAACAATTTAGCATTTAGATATATTTTGGCGCCAAAGTTGCCCCAAAAATATTGTCTTAGGACTGCAAGTTCTCTTGTTATATCAAAAATTGAGGAGGTGCTAGATGATTAAGAAGATTGGTTTTGCTATAACAGGTTCATTTTGTACGCACGAAAAAATTTTGGTAGAGATACAGAAATTGAAGGATAAAGGCTATGATATTTTGCCCATAATCTCTGAGACGGTTGCGGTCACGAGTACGCGATTCGGTTCGCACGAGTGGTTTGTAAGTCAGCTCGAGAGTATTACTGGACATCCAGTCATAGATAGTAAGGTAAAAGCCGAGGTGGTTGGTCCACAGAATATGATAGATATATTGGTTATCGCTCCATGCACAGGCAATACTCTATCTAAGCTTGCCAATGCGGTAACTGACACATCGGTTACCATGGTAGCAAAGAGCCATGTGCGAAATAATAAGCCGGTGGTGATTGGCGTGTCTACGAATGATGCATTAGGGCTGAATATGTGCAATCTTGCCAAATTACTGTCAGCAAAGAACTATTACTTCGTACCATTTGGTCAAGACAGCCCAAGCAAGAAGCCAAAGTCACTGATTGCCGACTTTACTAAGATAGAGGAAACGATATTGGAGGCAGAACAGGGTAGGCAGATTCAGCCACTGCTGATCAAGGAGAATTATGTATAAAGGTGTGATGACGGCGCTAATTACGCCATTTAAAAAAGATGGAACGGTTGATTATGCCAGGTTTAAAAAGCAGATAGATTACCAAATAGAAAATGGTATAGGGGCATTAGTGTTTTTGGGCACGACTGGCGAGAGTGCCACACTATCCCATAGTGAAAAGATTAAAATTATTCGTTTCGCAGTGAGATATGTGGCTAAGCGTGCAATGGTGATAGTCGGCACTGGTGGTAATAATACACAGGTGGTTCGAGATTTTTCTCGAGAGGCCGAGAGACTCGGGGCAGATGCACTGCTAGTCGTTACGCCATATTACAATAAATGTACACAAGGGGGACTTATCGCGCATTATACTTATATTGCAGACAGTGTTCATATTCCGATAATCCTATACAATGTGCCAGGGCGTACAGGAGTAAACATACTGCCCGAAACCGCAAAAAAACTTGCCCAGAATCCGAATATTGTGGGCATAAAAGAAGCGAGTGGGAATATGGGTCAGATACTAGAGATGTTATCTTTTACAACTGTAGATTTTGCAGTATATAGTGGCGATGATGTGCTGACTCTGCCTGTACTATCTGCAGGAGGCAGTGGAGTGGTCAGTGTGGCGAGCAATATCGTACCAAAGGAAATGAAAGATATTTGTGACAAGTGCTTTGATGGCGATATAGAGGGAGCGCGTTATAAACAAAATAGATTGAGACCTCTTATTAAGTCACTATTTGCCGAAGTCAATCCCATACCTATAAAATGTATAATGAAGATTGCACAAATGGATAGTGGCGTGCTGAGGTTGCCACTAACTGATGCTAGCAGTGATACAGAAAAAATGTTGGTGGCAAATTATAACGACGTCATAAATCAAGCATAATTAAAAAAGCAGAGCAAACACTCTGCTTTTATCGTATGTATCATATATTTTATAAATATTATCATTTCGTTTTTAAAATTCTAGATAATGTGTTAAAATTTTAGTATGGAAAAAAATGAAAAACGATGCAATAACAAATTAAAAACTCTCGAGACAAAACTTATGGCTCTAAAACGAGATGGGGCCAGTTCTATGGTGGCACTTCAATGTGCACAATCAAGCATTGGATACATAAACTCCGATGTTATAAATCTAATATCTAAGATATTCGGTGAGAGCCCAGAGTCTATATACTCTGTGGCCAGCTTTTATCCTCTGTTTAAATTACAACAAGAGGGCAGACATATTATCAATGTGTGCACGGGCACGGCATGCTTTGTGCTAGGAGCCGAGAATATATTGAAGGAAATGGAAAGACTCCTGGGCATATCTGAAGGAGAGACCACTCCAGATGGCAATTTCTCGCTCACGACAGTTCATTGCGTGGGGTGTTGTGCAAATGCTCCTGTGGTCACGATAGACGGCAAGGTATATGCGAAAGTGAAAGTAAAAGAAGTGAAGAATATATTAGACGAATGGAGAGGTAAGTAATGATTGACCTGTTGAAGATAAAGAAGCAATACGCACCTAAGGTAGATGCAAGAAGACAGAATGGTGGCTCTAGACAAGTACTAGTTTGTGGCGGTAGCAGTTGTATGGCTGACGATAGTCGTACACTGTATAATACGTTGGTAAAAATTCAAAAAGAATCTGGCTCCTTTGAGGTAGTATGTGTGGGTTGTATGGGGCTATGTTCTCGTGGACCTGCCATGATAGTGTATCCAGAAGGTGTGTTTTATGAAAAGGTGACAAAGGCAGATATAGATAGGATAATCAAGGAACATTTAGTCGGTGGCAAAGTGGTTATGGATAAGGTATATAACCGAGATGATGCTGGGAATATTGTGCCACTCGAGAAAATGCCATTCTATAGTAAACAATTAAAACTGGTATTGAAAAATTGTGGACGAATAGATCCTATCAATATCTACGAATATATTTCGCAAGATGGATATTTTGCATTGGAGAAATGTTTAAAATCTCTGTCGCCGGATGAGATTATTGACATATTGTCAAAAAGTGGTTTAAGGGGCAGAGGTGGTGCCGGTTTCCCTACAGGGAAGAAATGGATGTTTACCAAATCTGCTGTCGGAGACACTAAATATGTGTGTTGCAATGCGGACGAAGGAGATCCGGGAGCTTTTATGGATAGAGCGGTGCTAGAGGGTAATCCTTATGCGGTGATTGAGGCGATGACTATAGCAGGCTATGCTATAGGTGCAAAGCAAGGGTATATATATGTGCGTGCGGAGTATCCGCTGGCTGTGGAAACGCTAAGAAAAGCGATAGACTCGGCGCACAAAGTGGGACTACTGGGCAAAAATATACTAGGCGCAGGATTAGATTTTGATATTGAACTTAGACTGGGCGGTGGCGTGTTTGTCTGTGGTGAAGAAACAGCTCTGCTCGAAAGCGTGGAAGGAAGACGTGGCGAGCCAAGACCTAGACCACCATATCCGGCGAATGAAGGTTTGTTTGGCAAGCCAACTCTTTTAAACAATGTGGAAACATATGCCAATATCCCAAATATTATACTAAAGGGGGCCGATTGGTACAGTGCAATAGGCACCGAGACATCTAAGGGTACTAAAATATTTTCAGTGGGTGGCAAGATAAAAAACACTGGACTTGTAGAGGTACCTATGGGTATTTCTATTAAAGAAATAGTCCAAGACATCTGTGGCGGAGTGCCAGATGGCAAATTTAAGGCCGTGCAGACAGGAGGTCCTAGTGGAGGTTGTATCCCAGCTCGCTATGCCGATATGCCAGTGGACTATGACTCATTGACTAAGATTGGTGCAATGATGGGTTCAGGTGGTATGATAGTGCTAGACGATAAGACTTGCATGGTAGATATGGCAAAATATTTTATTGGCTTTTCCGTGAGTGAGTCGTGTGGTAAATGTACACCTTGTAGAGTGGGGAATAAACGTCTCTATGAGATGCTGGATAAGATAACCAAAGGGCAAGGAGAAGAAGGGGATGTCGAAAAATTAAAATTCTTATGTACAGAGGTGAAGCAAAATTCGCTATGTGGACTTGGACAGTGTTCTCCAAACCCAATACTATCGACGATTCAACATTTTGAAGATGAGTATGTGGCACATATAAGGGATAAAAAATGTCCAGCTGGAGTATGCAAATGTCTCACACAATATGAGATAGATAAATCTAAATGTGTGGGTTGCTCATTGTGCGCTCGTAATTGTCCAGTGGGTGCTATATCTGGAGAAATAAAGAAGCCATTTGAGATAGATCAAGCGAAATGTATCAAATGTGGCGAGTGCTTTAAGAATTGCAAATTTAAAGCAGTAACTACGGGTGGTGAGAGAAGATGAAAGATTTAATAACTGTAAAGATAGATAACACCATTGTAAAAGTGCCTCGTGACAGTACTATTTTAGATGTGGCAGATGCCGCGGGTATAAAGATTCCAACACTCTGCTATATAAAGGATATAAATAAAATCGGTGCTTGTCGTATGTGTCTTGTGGAAGTGAAAGGTCAACGTAATTTGGTGACAGCATGTACATTTCCAGCCAGTGACGGTATGGAAATAATAACCAATTCTCCTAAGGTAATAGATAGCAGACGCTGTACGCTCGAGTTGCTTTTGTCTAACCATCCATTTCATTGCACCAGTTGTGAGCGAGATGGTAATTGTGAATTGCAATCACTGGCCAATATTTATGATTGCCAGGGCAAAGCATATATAGGGGAAACTTCTAAGGCGAAGGTTGATGATTCATCCACTTGCTATGTGAGGGACAATTCTAGATGCATTATGTGCAGGCGTTGCGAGGCGATATGTAAAAAATGTCAAGCGGTGGGAGTCCTTGGAGCAAATGGGCGAGGCTTTAATGTGCATATAGGCACTACGTATGATGCTCCTATTGCGACTAGTAACTGTGTAAATTGTGGACAATGTGTGGTAAATTGTCCGACTGGGGCATTGTATGAGAAATCTTCTAAAAATGAGATTATAAAATCACTATTTGATGAAAATAAATATACCGTAATTGCCATGGCACCATCGGTAAGGGTTTCTCTAAGCGAACTGTTCGATATGCCATATGGTACTAATGTGGAAAAGCGAGCAGTTACTGCGTTTAAGAGAATGGGATTTGATTCGGTCTTTGATATAGATTTTGGTGCTGATCTTACTATTATGGAAGAGTCAGAGGAATTTTTGAGTCGATTGCAGACTGGTCATTTACCGATGTTTACTTCATGTTGTCCAGGGTGGGTAAATTATGTGGAACATTTTTATCCTGAGTTTATAAACAACCTATCGACATGTAAATCTCCTCAAGGGATGTTTGGATCGGTGGTAAAGACATATTATGCGAAGAAATTAAATAAAAAGCCTGAAGATATATACGTAGTCAGTGTCATGCCGTGTGTGGCAAAAAAAGGTGAGCGTTTACGTGAGCCTTGGGCTAATAAAAATATTCCTGATGTAGATGCTGTCCTCACAGTGCGAGAATGTGGAGAACTTATAAAACAAGCCGGCATCGACCTAAAGAATATAAAGGATACAGATTTTGATTTACCATTCGGAGCTAGTTCGGGCGCAGGTGTGATATTTGGTAACACTGGTGGCGTAATGGAAGCGGCGTTAAGAAGTCTGGCGGACAGGTTAGAAAAACGAGAATTGGAAAATATTGATTATATGCTAGTGCGTGGACTAAAAGGCGTAAAAGAGGCAGAAATTAATGTTGCAGGTAAAAAAGTGCGCGTGGCAGTAGTTAGTGGATTAAGTAATGCAAAAAAGTTGCTAAATGGATTAAAAAATGGTAAACTATATTATGATTTTATAGAAGTTATGGCTTGCCCTGGTGGGTGCGTAAATGGTGGTGGCATGCCGATATTATCGTCATATACTAGACGAACAAAAGACGTGATAAGTTTGCGTGCAAAAGCTTTATACAAAAGTGACTACCAAAATGAAGTCAGAAAATCACATAAAAACCCATACGTTTTGAGTTTGTATAAGGAATATTTAGATGCACCAAATAGTAAAATAGCGCACAAATTGTTACACACAAAATATGTGTCACATAAAAAGGAGGATTTATGAACTACGAAATGATAGGAACAGGTATCTCGCTAGTTTTGGTATTATGTATACTAATAGGCGCAGGTATCGGAGCTTTAAGGGGGTGGACAAAGGCACTGATTAGAATATTGGTGGTGCTAGTGGCAGCATTGCTAACACTGTTTTTGACGCCGACCATATCAAAAGCATTGGTCAATGTGAATATATCAATGCTACACATTACAATAAATGGCACGCAGGCAACTACAATATCCGGTTTGATCGCTGCATTGCTTGGCGGATATGGACTAGATGCTGCGACTTTGGCTTCCATGCCAACAGTGGAATCTTTGGTAAACAATCTACCACTTTTGGTTTTGAATGTGCTAGTTTATATGCTGTTCTTCTTATTATTTTTGATTGTCAGTCTGATCATATATGTGATATTAGTGGCAATATTCTTTCCTAAGCGAAAGAGGGCTGTCACCCCTAAGCGCAGATGGCTAGGGGCTATCATTGGTGGGCTGCAGGGCGTGATTGTTTTTGCGGTGTTGATGATGCCAATGTCAGGATTTGTGGGTATGTGTAAAGACTTCTTGGCAACTATCGAGTCTACGGATACCACTGAAAATGTAGAAAGTGTCGCATATGTGGATGCGGTAGAGGCGGAGAATGCTATAGTCTACGTGGCTAGCACAGAAGATGAGGTTGCTAGTACAGAAGATATAAACTTGGAAAAAGTAAAAACCGCGTTGAAACAATTTGATGAAAATCCTGGTATGAAAGTGTTGAATTTCTTGGGATTTCAAAGTGTGTCTAACTGGACTTATGATAATCTGACCACAGCTGAAATTGCAGGAGAAAATGTTAAACTCAGAGATGAAGTTCTAGGAGTGGGCAAACTATTAAAATCAGTAGATAAAATATCTAAAATTGATGGCTCGCTGACACAAGAAGACTTGGAAAATATGAAGCAGGTAATCAATGAAGCTTTTGAATCTAAGGTACTAAGTGGAGTGGTGACTGAAGTAGTTCCAACTGTGGCTAGCAAATGGTCAGAAGGAAAGAAGTTTATTATTTCTAAACCTAGAGTGAATGAAGATATTCAGCCTCTATTCGATTCATTGTTAAAGGCGTTGGCAGATTCTAATAAAGAAACTATTAAGGCAGACTTATTAAACGCTGTAGATGTGTTAGAGGTTGCAAGAAAGTATGAGGTGATTGCTAGTCTAGCAAATAAAGATGATGTCATAGATGCAATCAATAAGGAAGGATTTATTTCTGACCTAATATCGACTGCATTAAATAACACCATAGTAAAAGGTGTATTTACAGATGCTCTAAACTATGGTATGGAGCAGGTATACAAGGCATTGAATTTGACTGATTATTCTTCATATAAGAGTCTGGTAGATGCAAAATCTCTATCTCCTGAGCAATGGGAAAGTGAAAAAAAGATCCTTGGAGATATGCTAGAAAATATGGTGTCATTTGCAGTCGGGCTTAAGGATAATAGTGAAGTAACTATAGATAATATAGATTTTGATAAACTGGGTAATATATTTGACGATATGAAAAAGTCAATATTCCTAAATACTACTTCTAAAAATATTGTGGTTGCCGTATTGACATCTTCTAAAACTAATAATTCTATTCCAGAGGCGTTTGTTAACAAGATTGAAACAGATTGGGATACGATTACTAATTTTGGCGCCACATTCAAAGTAGTTCAAGCATCACTCAATATTAATAACAAGATCAATGGTGAGAATCCAGAGTCTCTCAAAGCAGAAGATATGCAAATGTTGCTAGAGAATCTGGGAGAAGATGGTGTGTCTGATGTAATTAAAGATCTCGCAACACCAGAGAATCTGAAAAATATGAATATGTCTGAGGAAACTGCAAACGCTGTCAGTGAAGTGATAACCAATATTACAGACACCATAGCTAGCACAGAAGATGTGGACTATGAAAAAGAAGCAGCTGCAATGGAAACTCTCATGAATACATATAAAGACATTCAAGATGGTAATGCAGTAGTTGAAAATGCTGAAGATGCAAGCGAGATAGTTGGTAGTTTGGTAGATAGTGATGTGATACTAGATGCGATGACTCGGACGGAAGATGCAGGCTCTATTAGTGAAACCATCCAAAATGAAATTACATCTGAACAGGAAGATTTGATTGAAAATGAATTAAATACTCGTGCTAATGAATTAAAGGAAGCCGCAACTGCAAATGGTACAGAAGTTCCACAAGAACAAAAAGATAAACTGGTACAAGTGGCACAGTTGTTTGGGTTGACTGGTTGGACCTTCCCTGAATAAAAAGCAATAAAAAGAGGCTGTTATCAGCCTCTTTTTTTGTGTGAATTTTTATTTTCTAGTTACTATTAGATTGGCGTCAGTGCCGGCAATATTATGAATTAGACATTGGCCCAACCTAGCAGATTTTATTTCTAGAGCATCGACTTCTTTCATTGCATCTTTTATCTTAGATTTTGGTATTGGACGGTCGGTCTTGACGGCAATCACTTTGTCCTTATATTTTACTAATGTGGTTAACATTCGTACAGGTAAGGTGATTTCGCTGGTGCCATATATTTTGCCTCGTTCGCAAGTGTTGCCAGTTACGGTTATTTCGCCAGAAGATGTCTTTTCTATATGTAGGCTACAACCCATTGGGCACATTATACAAGTGGTGTCTAATACTTTATTTTCCATCTTCTGCCTCCATTGAGATAGTGATATCTCCTTTTAGATTACCTTTGTCAAAGGATATGGACTGCATGGTGCCACTAATTGCACATAGCACAAACTTTTTGGCAATAACTTTATCTTTGACTTTGGCTACTATATTGTGTCTTATAAATTTATTATTCACTCTAAATAGTATTTCTAGATTGCCAGGTGTGGCAAAATAGGTAGAAGGCATTGTATAAGATATGCCATTGCCACATATTATATTGTATTGTTTGCCATATGCAAGTTGGTTTTTCGCTTTTAAGGCGGCGAATCTGCCAGTGAGTTCTGCTTCTTTGGATACATTGTCCACCAGGTCATGAACATGAAGCGCATTGCCACAACTAAAAATGTTTGGTATGCTAGTTTCGCGATATTCGTTGACTATCGCTCCGCCAGTGCGAGGGTGTAATTCTAGTTCAGGTAGCACATCAGTCTCAGGTATTAGGCCAACTGATAGTATCAGTGCATCGCATGGGTAGTACTTGAGAGTATTTGGAATTTCTTGCATTTTATCATCTACAGAAATGGCATATATACCCTCTATTTTGTCTGTACCAACCACTTCTTTTACAGTGGTAGAAGTGTATAGAGGAATATTAAAATCGTTTAGACATTGTTGAATATTGCGCATAAGGCCACCAGGTTTATTGGCTAGTTCCAATACCATTTGCACTTTGGCCCCTTCTAAAGATAGCCTACGTGCCATGATAAGTCCCACATCGCCACTACCCAATATAATTGGGTGTTTGCAGGGGAGTTTGCCATCATAGTTTATCATTTTTTGCACTTGGCCTGCAGTGTATACCCCTGCAGGTCTGGTGCCATGTAATCCGATGGCACCGGCTGTGCGTTCTCGGGCGCCGGTTGCAAGAACAATGGTTTTTGTATAAATTTTTTCTGCACCAAGAGGGCTGATTAATTCTATGCTGTTATCATTTATCTTTGTTACAAACGTATTGGTATAGTAGTCTAATTGGTGCCAGTTTATTAACTTGATAAATCTCTGTGCATATTCTGGGCCGGTTAACTCTTCTTTAAAATAGTGTAGGCCAAAACCGTTGTGTATGCATTGGTTTAATATGCCACCGAGTTGGTTTTCTCTTTCAATCAGTAATACTTTGGCTCCACATCTCTTGGCTTCTATTGCTGCAGCCATACCAGCGGGGCCGCCACCGATTACCACAGTATCATATCTTTTTGCCATTTTTTACCACCTTTTTTGGTCTAATTTCAGATATTAATATTTCGCTACCAAGATTTTCTTTTGGGATACTGATAATAGGCTCTTTGTGTGTCTTTGCTATAGTTTCTATAACCTTGAGTAAACAGAATCCTCCTTGACATCGTCCCATACCAGCACGTACTCTACGCTTTACTCCATCGACAGAGTAGGCTGCCAGAGGAGATGTCAGTGCTTGTTTTATTTCTGCCAATGAAACCAGTTCACATTTGCAAACAATCTTGCCATAATCAGGATCCTTTTTTATAAGTGCGTTTAATTCCTCAGTAGATTTACCTTTGATGCTGACTATATTTTTTCTCTTTTTAAATTTTTTAACTGGTAATTTGTCAAAGCCGGTCATTTCTAGCACCATGTTGGCAATGGCAGGTGCAGATGATAGGCCAGGCGAACAAATGCCGGCGATATTAATTAAGTTTTTTACTTTTTGACTGTTTTCAATTATGAAATCATCACCAGATATAGTACGAATACCAGAAAATACTCGAATGCTCTTTCGTAAATTGATTTTTGGTATCATGGTGGTAATGTTTGATTTTATCTTGTTCATGCCTTCACTGGTAGTTACAGGTATTTGGTCACTAATTTCAGAAGTTGGTCCCACCAGTACATTGCCATCGATTGTCGGCGTGATCAGTATGCCTTTACTTTCTGGTGTTGGCAGAGGGAATATTGTATGATTAACAATTCCGTATTCACTACTGTCAAGTAGGTAATATTCTCCACGTCTAAAGGTGAGTGGATATATTTCGCTTTTTAATTTTCTGGCGACCTCGTTGTAACCTGCACCTGCACAATTTACTACATATTTTGCAGTTAGTACAGTATTTTGCGCTGAAATAATCTTGAAATTGCGAGAGTTTTTTTCTATTGCTTTTGTTTCAAAATTGCGGTATACAGTAGCACCATTTAAGATTGCTTCTTCGCATAGGGCTATAGTTAACATGTATGGTGAAACGATGCCAGAATTTTTGGCATATAGAGCATATTTGTAATCTCCATTTAGATTTGGCTCCAATTCTTGCAAACGATTCTTTTTGATAATCTCGATGTCGTGTACTCCATTGACATCTCCACGTTCTTTTAACTCGTTTAATTTTCCAAGGTCATTGCCAACCACTAGCGCACCAATTTTTTGATATGGTAAATCGAGCTCTGAGCAGAGCTTTTCCATTATTTTATTGCCGGATACATTTAACTTTGCCTTTAATGTGCCAGGTTTTGCATCAAAGCCGGCATGTATTATTCCGCTATTGGCCTTGCTGGCACCAGTGGCAACATCATTATTTTTTTCTATAAGGACAGCGCGCACGCCTCGTCTAGCACAAAAACATAAAATATTTGCACCGACGACTCCGCCACCTATTATTGCTATATCAAACATAAGCCCCCCTATGAATAATATAAATATTTTATGTCTTTATGTCAAATAATTATGGTGTAAATTTATTTGTGATATTGTTGGGTTTTGTGGTAATATATAGATAGCGAGGTGGGGGATGAAAAAGAATTATGTATTAGGCATTGATGAGGGAACGACTAGTGAACGAGTAGTTTTGTACGATATACATAAGAGAGAAATAGTAGATGTGGCTAGTGTGCCCATAGAATGTAGATTTCCTAAGGATGGATATGTTGAGCAAGATGCTAGATATATAGCAGAAAATGCTAAAATTATGCTCGAAAAAGTAATAAAACGTAACAAATTGCAGGAAAAGGACATCTTGGGCTTGGCTATTACAAATCAACGAGAGACTGTGGTTGCGTGGGATAATGCTGGCGAACCGGCTTTGCCTGCTATTGTGTGGCAATGTAGAAGAACTGCGCAATTTTGCAAAAACGTCTCCGAAAAAGATAAAGTTTGGTTAAAAAATAAAACTGGTTTGATTATGGATGCGTATTTTTCTGCTAGTAAAATGCGTTGGATAATACAAAATTCAAAGAAAGCACAGGAATTGGCCGGAAGAGGCGAGTTGCATATGGGCACGATAGATAGTTATTTATTGTACTGTCTCAGTGAAGGTAAAATTTTTGCAACTGATACATCAAATGTAAGCCGCACAATGTTAGTCGATTTGAAGACTATAGCGAGTGGCAGATTTGAATATGATAAGAAATTATTGGAATATTTTGGTATACAAAGAAATTGGCTGCCCAATATCGTTAATTCTGCGGAAAATATGGGGACTATAACTATTGCTGGAATAAAGATATCAGTGTTGTCAATGGTTGGTGACCAAGAGGGGTCGCTCATTGGACAGGGATGTGTATATAAGGGTGATGCAAAAAACACATATGGTACAGGCTGTTTCTTTATGCAAAATGTGAGCGATGATATTGATACTGGAATGAAGGTAAAAAATCTATTGACCACTGTCGGTTGGAGTTATCGAGGCAAGACGCAGTTTGCATTAGAAGGCAGCATATTCCATGCGGGCAGTATTGCAAATTGGCTGGTGGACAAAATGAAACTAGTGGCAAACGTTGGAGAGATAGAGGGAAAATGTTTGGCAGTGAAGGACAATGGGGGCGTTTATTTGATACCTGCATTCACTGGAATTGGCGCTCCATACTGGGATGGGTTTGCTCGTGCGAAATTCACTGGGATTACCCTTGCAACAACCAGTGAACATCTGGTTCGGGCGAGTATGGAGAGTATTTGCTATCTATCTGCGGATATTATACAAGAGGCGGAAAATAGTGGATTATCCATACACACTATAGTATGTGATGGTGGCGTTTCAAAAAATGGATTTGTGATGCAATTCCAAAGCGACATATTGGGTAAAAAGATATACAAATCATACGAGAGTGAAAGTACAGTGATGGGAGCAATATATTTGGCGATGCTGGCTGGAGGAGTTATAAAAAATGTAGGAGAAGTCAAAAATATCTTAAAAGAGCCAAAAGAATATGTTCCTAAAATGATGAAAACTGAAAAATTACGCAATCTAAACGGTTGGCAAGAAACTTTACGTAGCAATGGGATAGTGAAACCATAAAGTGCTCAAAACATGCATAAATACGCTCATTTTTTTAAAAAAGTTTGAAAAAATGAGCGTATTTATTTGCTTTAATGAGATTTTTATTATAAACTAGGAATGGAAGGTGTAAAAGTGCAAAAAATACCGGTAATTTTAAATGTTGATACGGGCATAGATGATGCTGTGGCTATAGGCATTGCTATCTTTTGTAAAAAATTAGATGTGAAACTGATAGTGTGTAATTTTGGCAACAAGGATCCTCTACAGATCATGCATAACACGCGAAATATTTTACACTTTTGGGGCAAAAAGATTCCGGTTGTAGTAGGGGTAGATAAACCATATAAGCGTAGAAAGAGAAAACTGGTGTCAGTACATGGCAAGACTGGCCTTGGTAGTTTTAAATTTCCTCGTATTTTGTACAAGCCAAATTATGATTACTTAGATGCAATGAAAAAGGTGATCACTAAAAGTGATCAAAAGGTTACCATTATATCATTGGCAGCGTTGACTAATATTGCTCATTTTTTAACTAAGTATCCAGAGCTTGAAGATAAGATAGAGAGGATCGCATTTATGAGCGGTTCAATAGATGTGCCAGATGGAACTGTGCCATATATGGAGTTTAATGGGGCAGCGGATCCAGAGGCTTGTGAAGTTATAATTGGGTCCAAGGTGCCTCTACTAATGTGTCCAATGGAAATGGGGCATACAGCATATCTAGATTATGCAGATGTATATAAGACCAAATATTTTAATCGTACAGGTGCCATGCTGGAAGTGATCTATAGAGAATATGGAGATCGCCATGTAAAAAATGGAATTGCCACTCACGATGGGTGTGCTGTTGCGTGTGTATCTAATCCTAATATTTTCAAGATACAACCAGTGCACTTAGATGTAAAATATTATGATGAAACGAAAACCGGTGTTATACTTTGTGATTTTAGAAATAGTGATTATAATGCAGATGTATGCACAGAAGTAAACGTAAAAAAATTTAAAAAATTATATTTTCAATGCTTAAAAAGAATGAAATAAGGTGGATAAATGAACAAGGAAGGGTTTGCTAAATTTTTACAAAACAATATATTAACTCTTTTTACTGGTTCCGAGATTGTGGGAGAAGATGTTTCGACTAATCGAGAGGGCATCGTCGCACAGGGAACCAATGGTTCTGTGTTGGTAAAATTTCGTAAAACCGATAACTATCGTTTTGTTATTAAGCGTGTACAGCCATTTAAGCAGTTTGAGATGAATTTGATTAAGATTATTATTCAAGAGTATGACGATTTGTATAAATCAGGTATAAAGAATGAGCATCTAGAGAGATTGCAGACTTATACGATAGAAAAAGCTGTGTGTAAAGCCATAAGTCGTAATGGAAGTCGAACACTCCTCGAATTGATAGATCTAATGTCGCATTGGGGACAACGTACTTATGAGGGTAATAATCTGGACCTTGGGTTTATTGTCACTGCACAAAAAATGCCGAAATCTACCAATCCAAATTTGCATTTATCGAAAATTATGTCGCAAGATTTTTCTGCACTATTGACTGATGGTATAAATACATGTATAGAGTTGTCATCGAATGGGTATCTAATGAATTACATCACTATCCCACCTGTTAAGACAGAGATAGCACAGGCGCCATATGATTACCTGAAGATGGCGAATCTATGCACTGGTGCGAAGGTTGGTGTATCATTGATGCACAACGGAGATCTATTGGTATTCAAAGATAGAGCTTTGGTATTTGCAAGGCGGTCGAATAAATGGTTGTGTTATAGTCATGATGAGATTATTAATAAAATATCTGAACGATCAGGTGAAAGTGGATCAGACATCAGACGTGCCATATATTTTACTGCATTGGATACCTCATTTACAAAAAATGGTGCATGTATAGTCCATATCAATAAAGAAGAAACAGATAATGTGCTGAAACATATCGATGAAAAAGATCTGCTTATAGAAAAGTATTACAATGCCAAGAAAGATCAAAAAGTGAATCTATCTTTCTTTTATGATGCAGATGAACAGCGTAGCCAAGAAAAGACTTATGAAGAATTTCTAAAAGAACCTGAAAATATAAAGTTGGTAACATTGAAAAGCATGAT
>Ga0310696_10004285_pt1 | contig 17537 bp, 11 predicted proteins | sample AusTroGonzalo_MG_4_FD_203885 | JGI IMG/M metagenome (GOLD analysis project Ga0310696, IMG submission 203885) | Bovine rumen microbial communities from tropical cattle in Woodstock, Queensland, Australia - Gonzalo_02 (v2) (version 2) | ecosystem: Host-associated > Mammals > Digestive system >...
TGTCCAAGCAAGCTTGGCCGCGACTCTCGCCTCTTGATTAATTGACTTCCAAGAAATTTTCTTGGGCCGTCACTAAGCACATCTCCGATTCCTTCAATCTTCCCGGAAGTCTCGCGGGCTTCCGTCCTCGGAACTCGGTTTTCGCCATCGTTTCGAGGGTGAGACCAATTATAGTATTTTCCGGCGGGGGAGTCAAGGGGTCCGGGGCAAAAAAATCTAATTTTTTTCTTTTTTTTCGTTAAAAACGGGTTGTCTTCCGGTTCTACATCATGATATTCACATTCTATTCACTATTTTTTTCAACGTCCCTTAAACAAAAAGGGACATTTTCCCTCTTTCAAGTGCATTTTTTCATGAAATTTTTTCCAAGGAGCTCTAAAAAAAGCCCTTTTAGGCAACAACAAGACGTTTTTGAATAAATTCTAGTGGGTCCGAACATGTATCCAAGTCCACTTCGGTGGATTTCACCTGCCAACGGAACCATGTCAATTGCCTTTTTGCGTAATTTCGCGTTTTTCGCTTAACTTCTTCCAGGACATTTTGCACCTGGGTGCCGTCTTTTGCACACAAAAGTTCTCTATAACCAAGACTTTGCCATGCGGGAGCATCCAAAGGCACCGTTTTTGCGAGATTCTTGATTTCATCAAGCCAGCCATCCGCCATCATCTGATCCACACGTGCATCTATTCTCGCATAGAGATTTTCACGGCTGCGGTTCAACCAGAACACAGGCACCATTCCAATTCCACCCACACGTTCCTTTTGCCAATCCGAAAGTTTACGCCCCGTCGACTGGAAAACTTCCAAGATGCGAATAATACGTTGAATGTTATTCACTTCAACTTTTTCCATCGCCTCGGGATCCGTTTTTTTCGCTTCTTCGTATAAACTAACATTTCCAAACTTAGCGGCATTTTCTTCGAACGATTTGCGAACAGATTCATCGATTTTGGGAATCTGCGGAAGTCCAAGCATCAACGACTGAAGATACAGGCCAGTGCCGCCAACTAAAATGTAGTTACGGTCCGGATTTTCGGATAACAGTTTATTCACGCTTGCACAAAAATCACCAGCCGAGTACGCCATGCGCGGATCCAAAAAATCGACTTGATGGTGTTTTACGCAAGCCATATCTTCGCGAGACGGCTGAGCGGTTCCAATGGCAAAGCCCTTGTAAATCTGACGGGAATCCACGCCGATAATTTCGGCATCAAAACGTTCCGCCAGTTCCAGTGAAAGGCGGGACTTGCCAACACCAGTAGCTCCAACAAGTGCAAATACAATAGGCATACGGGCTCAATGTAGTTATATTTATAGATGTAATGATAAAGCTTAAACACATTGTTGCTCTTTTTTTAGCGTCGGGGATTTTAGCCGGTTTGGCAATTTTTTTGAACAACCAGGAGAAGGCGCAGCACATTCTCGAACAAATCGAGGAGACCGCAGGATTGCACGAACCGGAGGCAGAACCGGTTGAGCAAGACACAATTCCCTTTGAAAAAAAACTACAGGACGAACTCAAAATCATTTCATCAAGTTATTCCAAGCGAACCAAGAGAACCATTTGGACTCTTGCACGAGGAAAGACCATTGTCGTCTATCTCATGCAGGCACAGAAATTTATACTCAATCACGGCGGTGCAGTTCTTTTTATGGAGGAACTCAACGACAATCCGAACTCATACCAATCCGCCAAGGTCGATGTCCTGACTCCCAGGGGAGACTCGCTCCATCTGACACTCCAAGTTTCCGAAAATATTTTCATGAAAAACGCATCGCTCATGTCAATTGCATTCCAGACAACAAAACTGGATCATGAGATTATCGAAAAACTGAACAATTTAAGTTTTCCTTTCGATTTACTTGTCCCTCCATTCGGGTTAAACGAAGACTTCTACAAAGACTTGAACAAGATAAGCAACAAAGAGATTGTACTTTGGCTAGCCATGGAATCGACCAAACTGAACAAGGTTCACAATAAATTGCGCCCGCTCCGTATACACCATACAGAAGAGCAGATCGAAGAGACAATCAAGGAAGCCAAAGAAATACTTCCGAACGCAATGGGAATCGCCTCGCGTTACGGGGAACAGGCCGTAAAGCATAGGCAACTTTTGCAGGCCATCATGAAACCGGCAGAAAAAAACGACATGTGGTTCCTGGACTTGTCCATGGAAGAACGTACGGTCGTTCCGCAAACCTGCAAAGACTTCAACATAGTCTGCAAGATAGCCTTCCCGTACAACCCGGACAACAGTTCCATCCAGGATTATATCTACCAAAAACTTAGAGAAGCGACCAAAAGCGGTACATCCGTCATGATTCTTCCACTGACAGAACAAAATTTGTCTAAAATTGAGGACATCGCCACAAAGGCGGCCAAGCAAGGCACGTCCCTCGTTGACTTATCCACTTTATTCAATTCCAAATAGGAGAGCCTATGTCTATCAAACTCGGAGTAAATGTAGATCACATTGCGACAATCCGTGAAGCCCGCAAAGGCAAAGAACCCGACCCCGTCGCTGCCGCCATGATTGCAGAACTCGCCGGTTGCAACGGAATTACCGCCCATCTCCGTGAAGACAAGCGACACATCCAGGACCGCGATATCAGGCTCCTCCGCGGAACCGTTACGACAAAGTTAAATCTGGAAATGGCTCCGACGCAAGCCATGGTGCAGTTCGCCATCAACCGCCAGCCGGACATGGTGACCCTAGTTCCAGAAGTCCACACGGAGCTTTCCACAGAAGACGGTCTGAACGTTTCTGCGAAAATTGATGAACTTTCCAAATACATCATGACGCTCAGGAACAACGACATCATGGTGAGCGTTTTCATTGACGCCGAGACAGAACAAGTTAAAGCAGCCAAGAAAGTCGGTGCCAGCTACGTGGAATTCAACACAGGCAAGTACGCAACGGCATTTGAACTCGGCAGCCGCGAAGAGGTTGACCGCGAAATTTCCGCATTGCAGGATATGACCGTTCTTGCCCACAAGTATGGCCTGAACGTTCTCGCCGGTCGCGGACTCAACTACAGGAACGTCGAACCCGTTGCGCAAATTGACGGAATTGACGAAATCATCGTCGGCCACAGCATCGTAAGCCGGGCCGCCCTCGTTGGTATGGACCGCGCCGTCAAGGAAATGATTGAGGCGATTAGACAATAGCGGCTTCGCGCTCTGGGCACGCTTGTAAACTCGCTATGAGCACGCTTCGCTATGGGCTATGAGGTCGCTTCGCTTTGAGGTCGGCTTGTTTCACAAGCCTTTGGGGTAAAGTTTGGCACCGAAGGTGCGATTATAAAACCTCATACCTCAAAGGGATCCGTAGGCGACCGAGCCCATACCCCAGAGGGGCGTAAGCCCCGAGCCCATAGCCCATACCGCCCTAATAATCCCTATATTCCACGTTCTCGAGCACCAACCCCTGCGGAGGGGCCCATGTGCGTTCGCCCTTGAACTGTTTTGCAAATATACGGTTCACCGTTCCTTCGGGATAGCGGCCTCGTCCCACGTCAAAAAGCGTTCCGACCATTGCGCGAACCTGACGGTGCAGAAAACGGTTGCCTTTGATGTGGAACATGCAGCTCCAGTCGTTCAAACGTTCCAGGCGAAATTCGCTCAACGTACAAAGCGTCGATTTTCCATCGTTACGGGGAATGCAAAAATCGATAAAATCGTGTTCACCCAAAAAAGATGAAGCCTCGCGACCCATAGCCTCAATGTCCAAATTCAGCGAGCCGCACTCCCAGCCAAAGTCACGCATCAGCGCTACAGGACGGGTAAAGATCGTATATTGGTAATAACGTAAGACAGCATCGTAACGCGCATTGAAATCTGGCGCACATGGTTCCAAATCGCGAATGCGAATCAAACGTTTCGTAAGCCCGTTCACGGAACGAACAACCTTCATCGGCTCCAATTCGCCATCAAAGTCAAAGTGGACGCACTGTCCGCGGGCATGCACCCCGGTATCCGTCCGGCCCGACCCCGTCACGCGGATTGGCGTACGAAGTACAACGGACAACGCCTCTTCGAGCGTCGATTGTACCGTTACAAAGCGGAGTTTTCCCCCACAATTCTGTTCTTGCCAGCCGTAAAAAGCGCTGCCGAGGTATTCACAACGAAAGCGGTAACGCATCAGTTACCTGCTTCGACTGCTTCCTTGATAACAGACTCGACCTTTGCCTGAGGAATTTTGAGTTTGGAAGCAATGGCCGAAGCCGGGAACCCTCTGCGGGACATCTGCAAAATCTTGCTATTTACCGAAGACTCGCGGTCAAATCGGTTCATTTCGAGTGGATGCGCAGCAGCGACTTCGGGTCTCGGTAGGTTTTGTTCCTTAGTACGCGACACCTTGGTACGGTCATGGTGCAACACATCCGAAAGCGACTGCATCGCCGACGTAATACGTTCCCTCGCCGTTGGACGGAGAACCGTCTTGCCATTGAACGGAGACGTCAAGATCCGATTTTCGGGAACACCATTCGCATCCTCAAAAGCAGCCTTCGATTCCGTATCTGTCACGACAGTCTGCGTTTCACGGCGCTTGGCCGCAAATTCTTCCGCTTCGTCAATGATGGACTTTTTAGGCGTATGGACACGCGGAGACGCCATCGTTTCGCTATCGTCAATAGCAGACATCGTCCCCGTATCCCTCGATTTCGCAAGAGCTTCCATCATACGCGTTTCAACAACTTTTTTACGATGGATGAGCACGAGAACCAAAATCACAGCGCAAAGGAGCACGGCAAGCGTCCCGCCGATAATCCAGAGCCAAACTCCACCAGAAAAACCACCCACATTTTCTTCCGGGTTTTCCGCTTCGTCAGCAGAGTTCGTTCGCATTGCCGAAAGCACTTCCCAAGATTCCGAAAGCTGTTCCCGGATGGCCACCTGGGCATCGGCATTGCCCTGGGCGTTCCACAGGGCGACTTCCAAGGAATCAATCTTCACACGCGTCTGCATGTAACGGTTAACGTCGAAAGAGGAGGACGAACCCGAAAAATCAACCTTGAGGTAAACAATTAAGGCACAAGCCAAAACAAAAAGAATAACTGGAGCAGCGTATTTCTTCATGCCTTTTAATTTAGAAATTATTCCTGGAACGTTTTCGTTTTGTGATTCCATCTCTGAACAAAACCTCTTTTTTGCATACCTTTTCCCAATTGTAGAAAAAACGAAACATATATTGAGAACTTCACAACACTTTTCAACACGAATTATGCAAAAACATGCAAATAGGTCAAAACTTTAAATACCTTTATGTTCAAGAACTCTTTGTTCTCCTCCTAACCCCAAAAGAACACCGTAGCCCCAACAGCTATGGTGTTTTTTCGTTTTTTTTGCTGTTTTTCACATTCAATCACTCAAAATGACACTTTTTGCTAAAACTTTTTATAGTTTCAAGCTATGCAACAGCAAGCACTTAGACTGTCCAGGATTACCATTTCGAATCTCCGCTCCATCCAGCGCGAGACGTTTCCGTTGAGCGACTTTACAGCACTAATCGGCTACAACAACGCCGGCAAGACAAACATTTTAATGGGAATCCGTTGGCTACTTGCAAACTTTTCACTGGATATTTCGTATTTCGACGACCCGAACCACTCCGTAGAAGCAGAAGGAATCTTTGAAGGCATCACCGAACAAGTCCTGAACCGCCTTGGAGACGAGAAATCGGCCGAACTGATGCCATTTCTCTGCAATTCCACGCTCCGAGTCAAAAAAATCCAGCGCATTCCGGGCGAACTCCCCGGCAATATCGAATTTTGGGCATTCAGCCCGACGAACGGCAAGCGGAAAGGCAAAGACTGGATTCGCGTCAACGATAAGTTTATCGCAGCATTCAACCGCATGTTCCCGGAATCAATCGCCATCTGGGATTTCGAAGGGAATCGAGCCTTCACGAAACTTTTGCACGAAATCTTTAGGCCGCTGGAGCGCAGGTTCGGCGGAGAATTGAGCGACGTCATCGAGCGTTTCACAGAATTAACTTGTTCAGGAAGCGACCGTCAGGCCGAAGAAATCAAGTCGTTCGACAAGGAAGTCAACACGGCTCTCCGCCCGCTGTTCCCGAGCGTCAAGGTGGAACTCGACATCCCTGTTCCGACGCTCGAGACGTTCCTCAAAAGCGCAACGCTCAAGGTCGTTGACGAAGATGACGGATTTGAACGGGACATTTCGCGCATGGGCGCGGGCTCGCAACGGGCCATCCAGATGGCGCTTATCCGCTACCTCGCCGACATCAAGAAACATCACAACAACCATCACCTAAGCCGCACGCTTTTGCTGATCGATTCGCCGGAACTTTTCTTGCACCCGCAAGCAGTAGAACTTGTACGTGTCGCCCTCAAGAGACTTTCGAACGAAGGATACCAAATCGTTTTTGCAACGCATTCAGCTCAAATGGTCACAAGCGAAGACGTAAGCACCTCGCTGCTCATCCGCAAGAACAGGGAGCGCGGAACGTTCATGCGCAAGCGAATGGAAGACGCCGTGCGTCAAGTGGTGCAAGATGCCCCAAGCCAGTTGCAAATGCTCTTCAGCCTTTCGAACAGCAACGAACTTTTGTTCGCAGACTACGTGCTGCTCACCGAAGGAAAAACGGAATGGCGCGTGCTCCCCGCTCTATTTGAACGCATTACAGGCCAATCTTTCGCGCTCATCAAATGTGCACTAGTGCGTCAAGGCGGCGTGAGCAACACTCGCAAGAGCATGCAGGTGCTAGCCGCGATGGACATTCCCGTACGCGCCATCGTCGATTTGGACTACGCATTCACGACAGCCACCCGCGATGGGTTTATAAGCGAAGACGATCCGGACGTGACAATTTGCCGCAACTTGTTCCGGGAACTAGCCTTCCAAAAGCATTTACGCCTGGTAAACGGCATCCCCGTCAACAAGCACAGCAACATTCCGGCATCAAAAGCATACGCCATGATGGCCGCCATGCCCGAAGCCCAAGAGCCTATCAGGAACATTCACGAAAAACTCTGCAAGCAGGGCATTTGGGTGTGGACTCGTGGCGCCATCGAAGAACATTTGGGGCTTGACGGCAAGAACGAGATGGTCTGGCGAAATTTCATTGAACGAAGCAAGTCCAAGAACTTTATACAGACCCTCCCCGACTACGACGGCATTGAAGCCTTGTGCCAATGGATTATCAACGGAAGCCGGGGACAATAAAATATTTTCACAAGCCCGCTGAAAGCTACCACTGCAATTCCTTCAGTAAGGAATCCAATCGCAAAGTCAATTTTTTTGCCCCAGCGACACACAAATGATCAAAATCCAGCGCCATTTCATTCGTATAATCATGTGCGCCATAATGATATTCGTCCATCATTACAAAATGAGAATATTTCGCAGCAAGGGAATCCAAATGTGCTAAAGTTTTCTGGGCTACGCTTCTGGGAGGACCATGGCGGCCAAAAGATCCTGTTTTCGCATAAAGGGGAGACTGAGGGAAAACAAGTCCCACAACAAGGAAGCCCGCATTCTTCGTTTTTTCGATAAAGTCATCAAATTCCTTAAAGACGTCATCATACACCTTCATTTCCGCTTCACTATAATTGGAATCCCTGTCGACTTCGCCAGTTTTTCCCCAGCCTAAACAAGGTTGACTATACAAGCCACCTGTAGACACACATGAGTCAAGGTCAAACTTCGAATAGAAAACATTTTCATCAACCATATCCACAAAATTTTTCGGCAAGCTGTCCTTCCAGAAATTCTTATGAGCATCGTAGATATAGCCAGGAGCCCGTTCAAATAAAATCGTATTTTTAAATTCAGGCGTATTCGACTGCAGGTCAGGAGCTATTTCAAGGACCAGTGTTTTCAAGTTCTTTACGTGAGGAATCACGTAATTTTCCGCCATATAAAGTTCACCCCAAAGTTCACTGCCATCATAACCAAAGTTTAGAGAGGGGCGAGTCATATAATGAGGATCAAAACCCCTACGAACACGGGAGGACCCCAGCATCACAAGTTCTAGAGAATCTTTCATATCCCAAAACATACGCATCTTTGGGTTCATGATGATTTCGCTAATTTCTGCTGTCTGGTCTCGATACATCCCTGCGCTATCCAAGTCAAGGGAAGCCACATCACCACTTTTAATTCGCGACCACAAATAAGGGTGGAAAAGCTCCCCACCTTGTACCAACTCCGTAATCGAAGAATCCTTAAAATCCACTAAAACAATCTTGCCATGAACCCCTGCTGCATCCGTAAGCGTTGCCACAGCAATATCATTGACATCTGTCCACTCCGTATGATCAAAACTAAATCCTTCCGGTGCAGCAACGGACTGTATCAATTTTCCGCTACTATCAGCAACAAAAATTCGTTCATGAACACCATAGTTTTTCCCAACGAAATCCTTACCCGTAGAACTGGCAAAATCAAGGAATAACGAACGCTTGCTACCATCCTTTGCCAACGACACATTGCAAGCCTGCTCCCCATTATACCAGACCGTATCAGATCCACCTATACGAGCCCTCAACAAGCGAGCGCCAGATACTGCAAATTTTCCATCCGAGGAGACACCACCATGATAGGCGCCATCAAAAAGTTTTTTCGTTTTGCCGAACTTTCCATTTTTGAATTCCACCTCCCAAGTACTCGTAGACGCAAATACAGCCCCATCTTTATTGTCCCCCGCATCGTTCACATAAACGATAACGGTATCTCCGGAAGGAAGAACACGCCAACGTGGGATAGCCGCACTTTCCACATCAAGCTTTACAAGGTTGGAACCTAGCTCATTCAAATCTCGAACATACAAGCTAGACTTTCCCGAAACGCCTTCCAACTTCGTACAGAAAGCGACATGGCGACCATCGGGAGAAACATCCGGATGAAATGCATCCAAGGTGTCAAAAATTTCAACAAAAGCCGTATTTCCATTCCAATAATCTAGATAGACAAGATTGCCCGACAATTCGTTTCTAAAAACAAGCTTCGTCTTCAAAGTTTTTATCTTTTCGCGAAGTACCGCCGTAGTTGCAGTAGATGTAAATACTGTAGTAGCAACAAAGCCATTGGAATTCATCCACACGGCATCAGGGATAGAGCCAAAAGCCAATCGAAATCCAACATATTCAGCCATCGTTGACGATGTTACGGTATACACATCACCACGTGAATAGACGGTCATATTTTCCGGAGCATTTCGATAACTGCCCCCCTTCACGACTCGTTCGCCAAGAGAGCCTCCATCTGGAGCCCCAACATAGTTTGCAATGGTGGTATCCTTAAAATGCCCAAGCCAGTCATTCACCCATTCCATTGCATTGCCTGCCATATCACAAACAAGGGCCTCATCTTTTTTCTTTTCGCAAACAGGATGCAACTTATAATCCGAATTCTCGTTATTCCAACTTTCCTGAGCATTCCAACCTTGAGATGCCACAAGCACCCATTCCGCTTCCGTAGGCAACCTGTAACCTTCGACTTTAGGATGGAATGAAAAATTTTCCAAGGCCAGCACATGATGCAGATTATCAAATGTAATGGCATCGTAGGTATAAACAGTATCGTAGCCTTCACTTTTCGAACGGGCATTGGCAAACAGAACTGCATCGCCAAAAGTCACGTCGGTAATAGGTAAATCGCGATCAACCATATCCGAATTCCCGCCCATATAATCGACGTACTCTTCCCTTGTGACTTCATGTTCAGAAATAGAAAAGTCATAAGTAAAAAGAGTTTTCATCGCAGGCCGTTCCTTGGCCAGAGCATTGCGGGAATTAGTCCCCAACACAGCATAGCTATTCGAAGCCCTAACGGAAACCATTCCCTTGTGCTTGCTATCCAATTCAAGCACGACCTTGGAACTTTCCTCTTCCGGACCCGTACTCGACGAGTCTTGGCATGAAACCATCAAAAAGAAAAACAAACACAAAAGCAACTGAATCATTTTATTTTTCCATAAATTAAAAGCGGGAAACCAACCAACATCAGCCGATATTGTTTGGTTATCCCGTTAAATATAGAATTCTAAATTTCGTCGATGATCCTGTTGAACGCCTCGACGGGACGCATCCACTTCTTGAGCAGATCCGCTTTCGGGACGTAGTAGCCACCGATATCGGCGGGCTTACCCTGTTCGGCAGCGAGTGCGGCGACAATTTCCGCTTCGCTTGCTTCCAAAGCAGCGGCGACCGGAGCGAACTTCTTGGCGAGTTCCGCATCGTCCTTCTGGGCGGCAAGAGCCTCGGCCCAGTAAAGAGCGAGGTAGAAATGCGAACCGCGGTTGTCGAGCTCACCGATCTTGCGAGCCGGCGTACGGTTAAATTCGAGAATCTTGCCGTTCGCGGCATCGAGCGTATCGGCCAAGACCTTGGCCTTCTTGTTGCCTTCCTTCAGCGCGACCTGTTCGAAAGCGGGTACGAGTGCAAAGTATTCCCCAAGAGAATCCCAGCGGAGATAATTTTCGGCGAGGAATTGTTGCACCTGTTTGGGGGCCGATCCACCCGCACCCGTTTCGTAAAGGCCTCCGCCAGCCATGAGCGGCACAATGCTGAGCATCTTCGCAGACGTTCCGACTTCCAGAATCGGGAAGAGGTCCGTGAGGTAATCGCGCATCACGTTGCCCGTCACGCCAATCGTATCGAGACCTGCCTTCGCACGCTTCATCGTTTCGACAATCGCCTTGCGCGGGCTCATGATCTTGATGTCGAGACCGTTGAGATCATGTTCCGGCAAGTAGGCCTCGACCTTCTTCTGGATTTCGCGGTCGTGAGCACGTTCCGGGTCGAGCCAGAAAATGGCCGGAGTGTTCGAGAGGCGGGCTCGCGTTACGGCAAGCTTCACCCAGTCACGCACCGGAGCGTCCTTGGCCTGGCACATGCGGAAGATGTCTCCAGCTTCAACATCCTGCTGCAAGAGAACTTCACCCTTGCTGTTTACAGCGCGAATGACACCTTTACCCTTTGCGACAAACGTCTTGTCGTGGCTACCGTATTCTTCAGCGCCCTGAGCCATGAGCCCCACATTCGGCACCGTACCCATCGTCTTCGGGTCAAAAGCACCATTCTGCTTGCAGAACTCAATCGTCTCGTCGTAGATTCCAGCGTAGCAGCGGTCCGGAATGCAGGCGACCACTTCCTGGAGCTTGCCTTCCTTGTTCCACATGCAGCCGGAGTTGCGTATCATCGCAGGCATCGAGGCGTCGATAATCACGTCGCTCGGTACATGCAAATTTGTAATACCCTTGGCAGAATCGACCATAGCAAGGTCCGGACCAGCGGCGAGGGCGGCGTCAATTGCGGCGCGCACTTCGGCTTCTTTAGCGTTCCCCTCCAGACGCTTGTACAAGTCACCGAGACCGTTATTCGCATCGATTCCGAGTTCCTTGAACAAGTCTGCGTACTCCATAAACACATCCTTGAAGAACACGCGAACAAACGCACCAAACAGCACCGGGTCCGAAACCTTCATCATGGTCGCCTTCAAGTGCACGGAGAAGAGAAGCCCCCCTTCCTTCGCTTCTGCCATTGCACCGGCGATGAACTTTTCAAGAGCTGTCATGCGCATGACTGTCGCATCGATGATCTCTCCCTTCAAAAGAGGCTTTGCGGCACGCAGTTCCGTCACAGCACCGGCTTCATCGACAAATTCAATCTTGAACGTATCGGCTTCGGCCATCGTAATGGACTTTTCGTTACCGTAGAAGTCGTCTGCCTGCATGCTCGCCACGTGAGTTCTAACGGACTCGTTCCAAACGCCGTTGCTATGCGGATTGTTACGAGCATAGTTCTTGACAGCGTTAGGAGCGCGGCGGTCGGAGTTGCCTTGACGAAGCACCGGGTTCACGGCTGAGCCCTTTACCTTGTCGTAGCGGGCACGGATTGCCTTTTCTTCGTCCGTGGCAGGAGCATCCGGGTAATCCGGCAAAGCGTATCCGTTCTTCTGGAGTTCGGCAATCGCGGCCTTGAGCTGCGGCACCGAAGCAGAAATATTCGGAAGCTTGATGATGTTCGCATCTGGTTCAAGCGTGAGCTTGCCGAGGAACGCGAGGTCATCCGTCACCGGCTTACCTGCAAACACCGTCCCTTCAGGGAGCGTATCCTCGAAAGCTGCGAGAATACGTCCCGGCAAGGAGATGTTCTTGGTTTCGACATCGATATCTGCAGTCTTTGCAAATGCAGATACAATCGGGAGCAATGACTGAGTCGCCAAGAACGGAGACTCGTCTGTAAGGGTGTAGTAGATTTTAGTATTCATACACCCCTAAGATAGAAAATAGCTCATGAAAGTTAAATTCTAGATCTTAATATTACGGTTAGTCTAAGCCAAACAGCTTTACATATTCACTATAATTGGATATCCGAGCAAAAATCCACTCACCATACGGCTCTATCTTTGCAAGAGTTTCCGGTTTGTCACAATTCCAGTTATCGCTCACATAAGTTGTCTTCACAATGGGGCGATCCAAAACATCCCAGTCAGGCGAATTCGCCATCAAAATCATAGAATAGTGAACAGTCGTATCTTCCGGGCAATTTCCGCTTTTCACGATATCGGTCACATAAAATTCGTGATCATTATAACCAGTCAATATATGCCCCTTAGCACCGACGTCTTTTATAACAATGATGTAATAAACTGAATTTTTCGGAGAACGAGTCGTCCTAAACTCATCCAATCGGCCCGGATATTCGGCCAACTTGGGGAAGAACGTTGTCACTAACGAATCTGGCAGCACATAAATGCCTTCATTGCGGTACGCATCTGCAATTGGAGTATTTGGCAATGTATTATAAGCGAAAGTGAGTCCGTCTTTTATTTCACGATCTTGTCTTTCTTTATAAGAAACAACACCATTCCCGTCAACCTCGACCGTACTATCGATTATCGAGAACTGCCATTCATAAGCAGATATTGAACGCTTTAAAGTATTAGCCCATTCTCTTTCCGCATTGGCGATTCTATTCAAACTATCCAAATATGTCTGATCCCAATAAGGATAGATTCGATTGTAATTTTCGTCATCAAATGGTGCGTATTTTAGGGAATCATCAACGCATTGGCTTTGATACGTTTCTGTATATGTGCTCAAAACCTGCTCCGGAGTTTTATTTTCAGGAACGAAAGATGCACAAGTTAATTCCAGATCATCCTGGTTACACCCATCCCCTAAATCCCAAAATAATCCATTTGATTCGTCGCAAGACTGCTTAAATTGGCTAAGAGCCTCAGCACACGAAACGCCATACCCCCAAAAAGCATTTCTCATCTTATGGGAGCCCACGGTATTTATCACGACAGGAATTCCGTCAGCATAAGCGATTCTCGTAGAAAAGACGGTTTTATGAGGATAATTGTAGAAATAGTTTTCCGCAGCCTCTGGCGAGGAACATTCCGGATCCGTTTCAGAGAGGTAAGCGCATTTATGATCATCGTCATACGACATCGCGCGCAACACGCCTTTTTGATTTAATTCATTCACCTGAGAAAAAGTCACGACATCGCAAACTTTACGTTTATCCTTGCTCGGATAGCGATATACCAGTTCATTCTTCACGCTCCCTGGATACGGATGAAGATATTGATTATAAAATGCATTTAAATCAGAAGAAAGGGATACGTTTACAGAATCAAGAATACCTTTTAATGAATCTGCTATCGTCGGGTCCATCAGGGAGAATAGCGACTTTGCCAAAATAGCTTTCTGCTCCTCCGTCAGAGCTACAGGCGAGGTGCTCGGCTCAGTTGTCGCACCAGTAGAACTCTGTTCACTCGAACAAGATACTAAAATGGTTGCCAAACCTGCCAGGATTATTTTATTCAGTTTTCTCATCTTAAGCCTCCTTCCCTTTAGTCAGCGGGAACAGTTGTAAATTCAAACGATAAACTTTATCGTAATCTTTTTCTTTGGCAGCAACGGCAACCACCTGCTGCCTGAGCATTTCAAGCTTTTGCACAAGCCATTTGTACGTCGCATCGGTCAAACCGAGCGTCACGCCAGCAGTATGACGCTTTTCTGGCGGTATATCGTCAATGGCATCAGTCGCAAACTTTGACATTTGACGGTTCATGGAACGCAACGCCAAAGGTATCGCCTCGGAAGATCCCGTCACAATCTTTTCAGTCTGTTGATAGGTATCCTCGCCAATCTTTTTCAAGAAATTCGCATGGACCATAAAGTCCAAGGATTGGCGAACCTCGGTCGCACTCACCACCGGGTAACAGTTGCGTGCAAGTTCCAGGGGTTTTGCGCCCGGCATAATCGGGGCAAGTTCTCGCATCACTGGGTTTACCCACGATTCGAAATACTTGAACGCCTCGGCATCGACGACCCGCAAACGGTTTTCCTTCGCGATTTTCTGCATTTCATTGAATGCCTGAATCTTCTTGGCATCGCTCTTGGCATCGCCAAAACGCTCCATCGCGAAAAAATAGTCCCGGTCGGCGCCCGCAAGCCCCATTGCATCGGCAACTTTTTCAACACCATTATTGCTCAAGCGACTTTTACCTTCGCACACGAGCTGGATGTAGTTTGGCGAAGAGAACCCCGCCAACTTGGAAAATTCACGCCACGAGAACAAAGAACTGCGTTTACGCTCTTCGTAAAAGTCCTGCATGTATTTTCGATAATCTTGATATTCAGTTATTGGTTTCATACCTATAATTTAAACTATTTTTTTTGAATACGCAATAGATTTTATTATACAAACATCAATTTTTTAAAGAATTTTTGCAATTTTTATACTTTTCAAAAAATTTTTATAAAAATATAATACGCCGTGTATTATAAACGTGGGGACAAGCCACCCCAAATTCTTCAAACTTTGCTTTTTTCAGACATTCAAAGCAGGCCGCCATCCAAAACACCGATTTCATTGCCAAAAATTCAATGTTTTAAAAGCTATTCATAGAAAAAAACGCCCACTATAATATAGATTAGAGTATAAGTGTGGGAAAAATCTTCGAAAGGGTTAGAATGAAGAGCATTTGGTTTGGCAAAATCAGATTTGTATCTGCGGCTTTGTCGGTCGCCTGTTATTCTTTTGCGGCAAGTTATGCGCCCCCGGCGACGGCGGTCTCGAAAATCAACAGCTATCGCGGCTATTCGGAACTGACCGACGCGGCAAAGGGCATGGACATTGACCAATACACCTACAACATGACGACCTGGCAAATCGCAAATGGCGGTTTTGACAAGGCTCATGCCGACAAGTACAAAAGTGCCTACACGGGCGGCGAAAAATCCAGTTGGCGAGCGCAAGGCGGAGGCGACCTCGGCACAATCGACAACAACGCCACCATCCAAGAAATGCGACTCCTCGCCGTGCGTTACAAAGAAACCACGAACAACAACTACAAATCCGCATTCAAGACAAGTTTTAACAAGGCCGTCAATTTTCTTTTGACGATGCAACGCACCAAGGGCGGACTCCCGCAAGTCTGGCCCAAGCGTGGCAACTATTCCGATCAGATTACGCTGAACGACAACGCCATGATCCGTGCGATGGTCACGATGATGGATATTGCAAACAAGATAAGTCCCTTTGACAGCGACATCATCGACGACGCCACCCGCAGCAAGATGAAAAGCGCATTGGACAAGGCTATCGACTTTTTGCTCAAAGCGCAAATCGTAAACGACGGGAAACCCACCGTCTGGTGCGCCCAGCACGATACAAACAGCCTCGCCCCGGTCGGTGCACGCGCCTATGAACTTGCGAGCAAGTCCGGCAGCGAATCCGCAGGAGCCGTATGGTTTCTCATGAACTGGCCCGAGCAAACCGAAGCCATCCAAAAATCCATCAAGGGAGCAATCGAATGGTACAAGAAAACCCGCGTGACCGGGCTCTATTTCAACAAGAAGCAAGGGCGCTTCGAAGAACGCGAAGGGAATGTCCTATGGTACCGCTTTTACGAAGTCAACAACGACAACTACTTTTTCTGCGACCGCGATGGCGCCAGCACCAAGACACAGGACTTTACTAGAATCAGCGAAGAACGCCGCACAGGTTACCAGTGGGCGGGCGACTACGGGACAGCGCTCCTCAGCACCGAAAAAGCGTATCTCGAATCGCTCGCCAAGATGGATGACAACTACGTTCCTCCCCCGCCGCCTCCGGCCATGTGCGGAAGCGACACCTGCAAGACATACATTGACGGCATAAACTTTATCGACATCCAAGGCGCCCAGGAAGCGACGAATACGGGATTTGTCGGTGAAGGGTACGCCAACGTCGACAATTCCACTGGAAGCTACGTGACTTACGGCGTTACCGCCATGAACAAAGGCAAATACAAGTTGTTCATCAGTTTTGCCAATGGTGGCGGTGCCGCACGCGGTTTCAGCGTTTCTGCAGGCGACAAGACGTTACTGGCCGACGGCAGCATGGAATCGACAGCCGCATGGACAACGTGGAAAGTGACGTCCATCGAAATTGAGTTGCCGCAAGGTTACAGCGAACTCAAGTTCGAAAGCCTCTCGAAAGACGGCATGGCCAATATCGATTACCTCGGCTGGATGAGCAACGACCTCAAAGCCGGCAAAGTCGAAATTTCACCAACATCCATCGGCGTCGCCCGCAAAGCGCCACAAGAATCCGCAAACCGCTACTTCGTTAATTTCAGGGACAACGGCAAGAGCACGGGAGTTTATTTTATGCGTAAAAAAGGAAAAGTGTTTAGAGTAAACGGAGTCGCGAGGTAATAAACGCACTGGATTCTTCTTGTCGCCATCCTGAGTCCCCCGGAACATGTCCGGGGTAAACTCCGACGAAGAATCCAGTTAAGATAAGAATGGAAAACGACGAAGCAAAGGAACGTTTTATGTTGAAAAGTAAAGTACCGGTATTATTAAGTACAACCGTCGCATTCACGACGAGCGTCTTGCTCGCGCTTACCACGAGCGCATTCGCCGTAGAAAAGAAGAAAATCGATTTCGTCATCGGCGTTGATGGCGATTTCAAGGCGGCCATGAACAAGGCTGCTTCGGCAGGAGCAAGCGAATCGAGCCACTTCGTCATATTCTTCCCGGATGGCGAGTACGAAATCACCAAGCTTACCGGAGACGAACACGGAAAATCAACATTTAGCCCGTCGCATGTTTCCATTGTCGGACAATCCGTAGATAAAACCATTGTTTGGAATACGACGAATACAGAAGGCATCAGCACGACAGCGACGCTATATTTCCCAAAGAACAACGACATGTACATGCAGGACATCACCCTGCAGAACAGGGGTACCTATAATTCCGGCAACGCCGCGCGCCAGGTTGCATTGCAGCAGAACGAAGGAGACAAGTTCATCTACAAGAACGTGCGCCTATTGAGCGGTCAAGACACCTATTACACCAAGAAAGGCCGCACCTATTGGGAAGGCGGCGAAATTGACGGGACCGTTGACTTTATCTGCGGTGGCGGCGACATTTTCTTCGAAGGCACCAAACTCGTGATGACGCGAAACGGCGGCTATATTACCGCTTCCCAAAATCCCGGAGAATGGGGCTACGTCTTTAACAACGCCATCATCGAAGTCAGCAATTCCAGTTTCAACAAGA